>Ga0307380_10004489_pt1 | contig 18835 bp, 13 predicted proteins | sample UN3MG_FD_202239 | JGI IMG/M metagenome (GOLD analysis project Ga0307380, IMG submission 202239) | Soil microbial communities from Risofladan, Vaasa, Finland - UN-3 | ecosystem: Environmental > Terrestrial > Soil > Coastal area > Acid sulfate soil | place: Finland: Risofladan, Vaasa | collected...
AGGAGATTGATTGGCTGAAATCGCAATTGGAAGTATTTTATCCTTCCCTGCCCGAAGAAGTTTTCCGCCTTTCCGGAAACGTTGTCCAAAAACAGGACGAATCTCTGACAATGGAAGCTTACGTCAGGGTCAGCCAGTTTCCTTTGCCGGAAGGCAAAGAATCGGAAAAACAAATCATTAATGTCAAATTATCCGGAGAGACGGAAATTTACCGTCTTGAATTGATTGTTGACCCGTTGCTTTTGGAAGGCGCTGTAGAACCTTTTAAAAAACTAGCTTTAAGGTTTGAAGACATAAAAATAGGAGACCTGATTACCGTCGTTTCTGGAGAAAATATCAAAGACAGAAAAGAAATCATGGTCAAGGAAATTCAGATTAACTTTTAAAGCTGTTCGGAATAATGCGTTTGAATTTTTCAAAAAAGAATATCTTGTGTTTCTTTACTTTAGTTTGGATTGTTTTTTCCTTGATTTATATTTTTTGGGACCTTTGGAGCGATTTTAAAAACGTTCAATTGTCAAACGCTTACCAGCAGGGCGCAGCTGCTGCCATTGATAAAATAATAGAGGAAACCGAAAAGTGCCAGATCGTGCCGATTTTCAGCAATGAAAAAGAAGTCCGGTTGATAAGTGTTGATTGTCTGGAGGAAAAAACAGCCGAATAACAGAAGCGCAAGTTATCCCCAGTCCGAATTTTCCGCCCTTTAAATGTGTTATTATGAAGAATAAGGTGAAAACAGGCTTAATCAAATCCGATGCCCAAAATTGATAAAAGAATTATTATGGTAATTTTAACAGCAGCGATTCTATTTATTGCAGTGATTACCGCCTGGGTTCTTTTTTCGGTTCAGAAGGAAGAGCCGTCGGCCGAGGAGAATGAGGAAGAGAAAATCACTCAAGATCTTTTGGAAGAATTGACGCCAAAAGATGCGGAACCGTCAAACCAGGAAGAATTAGACGATCTTTTAGAAGAATTGACCCCGTCCGAGCCGAAAGCGGTCGCAGAAGAAGAACAAAACGAAACGGAAAATTTATTAAAGGAACTCACACCTTAAATATAATATGCCGAAAGTAAAATCTTTAGCCCTTATTTCAGGAGTTTTAATAATGAGTTTTTGGGTCGCTTACCTGGTTTTTGCGGATGCGCCGGCAGGCACGCCGCCATATTGCCCTAGCGGTTATGCCGGTTGCGATGCTCCGCTTAATGTCAGTATAAACGCCCAGTCAAAAGAAGGGGCTTTGGTTATAGCCAATAATTCCGCCGTGACCACCGGCTTGATCGTCCGTTACGGCAAAGTCGGCATCGGGACGACGAGTCCCGGAGGTCTTTTAGATATTCGTCATGCAAATGTTGATACAACAGAATTTAAAACTGGTATTTTAGGAGGCGTTGATATATTTTCAATTAAATACATAAATGTGGCGCCGTATGGTGTTCATCTTAACGGGGAGAATAATAGACCGATAATATTACAGGGTAGTTCAAGTGGCAACGTCGGCATCGGTATGACGCCGGTGTATAAACTAGATGTTTCAGGCGATGCGCGCTGGTCAGGAACCCTACAGGGCGGAACAGTTCCCTGGGCAAGATTGTCCTCTTTCCCCAGCGCCTGTTCTGCCGGCCAGTATGTTTCTGCTGTTGGTACAACTTTGACTTGTTCCACTCCAGCCGGAGGCAGCGGCACTGTTACTTCAGTTGGCAGCGGCGCAGGTTTGACCGGAGGCCCTATTACCACTTCAGGAACATTATCCGTTGATATAGCTGCAATTTCCGCCTGTACAGGCAGCGGACAAAAAATCTTATGGGACAGCGTGAACAATAGATTCACTTGCGGCACGGATCAAGGCATTTCTTCCGAATCAGATACTTTGCAAACTGTTACCAACCGCGGTAATACGACTAGCCAGGATGTTTCTCTGAAAAACTTAACCCTGGGTTATTCGGTAAGCGAGGGAAATATTTTAAACGTTAGTGCCGTTACCGGCTATAATGATCTTTTCTTGAAATCAAATTCGGCAGAAAACGCAGCAGTCTATATTTCAGGTTCTCAATTGAGTTTTTATTCAGGCGGCGCGGAAAAGTGGAGAGTGGATTCGGCTGGCAGCTTAGCTGTTGGTTCCGTACCTTGGGCAAGATTGTCCTCTTTCCCCAGCGCCTGTTCTGCTGGTCAGTACGTCTCTGCTGTCGGCACCACCTTGACCTGTTCCACTCCGGCCGCCGGTGGTGTTGCTTGTTCTGACTGCGATTCAAGATTCGTCAATCAATGGGAAACTTGGTCCGACAATCTTCTGGTGACTAATTCAATTGCTTCGGGAGGCATGATTATAACCAGCAGCTACGGAATCAGATCTCAAGGAACGACAATGGGAGGATATTTCAAAGATACCGATCAAAGCGGCTATGCCTACGTCGGTTACAGCGATTACGGCATTTATGGATCGGGGAGCGATTCAGGTGGACGTTTCATTAATTCTTCAACCTCAAAATACGCTTATCTGGCTTATGGTTCTTACGGAATATACAGCAATGGGGATGGCTATTTCGGATCAGGTACGATTACCGCCAACAAAATTACTGCCAATATTATTGACCCTGTTTTCAACATTGACGGAGAAAAATACGCCACTTATATGGCTGATTATGCCGGAGGGTTAAGAGTAGAAACCAGCGGAATTATCCATCTGGATTCTCGGAATCAATACGTCATTGATTTTGACAATTTGGAGAAAGGCAGCGACTTATGGCTGTTTTGGCAGACCTCCAGTAAAAATCTCGATGCCGTAGCCGTGCTTTTGACCCCTTCATTTGACGGCAAAACTTGGTATAATAAAGACGGGAACATTTTGACGATTTATGGCGATGAAAAAGGAGAAATTTCTTATCGTTTGTCTTCTCCTCGGGTTGATTATAAAAAATGGGGCAATTTAGCCGAAGACCAGAGCGTAAAAGGAATCAATGTGGCTGATTTTAAAAATTATTAAAAGATGGGGAAAAACATGACTGAAATCAATGAAAATATAAGTAAAAACAAAAAAACGCTATTTGTCATTTTAATCGTTCTGGCGGCAGCGGCTTTTGCTTTGGTTTTTTATCAGAATAATGCCGGGTACGAAGAAGAGCTTGAAAATTCGGAAGTTCAGGAAGGAGTTCAAAACGAAGAAGAAAAAATGCCTATTGTCACCGAAGAAGCGGAAGAAATAGCCGACATTATGGATGAAGCGGTCAGTAGCCAAGATGCCTCCGTTTGCGAAAAATTTGAGGATGAAAATCTTAAGAATATCTGCCGGGAAAACGTTGTCATAACCATAGCTATAGCAAAAAAGGATTTAACCGTCTGCGACCGGCACGCTACGGAAATGCTCAAAAATATCTGCAAGAACGAAGTAATTTACGCCCAGGCGCTGAGCAGCAAAGACCCGGCCCTTTGCGAAAAATTGGATAATGAAGAAATGATAGATAGATGCAAAGAACAAGCGATTTCCCAATAACAAAAGTAAAATAAAGGTCAAAAGTTAAAATTTAAAAAACAAAAAATATGTCTCAAAAAAACATTTTAATTGTTGTTATAGTCATAGCCGTAATCGGTATAGGAGCTTATTTTGTGCTTGCTCCTTCAAGTCCTTCCGTTTCTTTTGAGGAAGAAAAAATCCCAGAAGCGGAAACGCCCGAGAGCGTACCGCCGGAGGAAACTTCTTTAGAAGGAGAACCGGGGGTTGAAGAGCTTCTTCAGGGTGCGGAATATAAAATTATAAATCAAGGGCAGATTACCGAAACTGCCGAAGGAATTGTAGCCGAGAAGAAGATGGTATATGATGTAGTAAGCGGAAAGCTTGGTGAAAAAGAAGTGAAAGCTTTGGCAGAAAGAATTATCGCTGAAGTTACCAGCCAAGACACGGAAATTGATTCGGTTATTTTGAACTTTTACGGCGATGAAAGTTCGGTTGAAGAAATGAAGATTGATGTCGCCATAGTCAATTGGCTTCCGAACGAAATTTCCGTAAGAATGATAGAAGATTAGAAATAAAGTTTTCCAAAAGAAATGAGCAAAAAATTAATAACAGTGATTGTAATTGCTTTCTGTCTGATAATTGCAGGGGGATGGTTTTATTTTTCCAATTATCAGGTTCCTATTTTTACCCCGGGTTCGCCGGAAGAAATCGTTCCTGAACAAGAAGAAACCCCTCCGATTCATATCCTTTCCGACCGGGCAGACGTTAGTTCTGTCGGCGGCGGCGGCGGAATTTATCCCACTTTTATAAAAGAATTAATCATCGACCCTGCCTATAAAGTTGAAGAAGACGAGGAACAGTATTTTTCCATCTGGCTGAAAGACCCGGCTGGTATAGTAAGAGCGACAGCCACTATTAAGACGGACAAAGAAGACTGGACAGTTAAGGCTGTTATCGAGCTTCAACTGGCTGAAGGAACAGCGGAAGAAGGCAGATGGGAAGGCACTTGGATAACAGATAATATTCCTACTGAAGACGTAACCTTGTACTATCTGACCGATTTCTGGGTTATCAACAAAGACGGCGGAGAGAGGAAATTGACCAGTTCCTGGTATAGTAAAAATTAATAAATAAAAATGAATAAAACAAAAACATTGGCAAAGGGGATAATAATCGTTTCTTTTTGTTTTGTTTGTTTTTTATTTTTTTCTTCATCAGCTTCTGCCCTCGAGTTTGAAAATTTTATAGGAAATGAAACGATTAATACATATACTGTTAATGAATATACTACGGTAACCGGAGAAAAATGGATTAAAGAAGCAGATTTAATTATTGCGCCCGGTGTTACTTTAAAATTAAACGAAGGCGCCACTCTGAGTTTTGAACCCGGTCATAAGATTAACGTCGGGGGAGGTTTTATTATATTAAGTACCGGCGCCAGAATTATGAAAGGCACGATTGAATGCCAGTGTGTAAGCGGTGCCTGCTGCGACGGCTGCAACTACAAGGCAAGCGGCACCCAGCCCACCGGCTATACCGACGATACCGACGGCTTCTGCACGGGCACGGAAGACCCGACCACTACCAGCTATGTTTATACCAGAGATTATTATTGCAACGGCACGGATGCCAATGTGCATTCTTCAGACACTCTTAGAGACACCTGCGGCAGCTGCAAATATTGCGTCAACAATACTTTAAGTTGTACTAATTACGGTACCAGTACCCTCTGCGGCACTGACTCTCGAAGCTGTTCAATCAATAATTATTACTGGATTTCAGGCACCCAATCCCCGACCACTACCAGTTATTGCAAATACCGCTCTTATTCCGGCACGGAAAGCGTGAACATAAACTGCAACGGTTCCGGAAGCTGCAGCAACTATCAAACCTGGTCAGGATGTACTTCCTATGCCGATACCACTATGGCAACCTGCGGCACCTGCAAATACGTGGGTTCATGCAGTTCTTCTACTCAAACGTGTTCCAATTACGGTCCAACTGATCAATGTTTGGCGGCAGGCAACTGGACTTGCGATACTGCCTGTAAGGCAAGTAAATTATTAGCTTCCTACTGTTCCGGCGGTTCCTGCCCTGCTCAATCAAGAGAATATAAATACGCCACCTCCAACGGACAGGTCTGCAAAAATGGAGATTTCGTATCTGCCACCTGCGTGGATTACTGCAACAGAGGAGCGCCTTACGCCTGTTCGGGACAGCAGCCAAGGGATAATGCTTATGGTTGTGCTGCAGGAGCTGACAACTGCAGCGTGGGAATAGGCGAATGCGGTTACGGTTCAGCTTGTCTGGGAACCTGCAGTAGTTGGTGTTTGAACGGAGTTTGCGGAAACGCTCCTAATGGTACGGCCTGCGCTGATGACGGAAATTCCTGCACCCAGGATTATTGTTCTGTCGGCGCTTGCGTCCATCCTCCTTACTGTCCCGGCATAAATACCAGCTGCGGCTGCACCAGCTGCACCAACTGTAACAGTTCCGACGGTTGGGAAAATGTTGGTTCCAGTTATGCCTGCTGCGACGGAAGTTACACGTATACTTGCCAGGACCAGCAATACAGGGATTATTCTTGTTCAGGAACTTCTTGCACTTCCACTATAACCAGTACACAAACGCTGAAATCAGGCGGAACTTACTGTTCCTACGGCTGTTCCAATGGCCAGTGCAACCAATGTTCGGCAGATGAACATTGTGGCGCTTCATGGATTTGCAGCACCGTTCCCTGTAAATCATGGATAAGGCCGATTTGCGTCAGCGGAGCTTGCAGGAGTGACTACTGGCATTATGATTCTGTTTACGGTGATTATACTTACAACACTTACCGCATAGACACCGGCTGTGCGAGCGGATGCAACGATTACAATGAGTGTACAAATGACTTTTGCAATGCCAATGGAACATGCGGTCATACAAATAAAACTAACGGTACGGCCTGCACCGGCGGAACCTGCCAGAACGGAACATGCTGTCCCTGCACTTCTGGTGTCTGCTGCGACGGTTGCAACTACAAGTCAAGCGGTTCCCAGCCCACCGGCTATACGGACGATACCAACGGATTTTGCACGGGCACGGAAGGCCCGACCACTACCAGCTATGTTTATACCAGAGATTATTATTGCAACGGCACGGATGCCAATGTGCATTCTTCAGACACTCTTAGAGACACCTGCGGCAGCTGCAAATATTGCGTCAACAATACTTTAAGTTGTACTAATTACGGTACCAGTACCCTCTGCGGCACTGACTCTCGAAGCTGTTCAATCAATAATTATTACTGGATTTCAGGCACCCAATCCCCGACCACTACCAGTTATTGCAAATACCGCTCTTATTCCGGCACGGAAAGCGTGAACATAAACTGCAACGGTTCCGGAAGCTGCAGCAACTATCAAACCTGGTCAGGTTGCAGTTCTTATTCCGACACCACCATGGCCACTTGCGGCACCTGCCAAGCCGTGAGTTCATGCAGTTATGCCGGACAATTTTGCACCAATTACAGCTCATCTTATCAATGTCTGGCAGCCGGCAGCTGGACTTGCGATAGTAATTGCAAAGCCGGCCGACCGGCAGCTTCCTACTGTTCCGGCGGTTCCTGCCCTGCTCAATCAAGAGAATATAAATACGCCACCTCCAACGGACAGGTCTGCAAGAACGGAAATTTTGTTTCTGCCACCTGCGTGGATTACTGCAACAGAGGAGCGCCTTACGCCTGTTCGGGACAGCAGCCAAGGGATAATGCTTATGGTTGTGCTGCAGGAGCTGACAACTGCAGCGTGGGAATAGGCGAATGCGGTTACGGTTCTGCTTGTCTGGGAACTTGCAGTAGTTGGTGTTTGAACGGAGTTTGCGGAAACGCTCCCAATGGTACGGCCTGCACCGGTGGAACCTGCCAGAACGGAGTCTGTTGCCCATGTACTTCGGGCGACTGCTGCGACGGCTGTAATTTCCGGCCTTCCAGTTACCAACCTTCCGGCACTTGCCGAAAATGCACCGGTTCAAGCGGCAGTTCGGTCTATCAGACCTCCAGTGAAGATAAGTGGGGCCAGTGCACTGCGGGATTTGCGAGCTGTGCCAGTTCGTGCACCATGAATATGGGTACGGGTAATTGTTCCGGCTCATCGGCTTCATGCGGCACTTATCAGCAGCACTGCGATATATACACGGCTTGCGGAGCAGGAGGATGCAGTTCAAGTTATCGCTGCGGTACTTGGGATTATTGCCATTCTTCGGAGGATGCTTACTGGAATAACTTTGTTTGCGGTCCGAATACAGGAAGCTGCAATTATGTAACCGACAAAGTCAATTGTCCTACCTGCCAGCATTGTCCCAGCGGCACTTACGGTTCTTGCCGAAACTATACCAACAATACCCAAGACGCCACTTCGCCGAACTATTGTGACGGCGTTTGCCGAGCCTGCCAAGGAGGCTATTGCAGTTACGCTCTCGTAGGCACTAATCCCAATCCCAACCAATGTGTTGCGGATTACCCCAAGAGCTGCGCCAGCGTCTGTCAAAAAGTAGTGAATTCGGGATTATGCGGTCTTTACGGAGTATGCGCCACCACGACAAAGCCCTGCGATTATGGAACATCTTGTTTCGCAAGTTATGGAATTTGTTACAGTTGGCAGTATTGCGATACTACTGATGTTTGCTGGTTAGACACATATTATTCAGACAGAACCTGCAATTCAAGCGGCGTTTGCAATATAGTGGTTAATCCTATTGGCTGTTGCCAGGGAAGCAAATGCTCCAGCGGTCAATATTGTGAACAATCAACCCATCAATGCACTGTTTTGCCTTCATGTAAAGTGAGGAATAATGGAGGTTTTGGGTATAGTGCTGCTCCCAACGGCACGGCTTGCCAGAATGGCGGAACCTGCCAAAATGGTTGCTGTACTTGTGCATATTCGGAAAGATATTGTTGTTATACACCAGGAGGTCAGGTACTTGATTTCTTAGAATCTAGTTGTAACGGTTGTGATTGGGGAACTTGGGATAAGGGGTGTTATTGTAGCAGTCCTCAATGTAATGGTGTCTCATCTTGTATTTGGCAATATACGCCAGTATGTTTCTGCGTTTTCCAAAATTACCCTAATCCCTTTTAATTCGACAACAGAGATTAGTTTTTCTCTTCTTGATACTTCTTATGTTACCCTTTAAGTATTTGATGCTTTTAATTAAAAGATAACAACCCCGGTTAAAGAGAAAAAAGCTGGCCAATATCAGGTATCCTGGGATGGAGCAGGTTTTCCGAACGGCGTTTATTTCTATCGCTTGTCAGCAAAAGGTTTTGTTGAAACGCGCAAGATGCTTCTGCTGAAGTAATTTTTCGCAAAGCCGGTGTTCAAATGAACATCGGCTTTTATATTGGCGCCGGAAAATCAGATTATAGGTTCCACTCTTTGTTTTTTAAATTGAATTCCTGTTTTTACTTCAAAAACCTTGACTTTTTAGGGAAAAAGATATAGAATCTAAACGGACAATTTGGAAAGTTTCTTAAAAAGTGAATAAAGGAAAGCAAACCAATTTCTTCCGAAGGAGGAAAAAGAAATGAAACGCTCAAGAGTGTTAAGATTGTTTACCCTGAGTTTGTCGAATGGGCTCGCCTGTTTCTTGGCGAATGTCATGGCGATTGTTGTTTTTCTATTAACACCGTCTATTTTAATGGCGGATATTGGACCACATGTTTGGTCTGAATGGGCGGAAGTAATCCCGATACTTCCTTCTGATTCCTGTTCTCCTTGTCTTGTCAAAGAAATGATTATTGATCCTTATGCCGTAAAAGAAGGCGAGGAACAATTTTTCTCCGTTTGGGCGGCAGATACGGAGGAAGTGGAATTAATGACAGTATCGATTAAAACAAAGGAGGAAGGACTGCCCACTATTGCCGTCTTCCACCTTAGATTAGTGGAAGGGACGAAAAAAGAAGGCAGATGGGAAGGTTCCTGGCAGGCAAGAAATATTTCTTACCGCCCCGTCTTCTTATTTCTTTTTAAGGCTTTCAATAAAAATGGCGGGAGCGCAAGTAAAGGTATGGGCTGTTGTTCTGTCTGGCCCGGGGGGAAAGGTCCGAATCCGGAATGGATGAATTTCAATTCCCGCAATTCCGGGTTACTGAATAACCGTATCAGAGCCCTTACTTTTGACAACCAAGGAATTCTGTGGATCGGGACTTCCCGCGGCCTTGGCAGGTTTGACGGCGTTAACTGGGTATTCTATACCAGAGATAACTCCGGTTTGCCGGGTAATTTAGTTACTGCTATTGCTATTGATGTCCAAGGGAATAAATGGATTGCGACAGCGGATTTGGAAGATTATGTTGGAACGAACGGATTGACGAAGTTTGATGGGAAAAACTGGACAACATATTATCCCAAAGAACAGATTGTTTATGACAGTGGCGCTCAACCTGTGCCTATGGAGAACTCCATTAATGCTCTTGCTTTTGACAGCCAAGGAAACTTATGGGCTGCGACCTATTGCGGTTTCAGTGTGTTTGATGGAACCAACTGGACGCTTTATACCGGGTGCTCTAACGGCATTGACTGGGTAATGGCGCCAAAAGGAGAGCCGCCACAGTTTATTCCCCCGTTAAATGTTATTGTCCGAGATGTTATCAGTGATGCAAAAGGGAATATATGGTTCATACTTGGCGGCGGACAATTAAACGCTTTGGGAAAGTTTGACGGTGAAAACTGGACAAAAAGCTGGTCAATACGTTGCGAAGGCGAATGTCCTATTAATTACTTTACTTCTCTTGGGATTGATCCTCAGGAAAATTTATGGATCGGAATTTCCCAGAATGGAGCGGCAAAATTCGATGGAAACATTTGGACAGGATACAATAGCAAAAATTCCGGCCTGATGGCTGATGATATATCAGCTCTTGCCATTGAACCAAATGGAAACATATGGGCTGGAGCCATAGCCTGTGATTCCCGCTACGCATTGTATAAATATGACGGAAATCAATGGCAGATGGTAGAGGCCTTTGGTTTGTCAAACGCTGCTGTCAGCGCCATTGCCATTGACAGTTATGGAAACAAATGGATTGGAACCGGGTACGGCTTGTCAGTCTATCGGGAAGGAGGAGTGATTCTGAATAATCCGGCGGTTAGCGTTAAAGAAAAAGACAACGCAGAACCGTCGGTATTCGTTCTTTCTCAGAACTATCCCAATCCTTTCAACCCAAGAACGGAGATTGCTTTCGGCCTGCCGGAAGATTCCCATATTACCTTGGCGGTCTTTAATTCTCTCGGCCAGCAAATAGCTGTTTTGGTCGACGAGCAAAGACAAGCCGGCCAGCATCGGGTAGCCTGGGACGGAGCAGGTTTTCCGAACGGCGTTTATTTCTACCGCTTGTCAGCAAAAGGTTTTGCCGAGACGCGCAAGATGCTTCTGCTGAAGTAATTTCCCAAAAGGCCGGTGTTTGACAACAGACATCGGCTTTTATATTGGCATCGGAAATCAGATTATAAGTCCCACTCTTTGTTTTTTGAATCAAATCAGAGTTTTAACTTTAGAAACATTGACTTTTTAGGGAAAAAGATATAGAATCTAAACGGACAATTTGGAAAGTTTCTTAAAAAGTGAATAAAGGAAAGCAAACCAATTTCTTCCGAAGGAGGAAAAAGAAATGAAACGCTTAAGAGTGTCAAGATTGGTCGCTTGTTTTTTGGCGAATGTCATGGCGATTGTTGTTTTTTCTTCAACAGCTATTGCCGAGCATATCCTTTCCGACCGGGCAGAAGTTGCCTCTATCAGCGGTGGCGGAGATCTTCGCCCTACCGTTTTCAAAGAATTAATCATCGACCCTGCCTATAAAGTTGAAGAAGGCGAAGAACAGTATTTTTCCATCTGGGCGAAAGACCCTGATGGCGTGGAGAAAGTGTCAGTCATCATTAAAACAGATGACGCAGAAAATGAGATAATCAAGAAGATTTTTGAGCTTCAACTGGCTGAAGGAACAGCGGAAGAAGGCAGATGGGAAGGCACTTGGATAACAGAGAACATCCCTGTCAAAGACGTAAAATTGTATTATCTGACCGACTTCTGGGTTGTCAACAAAAACGGCCAAGACAGGAAATTTACCACTTCTTGGTATCCTGTTCCCAATCAGCCACCGGAAATCAGCCAGTTTCAGGGGCTGACTCAAGGCCTGGTCAATGAAGTTCTGGCTTTCTCGGTCAGAGTCGCTGATCCTGAAGCAGACCAGGTTTCCGTCAAGTTTGTGTGGGGTACTGGTTCTTCTTCTTGGTCAGAGTATCAGCCCTCGGGAAGTACGTTTGATTTATCTTGCTCTTGGCAAAACCCGGGCACGTATAATGTCCAGGTTCAAGTCAAAGACTTTTTAGGCGCGGAAAGCGAGTGGAGTGAGCCGATTACGGTTACTATAACCGAAATTACTACACCTCCCAATCTGTCGCCGGAAATCAGCCAGTTCCAGGGGCCGACTCAAGGTTTAACTAACGAAGTGCTGACTTTCTCAGTCAGAGTCGTTGACCCTGAAGCAGACCAGGTTTCCGTCAGATTTGAGTGGGGAAATGGTTCTTCTCCTTGGTCTGAATATCAACCCTCGGGAAGCGTGCTTGAAATATCACATTCCTGGCAAAGTCCTGGCACGTACAGCGTTCAAGGTCAAGCCAGGGATTATTTCGGGAAAATAGGTACTTGGTATTATCTCGAGGTTACCATAACCGAGGTTGTCACACCTCCCAATCTGTCGCCGGAAATCAGCCAGTTCCAGGGGCCGACTCAAGGTTTAACTAACGAAGTGCTGACTTTCTCAGTCAGAGTCGTTGACCCTGAAGCAGACCAGGTTTCCGTCAGATTTGAGTGGGGTAACAGTCAGTATTCCGAATGGTCTGGATATCAGCCCTCAGGAAGTACTTTTGAATTATCCTATTCCTGGTCAAGTCCGGGCACTTACAGCGTTCAGATCAAAGCCAAGGATTATTCGGGAGCAGAAAGTGATTGGATTGGTCTAACTACGGTCACTATAACCGAGGTTGTCACGCCTCCCAACTTGCCTCCGGCAATCAGCCAGTTTCAGGGACCTTCTGAAGGATACGTTAATGATGAACTGACTTTCAGCGCTACGGCTGTTGATCCTGAGGGCAGGACGGTTTTTGTCAGATTCAAAACGGACTACATTAGTCCCTTTGATTCCAAACCGATGAGCCAGATTAGCTCTTGGTTAGGGTATCAACCCTCGGGAAGCGTCTTTGAAATAGTTCATTGTTGGCACATACCGGTTGTATATCATGTCAGCGCCCAAGCTAAAGATTCTTCAGGAGCGGAGAGTGAGTGGAGTAGTCCAATCGCGGTTACCATAACCGAGGTTGTCACACCTCCCAACCTGCCTCCGGAAATCAGCCAGTTTCAGGGGCCTTCTCAATGCCTGGTCAATGAAGCTCTGGTTTTCTCGGCCAAAGTTGTTGACCCTGAAGCAGATCAGGTTTCCGTCAGATTTGGCTGGGATAACGGCCAATATTCCGAATTCCTTTCCGAATGGTCGGGTTATCAACCCTCGGGAAGCGTTTTTGAAGTGTCCCATTCCTGGCAAAGTCCTGGCACGTACAGCGTTCAGGTACAAGCCAGAAATTTCTGTCAGGAAGGAACGCTAACGTGCGATTGGAGTAGTCCGCTGACAATAGTCGTTTCTAACGTTATTGTCAGTGTTGGCTCGGGTTCAAAGATTCCTCGAACCTTTGTCCTCTTCCAGAACTATCCCAATCCTTTCAACCCAATAACGGAGATTACTTTCGGTCTGCCCGAAGATTCCCATATTACCTTGGCGGTCTTCAATTCTCTCGGCCAGCAGATAGCTGTTTTGGTCGATGAGCAAAGAGGAGCCGGCCAGCATCGGGTAGCCTGGGACGGAGCGGGTTTTCCGAACGGCGTTTATTTCTATCGCTTGTCAGCAAAAGGTTTTGTTGAAACACACAAGATGCTTCTGCTGAAGTGATTTCCCAAAAGGCCGGTGTTCAAACGAACATCGGCTTTTATAATTCTTAAAAACTCCTTTATTGCCTTAGCAAGACGGCAGTGGTAGAATTAAAAAAGACGCTCTAAAGATGAAAAAGACATTCTTCATAATTTTATCGCTTTCTCTTTTTTCTCTGGCCATCTTAAGCCAAGTTCGGGCCGGAACAGACGACAATGTTTCCGGCTATAGCTGGTCGGACAATATCGGCTGGGTAAGTTTTAATTGCACCAATCAGGGAACCTGCGGAACAGCGGATTACGGCGTAAATATCAACGAAGACGGAGTTTTTTCCGGCTATAGCTGGTCGGACAATATCGGCTGGATTAGTTTTAATCCGGGAGATCTCAGCGGCTGTCCGAGCGGAACTTGCCAAACGAAATTGAATGTTGACAACGGCGAAATTTCCGGCTGGGCGAGGATTTTGGTTTACGGAAGCGGAGACGGCTGGCTCAGTTTCAGAGGTGCCAATTACGGAGTTTCCGTAAACATCGGAATAGGTGATTTTTCCGGCTATACCTGGTCGGACAATATCGGCTGGGTAAGTTTCAGCGGCGCCAATTATGGAGTGGAAACGAGTTTTTCTTTCATTCCTCCCAATTACCCGCCCGACAAGCCTGGTATTCCTTCCCAATATCAGCCCTCCGGAGTCAGCTGGTCCGGAGAATGCGTTTACAATATCGCCATACCGACTTTTCATTGGATTTATAATGATCCGGATGACGTTCCTCCAGGCACCGATCCTCAAACCCAATATCAAATCAGAATCAGAAACAATTCGAATTTTCCGGTTGACGGCGAAGGCAATCCCATTTTGCAGACTGATGAATTTAAATGCGGGGGACAGGTGTGCTCGGCTCCAAGCCAGTCCACTTCTTTTTCTCCGCCAACAGCCGCTTGGATAAGCTGGGCCAGCCACAATACCAATTATTACTGGACGGTCAGAGTCAAGGACAGCAATAATACTTGGTCGGAATGGTCGAATCCCCTTTCTTTCAGCACTCCGCTCCATACTTATCCCCAGCCTGACTTTATTCACGGGCCGCAGAATCCCGTAGCCGGAGAAGAAGTGGCTTTTATGGATTTGTCCGTTTGCTATGATTCCGGCAACAATGCTTATGACTGCCAGGATAATGTTAATAACCGCTATCTTTGGGATTTCGGCGACGAGATTTTCTGTGACAGCAATATCAATCCCGAGTGCCGGGGAGACGTTACCCATAACTATGAAGTTCAAGGCAATTATACGGTTACGCTTGAGATAACCGATGATGTCGGAACTTGCGAGAGTAACGGTGACACGCCGTTTTCTATTAAACTGCCTTTGCCGGAATGGCGGGAAGTGCCTCCGGCCAACTAGGCGAAGAAGGTTTACCTTCTTCTTGACCTTCTGGTAGTTGAATTTAAAATTAAATCTGCTATATTAAAAGCAGATTTAATTTTAATTTAACCTTCGGATTTTGGTATGTTGAATCGCAAAATCCTCGAAAAATATTATGACTCAATTAATCCTACTTATTATAGGCGTAATTGCCTTAGCAGCCGGTTCTGTTATGGGCTATTATGCCCGTCAATCAATCGCCAGAAAGCAGGCCGGAACCCTGGAAGCTCATCTTCAAAAGAAAACTCTCAAAGCGAAACAAGAAAGCGAAACAATCCTTTCTGAAGCCAAAGAGAAGGCCCAGCGGATTTTGGATTCGGGCAAAAGCGAGACAGACAGCCGGCGTTTTGAGATTTTAAAAACCGAGCGTTTTTTGCTGAAAAGGGAAAATATCTTGGATCAGAAACTTCTCAATTTTGAAAAGAACCAGAAAGAATTCGAGGCCAAAGTGGCACAGCTGAGGGGAATTAAGGAAAATTTGGAAAAGTTAAGACAGGAAGCCATAATTAATCTGGAAAAAGCCGCCAAACTTTCGAAAGAAGACGCCAAAAAAGAGCTGCTCTCGAATTTGAAGAAAGAATACCAACAGGAGATACTGGAAAAGCTCAGAAAATTGGAAAAAGAGGGTTGGGAAAAATACGAAGAAAAAGCCAAAGAATTGTTGACCATAGCCATTCAAAAATGCGCTTTGAATCAGGCCCACGAGATTACCACCACTTCTCTGACCTTGCCTTCGGAGGAAATCAAAGGAAGGATCATCGGGAAAGAAGGCAGGAACATTAGGACTTTGGAAAGATTGACCGGAGTTGAAATCGTGGTTGATGAGGCGCCGGAAGCAGTGGTTATTTCCGGTTTCGACCCTGTCCGTCGGCAGATCGCTAAAATCGCTCTTGAGAAATTAATCCAAGACGGCAGGATACAGCCGGCCAGGATAGAAGAACAGGTTCAACTGGCTGAAGCCAATATCGCCAAACAGATCAAAGAAGCCGGGGAAACAGCGGTTTACGACACCGCAGTGATCGGCCTTGATCAGAAGATAATTCAACTGCTGGGCAGATTGAAATTTAGAACGAGTTTCGGACAGAATACCCTGCTTCATTCTATCGAAGTAAGCCATCTGGCCGGAGGTTTGGCAGCGGAAATAGGCGCGGACGTTTCGATCTGCAAGAAAGCTGGCTTGTTGCACGACATCGGAAAAGCGGTTGACCATCAAGTAGAAGGATCCCATGTTGACATCGGCATCAAGATTTTGGAGAAGTTCGGCGTTGAGAAAGAAGTGATTGACGCCATGAAATCCCATCATGAAGAGTACCCTTATTCAACACTTGAATCGATTATAATCCAATCGGCCGACCAGATATCTGGCGCCAGGCCCGGGGCCAGGAAAGACACCTTGGAGAATTATCTGAAGAGATTGGGTGAACTGGAAAAGCTCGCTTTGAGATTCCCGGGCGTGGAAAAAGCCTGGGCCTTGCAGGCCGGCAGGGAAATCAGGGTTTTCGTCAAACCGGAAGAGGTTGACGATTTGGCGGCTCGGGATTTGGCCCGGGAGATCGCCAATCAGATTCAGGAAGAATTAAGGTATCCGGGTGAAATCAAAGTCAGCGTTATAAGGGAATTGCGGGTGATTGAACACGCCAAATAATTAAAAATTACAAAACGGCGCTCAGCGCCGTTTTTTTTGTTTGTCTGATCGAAAATAGTTTTATTTTCTTCTTTGTTCAACTTAGCTTCGCTTGAGCGGGTGATGGGAATCGAACCCACGTGGTCAGGTTGGAAACCTGATGCACTACCATTGTGCTACACCCGCAATCGGGGTACTCGGATTTGAACCGAGACTAAATCCTCCCAAAGGACTCGTGCTGCCGTTACACTATACCCCGTTTTCTTAAATCTATCACATTTTTATTTTTTTTCAATTATATGGTAAAATTAACTAACAATAAAGAACTATGAGCGATAAGACAAATTTCGAACAGTTTAACATCGTCAAACAATGCCGAAGATACGGTTTTCCTCTCTGGCAATGCCCCCAATTTCTTTTTCTGGTGATGGGGGTTATTATTATCTTTTCCACTATCATAACTTACGCCGTTGGCACGCATTACGTCGAAGATCCTTTGATAGTGGCTTTCATTGTTCTTTTAGTTGCCATTATCCTGCTTATAATTTCGGCGATTATCACCCGCAGTTTTGAAAGATTGACCGAAGCCAACAGAATGAAATCGGAATTCGTCAGCATCGTTTCTCACCAGCTTCGCTCTCCCCTTTCCAATCTGAAATGGGTCACCGAACTTTTAATGTCGGGGAGAATCGCTCCGGTTTCCGAAAAACAGGCGGAATATTTCAGGATTTTGAAGGAAAACAGCGAAAAAATGAAAGAACTTATTTCCGATTTGCTGATTGTTTCTAGAATAGAGGAAGGAAAATTTCTTTTGAATAAAGAGAAAGTTTCTTTGGTTGACTTGATTCGAAAAACGATGAAAGAAATCGAAATATTCGTTAAGGCCTCCAATATTGAAATGGATTTTAAAGCGGAAGATAATCTGCCCGAAGCTGATATCTACTCTTCCCAGGTTAAACTGGCAATCGGAAATCTGTTGGACAATGCCGTGCGCTATACCAAAGAGAGAGGCAAAGTGGAAATAAGGCTGAAAAGAAAAAATCGCTGCCTTTATTTTGAAATCAAAGATAACGGGGCGGGTATCCCGAAAGAAGATCAGAAATACATTTTTCAGAAATTTTTCCGTTCTGCCAATGCGAAAAAACATCAGACCGAAGGTTCTGGTTTGGGCCTGTATATTGCCAAATCAATCATTGAAAAATCAGGCGGGAAAATAAATTTTAAAAGCCAAGAAGGTATCGGGTCGACTTTTTGGTTTACGTTGCCAATAAAATAATTTATTTAGACCATGCAGAAATCAATTTTATTTATAGAAGACGAATCGGCTTTGCAAAAAACTTTCGGAGAAATCTTAACTCAAGAAGGTTACTCGATGATTTCGGCTTTGGATGGAGAATTAGGATTGAAACTGGCCAAAGAAAAAAAACCGGATTTGATTCTACTCGATTTGATTTTGCCGAAAATCCACGGTTTCGATGTTTTAAAAAAACTGAAAGAAGAAGGGGAAACCAAGGACATTCCGGTAATCGTTTTAACTAATCTTGAAAGATTGGAAGATGTGGGTAAAGCTCTGGAGTTGGGAGCCGCTACTTACCTGGTTAAGTCTGATTATAGTTTAGAGGAGATTCTCGAAAAAATAAAAAAAGTGTTGGAAGGATAATTTTTGTCAGCCAAGTTTTTAATTTTGCAGCTAAATTATGAAAGTTGAACCGCAGCAATTAAAAGCTTTTCTTTTGGACGCCAAGCTGGTTACCGAAGAACAGTTCAAAAAAGCCGAAGAGATTGCCGATAAAACCAAACAAAAAGTGGGAGATGTTTTGGTTTCCCAGAGTTTGATTTCCCAGGAAGAATTGATTAAAACAGAAGCCTATATTTTAGGTATTCCTTTTGTCGATCTGGAAAAAGAAAAAATCGAACCGGAGGTGCTCAGAATCATTCCCGAACCCATCGCCCGTTCCCATAACATTGTCGCCTTCAGAAAAAAAGGAAAAGATTTGGAAGTAGCCATGCTGGATCCGGAGGATTTAAGAACGATTGAATTCATCAAAAAAACCTCCGATTTCAGGATTCTGGCCCGTTTGACCACTCCGGAGAGCGTTAAAAACGTTCTTTTACAGTACCAAAAAACTTTGGAAGCCGAATTCGGCGAAATAATAGAAAAAGAAGCCGAAGGAATTAAAACGATAAAAGAATCGGCGGGAGAAGCCGGCAAAGGCGAAGAATTAAAGAAGATGGCGGAAGAACTGCCGGTGGTGAAAATAGTAGATACTCTTTTAAAGCACGCCATTTTGGAAAGGGCGTCCGATATCCATATCGAGCCGACGAAAAAAGAAGTGATTGTCAGATACCGGATTGACGGCATTCTGCGAGATGCCATGGTT
>Ga0307380_10004490_pt1 | contig 18832 bp, 46 predicted proteins | sample UN3MG_FD_202239 | JGI IMG/M metagenome (GOLD analysis project Ga0307380, IMG submission 202239) | Soil microbial communities from Risofladan, Vaasa, Finland - UN-3 | ecosystem: Environmental > Terrestrial > Soil > Coastal area > Acid sulfate soil | place: Finland: Risofladan, Vaasa | collected...
ATGGCGGAATCTTTATGCGAGTACCCGCCAAGGCCGGGATCGATCCTGTTTATCGTCTTAAACCAGCGCCCGCCGCCCCCTATGTGCTCACTGCCGGGATTCTGCCGATGTTGGCTGGCGCCGTCGATCCGTTCACCGAAATTCAATTGAAGGAATCGGCTACCGCGAAATTCTTGAGCATTCGTTTCCAATCTCATTACTACACGCCACTTTGGGCCGCTGAAATCGCGGTAGGCTCGCATTCTGGGTATCTTCTCCACCTACCTCTTGATGCGATGCCTTCGCATTCACTGATTTGGCTGAGGCTGGAAGACGATGGGACCGACGTCAAAGCCTCCTTCTCCGGCGATGGACAGAACTTCATCCAGGTCTATTCAGCAGCGCGGGCCTCTATTTTTACTTCCGCGCCGGACCGGTTGGGCTGGGGCGTCGATGCGAACAATGCCAGCTATGACGCTGGGGCGACCCTGATTCACTGGAGTCTGCCAAGTGCGCCAAGCAAGGGTAAAAATTATGGGTTCTGGGGGCGATCCATTGTCGGCATAGGCCAAGCGAAAGGTGATTCTATTGGGGTCTTTGGATAATCATGGCTACAACTGTTGGAACTTACGCTAGCATTCCTGGTGCTCCGTCGACCGGGGACATCTATTTTTTGACGGATAGTTTCTACGATGTCTTGCATTACAATGGCGCATCGTGGGACCACTTCAAAGACGGCAAGCTACTGACGCCGCCGAACGACGCCGCATTCTCCTGGCACAACCAGGGCGGCGCTTCCGTTAGCACTGTCAATGGCGGCGTACACCTGAATGTCCCGGCGGGCACGCCGCTGCAGGTTCGCGGACGAATTATCGCGGCTCCGTCTACTCCGTACGTGATAACCGCCGCGATGCTACCGACCCTTCCGGGGAGCAACTATCACGGATGCGGCCTGTTTTGGCTGCAAAGCGCGGATGGAAAAATCATCGAACTTAGAGTCATGGGACAAAGCGGCGGGTCGTTAATGGCGGTATCGAAAGAAGGCGTTGCGCACTATGTGACGCTCAGGACCGACATACTCATGTCCTGTCCGCTCGTTTTCTTCCGGATCGAGGACGATGGGACAAACCGCAAATGCCATTTTAGCGGAGACGGCATCAACTTCGTTCAGATCCACAGCGTCTCTCGGACGGATTACCTCACGGCGGACTACGTGGGCTGGTGCGGAATAATGAGCGCCGCCACACTCGATCTGGGCGTCACGTTGATCCATTGGAAACAAACCTAGATGGAAGACCCAATCGGCGCCCTCCGCGAGCTGATCCCGCTGCTCGACTATTACTGGGACCGGGCGTCATCGCCGATGCGAACAGTGAAGCTCGCCTCCGTCGCGGGGCGCCTGAAGCGGATCCGCGAGATGGTGCAGGACGAGGTTGACAGATGCCTGAAGAAAAACTAAGTGCCCATTTCAGTAGAGCCGAATTCGCTTGTAAATGCGGATGCGGATTCGATACGCCGGACGCTCTGCTGATTGCCGGCCTGGAGGCACTTCGATCCGCGATTGGACGACCCATCACAATTTCGTCCGGTTGCCGATGTTCCGCCCATAACAAATCAGTGGGTGGCGCTTCTCGATCCCTCCATGTCGCGGCGAAGGCCGCTGATATCAAGGCCCGTGGCATGACATCACGTCAGCTTTATGCGGAGGCCCGAAAGATTCCGGAGCTTCGCGGCTTCGGTGTTGCTGATCGATCGGACTTCCTGCACGTTGATGCGCGGGAGTATCCAGCGCGTTGGTGCTATCTGAATGGGCGGCATTCCGCGTGGGTTGAAGCATGAGGCTGGTTGACGTCCTAGAGGCGAAGGACAGCGAGTAAAAGGAGACATGGTGACATCCGAAATGGCAGATTCACAGCGCGCCACACTGTTGCACATTCAACTTGTAGCCGAATGCATCGGGTCATGCATCCGTGAATTGAGCAAACGGCAAGCAAGCCATGATGCCTCTAAATTGGTATCTCCCGAAGCTGAAATTTACGCGGAGTGGACACCCAAACTATCGGCGTCCATCTACGGAAGTCCCGAATACCACGGGATGCTGGCTCAGATGAGGCCCGCCCTAAAGCATCACTACGCCAACAACCGGCATCACCCGGAATTCTGGGTCGGCGGCATCAAGGAAATGAACTTGTGCGATCTGCTGGAGATGATATGTGATTGGTGCGCCGCCGCCTCACGGCACACGACCGGCGATCCTCGCAAATCGGTGGAGATCAATCAGCAGCGGTTTGGATATTCGGACGACCTGCGGCAGATTTTGTTGAATACGGTGGTGTTTCTACAGGGAAGCCTCACCGTGCCCGCGTTCCCGAAGCCGGAGATTCCCAATGCGGCTAGTTGACGTGCTGGAGGCCGAGGACATTGAGGCGCTGGGCCAGCAGGTCCGGGCCATCCTCGACGGCGGGTACGTCAGCAGGGCGCTCGCCGATGCGGTGACCGGCATGCTGGAAGGCCGGAGCGTCCGGCTGTCGGGCTGCCTCGACAAGTACAGTTTCGACATTTCAATTTGGATGGAGGAAAGAAAATGATATTTACCGAAGCGATTATTCTCGCGGCGCTCAAGGTTGCCGAGAGAGCACTTGACCTCACAATTATCGTCATCCAGGACCAGCCCGTCGCCGAACGACAGAAGGCATGGGAGCGATGGTTTGCCTTCTGGGAGCCAATGTGGAAATCACTTGGTCTTGATAAACCATTACCGCCAAAGTGACAGTGAGAAGAAACAGGCCGGGGAGCGGTGTAATCTACCGCTTCCTGCAAATACTAAAAAGGAGTATCAAAATGGGTTTCGCATTTTTCAACACATCAACGGACGGTTGGATTTTCGGTCCTCCCGAGCCGCCGGAAAAGCCGATACCGGCAGAGTTTTTTCAGCGGGAGCCATACCTCCCCATCGACTTCTCCGTCAAGGGGCCGATATCTGTTTTGAACGACATGAGGGCGGCGAGGAATGGCGCTTTTGAGTCGTGGCTTGGTCGAGTGAAAGACGCGCTCGCCTCGGTCGGCCTACAGGTGGAGTACAATATCGCACGGCCAATTGATCCCAGTGGGCTATATGTCCTGGCCTCCTTGGTTCAGATTCGCGTCGGAAATTTCAATACAGTTTGGCAGCATTGGGCGTATGACCAGTGGACCGCCGGCCAAGCCGCCGAGCAGTTGCGGCGCGACGCCAAAAAGATCGTGTAGCCAGCACGAAAGGCTGTCGGCCATCAGCCCCGCCTGCCCTTTCCTCTCGCGCAGCCCCGGCATTCGCACGCCGGGTTCCCGGGTCGATGCCCTTGCCAGAGCGCCCGGCCGCCGGCGGTCGCAACCTTCCGGCGCTCCTCCGGCGTCAGTTTCGCCAGACGCCGGCTCGCCCGGCCGCCGGCCCGGCCGAGGGCTACGGCGTGTGGATTCTTCATTGTCGTTCCCCTTTCCGTCCGGCTTCCGCGCGCCGGGCCGCGTCTACCTCAGGCTGACGCCGCCCAGGATGCGAAGTCCCACGAGAGACCGGCAGTAGCCTCTCGCACTGCCGCGAATTCGGGAGCATCCCAGTCGGTCGGATCGCCGCCAGCCGCCAAGCCGCGGTCAATGGCTGCGAGTATTTCATTTGCGCCAGCCACGGGGGCCGCCGCGTTGTCGTTGCGGTTTTCGTTTTTCATGCTCCGATTATGCCATACCGCTATGGCGCTGTCAATAGGTTTTTCGCATTTATTTTCCCTTTATTTGCAATAATTTAGGAGGTCCCATGCGAAAAACACTCCTGCTCGCCGGCCTGCTGCTCGTCGCGGCCGTCATCGCCCAGACGCCGACCGGCGGCTCCCTCTGGACATACTATCTGGCCGGCGGCGCCTGGCGGTGGGCCAGGCTGGACGTCGAGTCGCCGCTCCAGGTGGATACGTCCGGCCCGGTCGCCCGGCTGCGCGTGCTGCTGCCGGATCCGCCGGCCATCCGGGAGACGGAGGACGTGTATGTGGTCAAGCCGACCGACACGCCGCCGCTCTCGTTCACCCTTCGCCAGCCGCCCGTGCCGGAGAGTCTGCGCGTGGTGGTGATGGGACTCGAGTATACACTCGAGCATCAGTACGAGTTCACCCCGCCGGCGACGGTCACCTTCCTTCCCGGCCATTCCCCGACTGACGGCGCGGTGGTCAAGTTCCGGTATCGCTACTGATGCTGCGGACCCCCGAGGAGCGCGTGTACCGTCAGGCGGATATGCGGCGACGGCTCAAGGCTCCCGTGTCGCCGCGCCCTAAATGCGTGACGTGCTGCCATCGGGCGGCGCCGGGATCACAATACTGCCCGGTGTGCGTGCGAGACGGGGACCGGCTCCGCATCAACGCCGGTCGGGCCGCCTCACTGCCGGAACCGGAAATCGATCGAGAATGGGCGCACTACGAGTACATCGAGCACGAGCTGTTCGGGCCGCCGGGGAATATTGGGACTGCTGCACAACTGCTCGAGGCTGCGGCGTTGGAATAGCCGCTTGGCGAGTGCCTATCTGCTCAGCGCGTGAATCGACGTGAAACTCCCGCGGGGATTGAACAGAAGCCCGAGAGCGGGGACCCCCCATGTCCCGACCGTGAATTCAATCACTCCGTTTTTGCCGATCGTTTCAGGGTACCGGTTCGTTGTCTCGAATGCCATGTGATTCAGCGCCGTCAGGGTGATTTTGTCAAGCAGCACTCGATTGCCGGCAGCATCGCGGAATTCCTGAGTTTGTCGGTTTCCTTCCTGCTTTTCTCCTGTGCCTTCTCAAACTCCGTCTCGATCTTTTCCGCCTTCCCGGTAACTTTTGTTTTTGCCTCTAACGCCTCGCTCGCCTTGAAGACTTCAGCCGCCCAATCCTTCAGGCTCTTTCCGCCGCGTTCGATGATGACGCCCTGCGCCTTCAACGAATCACTCAGTGCCAGTACTTTTTTCTCGGCGTCCTTGTACTCATTCGTGAAGGACTGGAGCCATTCGCCGAGCTTCCAGCCAGCATAGGCGGCGGCGGCGATCGGGACGGCCTTGGCGATCCCCATAATGCCGGCTGTGGCGAGGCTGGAAGCGGTTGCGGTCGCGCCGAACAATGGGAGCAGTTGCGCCATTGACCACGCGAGTCCACCGGCAGCCACGAGTAGAGGCCCGATAGCGGCGGCGAGAGCTTCCCGTAAGCGCCTCATTTCATTCATAAAAAAACTCTTGACATACGTCTAGGACTAGGCGTATGATTGCTCCTAGCTAATGTTACCGTCAGCTCAGCCTACCACGGAATTGACCCGACCGGAAATCACAAAACTCTTCAGGCGGAATCGCGGCGCCGCCGCTGCGGTTGCCCGGGAACTCGGCGTCAGCGCCGTGACCGTGAGCCTATGGCTGAGGCGGAAGCGCAACTCAGCGCGGCTGGATCGGGAGATCCGGGCATTCGCTCAGGGACTCGTGGAGCGGGAGGCCCAACGTGCCGTCTGACCGCCGCTTCCCGGCCGCCCGGCGCGACTTCTGGGCCGCTGAGGATGTAGTCGGCCGGCTGCTCGAGAAGGGCGTTTCGCTCGATCGCATCGAGACGATCGCCCACTACGTGATCAGCATTGCCCGCGCCGAGCGCCGCGAAGATCGCACATCGACGGCGAGCCAGCGCTATCTGCCTATCACTCCTCCGCAGCAACAAACCGGCGAACACGAAACAAAGGAGCATGAAAATGTTCATACGTGAAAATGTTACGCCAAGCGCACCGCTCCGAAAAGGACCACGGCGCGAAACCGTTGAGTATAAAGCGTTTAAGACCGGCAAGCGGATTGTAACACCCGTCCTTTCCCGCGCTGTATTCGACGCCGCGGTGGAGATCCGTGCGATGGGACTCCAGGAGGACCACGAAAGGATCCTATCGCGTCGCTTCGGCCTGACGCGCCATGAGGTCGCGTCGATAATCCTGGCCTGCGGCGCTGGATTCGAGCGGGGCTACCGCTCACTGCGGTTGACGATGCAGTCGGGCCTCCAGATCGCGGAGCAGGTTCGGCAGCAGACGATGGAGGAGGTCGCGTGATTACCTCGTATCCTCAACGGCGCGAACGTAGGAAGCAGATCAGCGACTTGCTCATGCGCGGCTTTTCGAACAAGGCGATCGCCACGGAATTGTTCTTAACCGAAAAGACCGTGAAGGTCTACGTAAGCCGGCTATACGAAAAGCTCGAACTGCCCGCCGACCCACGTATGAATACTCGCGTCTCGGCCGTGTTGATGCTCCAAGGAGGTCTGCCATGCGCCTGATTCACGGCCTGATCTGCCTCGCCATCTACGTGGGTTTTCTATTTGCCGGGAGCATATTATGCAGAATTGGTTAATGGTCACTTGTATAGTGATTACCCCCGCGATCTTCTGTTTCGCGTTGATATGGATTTTTTGGCCGCGAACCGAGAGCCAAGGGAAAATCAAATGAGTAACCGCCGCTATCGCCTGATTCTGGGCGCCATCCTCCGCGATGGCCGGTGGTCCGGAACCGTCCGCGGCCGGCGGATCGAGATTGAGAGGTATGTCGCTGAAGACGGACGGACCATTCACTGGAGCGCCTGCCAGAACGATAAGTCGATGTCCGGCACGGCGCCAACGGTAAGGAGGGCACTCGATGCCTGCGGTTAAGCTGAGGCGCGAAGAACGGGCTGAGCTGATCGAGCGTCGGAAGATGGAATTCCAGCATAACCCGGATTTCTGCCCGGCGGACGGAATCTGTTGGAGCTGCAAGACGGATTTAGTGGAGCGATACGGCGGCCGCTTTCCGAGAATCTACATCAGCGGCTGCCCGGTCTGTCATCGAAGTTACTGCGACTGAAAAAGAAACGCCGCGCGAAGGCGGCGGAAAGGTAAAACGAAAGTGTCTACAGCATTGACGAGGACCGCAGGGGAGACCTCTATCGTCGCCCGCGAGGCCGACGAAATAACCAACGTTCAGCGACTCGGGGGACTACTGGCAGCCTCTGGGTTCTTCGCGGATTCCAGGGAGATGGCGCAAGCCGCCGTCAAGGTCATGGCGGGGCGCGAATTGGGCATACCACCAGTGGCGGCCATGATGGGCATTCACATCATCAAGGGTAAGGTGGCGCTGGGTGGCAACTTGATCGCCTCGCGCATTCGCGCCCACGGCTATGATTTCCAGCACAAACGAATCGACGAGACGGGCTGTGTGCTGGTGTTCCTGTCGAAGGTAGAGGACGGGAAGCGGACGATCCTCGGTGAGTCCTCGTTTACCGCCGCCGACGCGGAGCGCGCGCAAATCAAGTCGGAGATGTATGCGAAGTATCCCCGGAACATGTTCTTCAATCGGGCCATCTCGAACGGGGCGAAGTGGTTCTGCGCGGAGGTTTTCGCGGGCGCCCCAATCTACACGCCCGAGGAATTGGGAGCGGAGGTGGACGAAGAGGGGAACGTGGTTCACCCGGAAGGCCAGTCGAAGCGGACATCTTTCACGGCCACGGATGCCGACTTGCCGGCGGAATTGCAGGCTATCCCGGATGCAGACATGGCGGCAGAAGCGTTCATCTCGGAATCCCAGCGTAAGCTGCTTATCGTAGCGGCCAGGGAAGGCGGCTACGTCGATCCGGATGGCAAGCTAGATCCGGCCGCTGTCAAGGTGGTCCTCGCGCGGTTCGGATTCGCCAGCAGCACGAAGGTCACGGTTGACAAGTTCGACGCCATCATTCGGACGCTGCGCGGCGAACCGGAAGATGCGCCGGGAGAAGACCGATGACGATATCCCCTCCTGAGGAGGAGGAGCAATCTGATGAGCGACAACTTCACACCCTCAAACGAATCCGCAAGCTCCGGCGGCGAATTGGCCGAGCGCTCACACGAGCGGAATCCGAATTTCTACGAGATCGAGACGGAGCTGAAGGAAGCACTCGCGCTGGCGGAAACCGCGACTGACGCTGACGTTCAGTTGATCGTCCAATCCTACCTGACGGCCGCCGACTACAAGCGGGACCGCATGACGGCGGTCATCCGGCGGCTGGAAGCGGAGCAGGAAATCTGCGAGCAGGAGATTCGCCGGTTCCGTGCGCGGGAAGAGGCGATCGGCAATGCCGAGCGGCGGCTGAAGGGCTACATCATCGCAGTGATGCAGTCGATCAACGAGACGAAGTTGAAAGGCAATACGAGCACGCTGACGATTCAGCGCAGTCCGGCCCACGTCGAGATCCTCGAACCGACGCTGATCCCGGCCGAGTACAAAATCATCCGGTACGAAATCGACCGGATCAAACTGCGCGGCGACCTGAAGGATGGCAAGGAAGTGCCGGGCGCCGAGCTGGTGGACAACCAAGTCTATTTGAGGATTCGATGATGAACCGTTTGATTTTAGCATTTCAGTTGTTCCGCTGCGCCCTGCTGCACGGCATGGTCCGGCGCATGCTCGGCTACCGGTGTTCGGTGTGCGACCCGATACGGAAACGGCAGCGGGCCGTCAAGGCGGAGGTCCAGCCATGAGAGTCCACACGGATGTTCACCTGAATATGGACGGCGGGGAATTCGAGGTTTGCGGGCTGGGGGAGGATTTCCCGGATACCCACCTACTGAGCACCGAGGCATCCACGATTTACTGTTCCGCCGGGCAGTTGCGGCAACTGAAGGCCGCGCTCGATGCGTACCTGGCGGGGCTGCCGGTTGTAGTTGACTCCGAGAGAAAGGAGGACGTGCAGATTGAAGTAGTGCCTCTGTAACGAACTGGACCGCCCGGCGCACCCCTTCTCCGCGTCGGGCCGGCCCAGCCAGCCGCCGGGTTCGCGGCGAGTACCCTCTGATACTCGGGGGAGATTAGTGGGAACGGACCCGGCGGTTGACTAGGCTGAAAAGACTTAATAAGTGCAAATGAACGCTCTTGAAAAACTCGGCAACGCCACAAGGATGTTGGCCGAAGTGCGTGACGCGACGGACGCGAAGCGCCTCATGGATCTGGCTTCGGCGGCCGAGCACTATGCCACCAAGGCGCGGCTGGGGCAAGAGGCTATCGACTACGCCCATGCCATCAAGATCGATGCGCAAGCCAAGCTGGGCGGGTTCCTCAGGGACGGGCCGGATGCGCAAGGCAGACGAACGGACTTGGTACCCAAGGGGAACCAAGTTAAAAAGCAGGACGTTCCTACCCGTGAAGACCTCGGCCTGACAAAAAAAGAGTCGTCAGAAAGCCAATTCCTTTACGGGATCTCGGGCCACGCTCCGATCACGGAGCAAGCAGCGAAATTGTATCGAGCTATCCGCGACCACGAGAAGACCATCACGGAGGTCCGACGCGAATTGAAGCGGGCGAAGGTCAAGGAAAAGGCCAAACTACCCACTGACAAGTACCGCGTCCTATATGTCGATCCGCCCTGGAAGTATGGCGACCAATTGACTGAAAACTACGGGCCGACTCGCTTCCATTATCCGCCCATGACTATCTCGGAACTATGCGTTCTGCCGATCCTGGAATTATGCGAGGCCGACGCGGTTCTGTTTCTCTGGGTGACATCTCCGATGCTGGAAGATGCTTTTCCGGTGATGAAAGCGTGGGGCTTCACCTACAAAACGTCATTCGTCTGGGACAAGGTGAAGCACAACATGGGGCACTATAATTCCGTGCGCCATGAATTCCTTTTGGTTTGCACGCGCGGAAGCTGTGTTCCAGACAACGCTAAGCTCTTCGACTCAGTTCAGTCTATCGAACGAACAAAACACAGTGAGAAGCCGGAGGAATTCCGACGCATCATCGAGGCGCTGTATCAGCACGGAAAGCGGCTCGAACTATTCGCCCGACGCGAGGCAGAAGGGTGGGAGCGGTGGGGCAACCAGGCATGAATGACGGTTCCCCCATGCTTTTTGACTACGGGATACAGACGGAGAAGTCCGATATCCGGTGTCACGTCGCGCCGGGAACTCGAATGATATTTGTTTTCCAAACAAAAGCCGCACTTTCTATCTTGAACGGTAAGTATCCCCTGGTTGATGGATTTCAGCCTAACATTGGGTACGCAACCGCTCGTGGGTATCTCGTCCCGCCAGACGATATTCCCGGTCTTCGCCGTGTGCGCTGGACTTCAACGCCCTGGTGGGGATGGTTTTCTGGCGATCAAAGCGCATCCCAAAAAGGCAAGCAGGCTGTCCGTGTTGTGACTGAACTTATCAAAGAGGGCCGTTTTCCATTGTGGGGGCTTTCGTCAGAATCATGTTCCGTTGATACACAAAAAGCGGGCGTCGATATCGTGCTTTCGGGCATTTGGAGAATACAAGTGAAATGTGACTTCAATGCAGGTAAGGATGAAAAGAACTGCGGCACTGGCAATTTATTTCTTCAAATAGCGGAAACAAATCCGCTGGGGTTACACTGATGACACGAACCCTCAAGGCCGGCCTGATCCTAGTAACCGCCGTCGTCCTGCTCGCCGTCTGCCTGACGGACGGGACCAATGAATGGCGTATGAGCACATCGCTCCAGGCGTCGGTCATTCTGCTCGTCGCCGCGTACATAGTCGCCATGGTGAGCACGCGGACGAATCCGCTGACCCTGGCGGCGCGCTGGGCGATCATGAGCCGGGCGCTGTGGCTATTCGCCCGCGAGATCATTCAGGGCGCCTGGGCGCGGCGGGGCCGATGGCGGGAGTGCAAAATCCGGGCGAGGGGGGAAGTGTGATCGTAAACTGTGCCGACTTACTGACCATAATTACTGGCCGGTTGTTTGTGCGAATCGAACGGGTCTACGAGCTTTACAATGGCCTGACTGGCGATAATCTTTTCACACATCAACTACCGAGGGCCAGTAAATTCTATGCGCCGCTCGCCAGGATGCAGTATCCCGAAATGACGAAATGGCTAGAATCCAGGACGATATCTCGATCGAATTATCTCAGCGTGCTGGCCGAGGCAACTAGAACATTCGGGGATGTATTCGGCTTGACTGAATGTGGGGTCGAGTGGGGGCACAAGGACGCGATGGCGGAATTGGTTGAGATGGTTGACCCTGATCGGATAATCGGGGTAGTTGCCGAGGATTGACGTGGACGCCATGAGCCGAACCCGCGAGCAGTTACTCCACGAGGCCATCCGGGAGGCCGAGGACCGCGAGCGAATTGCTCAGCACGCGATCCGTGAGATGTTCCGGGCGTCCGATCATTGCCGGCGGATCGAGCGCGAGTTGGCAAGAGAACGCACCGCTTTCTGGACCGCCGCCATCGTCGGCGGGGTCGGTTGGCTGTTCGCCTGGGCGCTGGCGTGTTGGGGGTGGGTGCGATGAAAACAGCCCACAACAGGAAGGGAAATTGTTGGGATGCGCCTTATTCGTGCAAGCAGTGCGGAAATAGCCTTTGTGACGTGTGCCATAAGCACGACGAGCCGCGGGGTGAGTGCTCCGTATGCCCGCAGTGCCCCGGCTGTGTAGCTGAAGATATGGTGGCAGTCAAGGAATTGAACGGACTTACGATGACAATTCACGAGACGAAGGAAGAAATCACCAAGGTCGAGGCCGAGATCCTGGAAAAGCTGAAGTATCTGGCCTCCCTCGGAGTACGGGTCCGGCGGATCGATGTCCAGTATCTCAACGTAACCACGCCCGCGGAACGGTTCCGGCACCCGGTCGTGACGGACGTGAGTATTGAGGCCGAGATATGAGCCTGTTCCTCATCCGCCGGCTGCTCGGCAAGCGGCGCGTCCGGGAGTTGCTGGGCCAGGGGGTGCTGTGAGTTTGCCGACGCCGTATTACGAGCACGGGGGGATAACGGTGTACTGCGGGGATTGTCGAGATATTCTCCCGCACTTGCCGAAGGTGGATTTGGTACTGACGGACCCGCCGTATGCGTCAGGCGCACGCCGGGATGCTGATCGACAGGTGCGCGGTTCCATGCTTCGCTCAATGGAGGATGCAGACTGGTTTTCTCACGACTCGATAACCGCGTGGGGGTTCGCGTGGTTCTTGCGCAGCACGTTGGGAGGACTCCGGGGCATCCTATCCGAAGGGGCGCATCTCTACGTGTTCACGGATTGGCGGATGACTCCGACCGTGTACGGAATGGTTGAAGCATCGGGCTACCGAGTGAACCACTGCCTAGTATGGGATAAATCACATTACGGCATGGGAACGTACTGGAGGAACCAACACGAGAATATTGTGTTCGCCTCACTGGGGACCCCGGCGGCCATGTTAGATCGCGGGATGGGTAGCGTCTTGAAATTTCCGGGCGTCTCTCCGGGAGTCAGAAAACACCCGACAGAAAAACCCGTCGAGTTACTGGCGGCAATTATCGGGGCTGTTCCTGGTTCCGTTATCTTTGACCCCTTCGCGGGCAGTTGCACTACCGGGGTCGCCGCAAAGCAATTAGGGCGCAAGGCCATTTTGATCGAGATCGAGGAAAGGTTCTGCGAGATTGGGGCGAAACGCCTCAGCCAAGAGATACTCCCCTTCGAGCCGGAGACGCCCCGCACCGCCGCCCAGATGGCCCTTCTCGGCTGGCAGGACGACATCAAGGAAACCATCCTGGAGGCCAAAGAATGACCGAAAACGGAATTGCCGCGATCCGCAAGCGGCTGGAAGATTGCCCCATACCGCTTAATGCAGTTGCGGATTATGCCGGTACAAATCATTACGAAATTCAGGCTGTAACTGATGACGGTTTCTGGTGGCTGGACAATATCGAGGATTGCCTGGACTCGCGCACTGACAAGGGGAAGCGCCTCGGCGCCATGCTTGACTATGCCTGCGCGTACCGGCGGGACGTGGGGGCGCTGCTTGAGCGCATCACGGGGCTGGAGGTAGTGCGGACAGCCGCGATCAAGATGCTTGACGATCTGGACAATGCGACGGGACCGGACGAGTGGAGCACAAGCGAATTGCGAGGTGCCCTCGCCGCGCTCCCGGAGGCCCGTCCATGACGCCGGCGGTGCGGGAGGGGCTTAAATGAGCCGTATCGGATTATTGCGAAGTTGTATCCGGAAGCGTCACTGGAAGGGCGTCCGTTTCATCTTGAAGTCTGTAGTTGTGGGTACGCTCTGGCCTTTCTGCCGGACGTGTGGAAAGTTTGGGTTCAAGACACGTCGGTGCTGTTGGAAGTGCTCTGTGGAGAATATCTTTAGAGCATTAGTCGATGCGCCGCCGGAGGTCCGCCCATGACGTCAACCCGCCAGACCAAAATCAAGCAGCCGCCCCGCCTCGAGAAGTCCATCGCCGCCGACATCCGGCAAGTCCTCGAGCTGGCGGGCTACCGGGCCGTCCGGTGCATCGCGGGGCCAGTCCGGAACATGCGGGGCGGCGATCGATACGCGCCACAGCACGGGAACCCCGAGGGTTATCCGGATTGGCTATTTGTCCGTAGCCATCCGCTCGTAATCGGAGTGGGCGCCATCTTGCCGTACGCCATTTACATCGAAACCAAGAAACCCGGGGAGAAGCCCTCGCCGCTTCAGCGGGCCTGGTTAGATGTGCTCCGGAAGGATGGATTCGCGGCCATGTGGTTCGATGGCTTCCGGGAAGGCGAGGGGGAGAAGCCGTTCATGCCGTTGTGGGAGGAGTTGACGAAGTGAAATGGCAAAAGAAAAACGGCCAGCGATGCCCCTCTACGTCCGGGACATCCTCGCGGATCAGCACTTCATTGTCATGTCCCTGGCGGAGCGGGGGGCATACATGACCCTCCTCATGCACTGCTGGATGGACCGCTATATCCCGGACGACCCAGCTCAATGCTCCCGACTCGTCGGCTGCTCCGAGGAGGAAATGAGGACTGCTTGGCCGGCCATCCGAAGGCGGTTTAAGAGGGCAAAGAAGGCCGGTCTACTGATACATGGGCGGGTTGAGGAGGAGAGAAGTGCATGTCAGATAAGGCACCTGAGGCGAGTTCAGTCCGCCAAAATTGGGGCTAGTAAACGCTGGTCTATCAACGATATCCATGCGAATGGCATCGGTCCTGCTATGCCAAAGACATGCCTTTCAGTTTCATCTTCAGTTTCATCTTCAGTTTCTAAAGAGAAAGAGAAGAGTGATTACGACCCAGTTCCTGGGTGGGACAAGTTCATGGAGGAGTACCCCGGCGAGCTTATCCCCGACCGTGACTGCCCGGTCTGGATGTCCGTGATGAATTCCCCGGAGGATGAAGCTACCCTCTGGCGCAACCTCCCGGCCTGGTTATCATCGCGGAAGTTCCAGGAGGGGTTTGCGCCGGCGGCGAAGAACTTCCTGTTTGACGGCCACTGGAAAGTGCCGCCGCGGGAGCCAGTCCTCCGTAAATCGAAACTCGACGAAATCATGGAGGACATATGATCGACCGCAAACTCGCCGCCGAACAGGTAAAGCGCCTACATTGGCTCCTCCCGGCGAACGCCGTCAACCGCGATGCGATCCGCGAGCTGGTCGACGCGCTCGAGAATCATTCCGAGACCGCCGTGCACGCCGAGCGCGTCGTCGATTCAATCCTCGAAGGCTTCGACCGCTGCCCGATGCCGCGGGACATCCGGCGCATCGCATTCGAGTTGCGGCCGCCGTCTCCGTCGGTTTTCTGTGGCGCGTGCGGCGGGTCCGGCTGGCTGACGAAGGAGATGAATGGCTATTCCGGTGCCGTCGAATGCACTTGCCGGAAAAAGGAGGCCGTATGCCAGGCCCAATAAGCATCTACGAACACCAGGCGAGTCTTCTCACGTCGACGCCGCGGCGGGACCCGCGTTTCGCCGAGCTGGACCAGTTGATTGCATCCGGTCAGACTCGGCGGAAAAAGATCCCCGGTACATGCCGGTTTTGCGGGCATTGGCTTGAATCGGGAAAGGCGGTAAGGGGACACGAAAGAATCTGTTCCGCTCGGCCAGTCCCGTTGCGGCCTTATCCGAAACGAAATACGATCGGTTGGAAACAACGCCGGGAAAAGTACTTACGTAAAACAGGCGGGAAAAAGAAGTGGATTGCGTCCATTTCACCGTCTGCCGGGTGCATTGCTGAGGACGTGGAGCCGTGCTCCATTGAGAACTTGATCGCCGAACTGACCGACCGGAAGGCGCTGGAGCACGTTCCCGAGAAGCTACTAGTGAAGTTGAAGACGGCACTACGGGATTTCAACGCGACGAAGCGGGCGTGGAAGGCATGAGCAAAACCCCAATCGAGTGGGTCCGCAACGCGGACGGCACACAGGGCCAGTCGTGGAATCCGGTACGTGGATGTTCTCGCGTGTCCGAGGGCTGCCGCAACTGCTACGGGGAACGCATGGCGGCGCGGTTTTCGGGACCACATGAGGATTTTTGTGGTTCGCGTGAATGTGGAGGATGCCCAACGGGCGAAGAAACATCGTGTGCATTACGCCCGAAGTCCTACCCATACATGGGTTTCGCCACCATGAGCTCCTCCGGCCCGCGCTGGACCGGGCGCGTGGAGTTGATCGAGTCGAAGCTGGAGGAGCCGCTGCACTGGAAGAAGCCGCGCATGGTCTTCGTCAACTCGATGAGCGATCTGTTTCACTTGGCGCTATCACTCACTGAAAAAGAAAGAGTATTTCGCGTGATGCTATCTGCCAGCCAGCACTTCTATCAAATCCTCACGAAACGCGCGGGCATCATGGCCGAGCAGGTCCCGATCATCATGAATCGGATCTTTGGTCCGCACTGGAGAATGCCCGATCACATCTGGCTCGGCGTCTCGGTGGAGGACCAAGCGACTGCCGATGAGCGCATCCCGCTCCTGCTCCAGATGCCGGCAACCGTTCATTTCGTTTCATACGAACCTGCGCTGGGGCCGGTGGACTTCCGCCGATGGCTTCCCCTCTACCGTTGTTCGGGCTGTGGTGAGCCTACGTGTGATTGCGAAGAACCGCGTCGCAAGTTTGGAGACGGTCTTGACGGCCTCATCGCTGGCGGCGAATCGGGGCCCGGCGCCAGGCCAGCGCATCTCGACTGGTTCCGAAGCGCGCGCGATCAGTGCCAAGCGGCGGGCGTGAGTTTCTTTATGAAACAAATCACCGAACGCGGGCGCAAGATTCCTTTCGACCAATGGCCCGAGGATCTCAGAATTCGAGAACTACCGGAGGGCCGCGCATGACCATCCTCCTCACCGCCGCCGACGTGGCCCGCTGGCTCCAGGTGTCTCGGGCATGGGTGAGCCAGCACGCGTGCGGGAAACGGCGGCCAGTCATCCCGTCCGTCAAGATCGGCAAGACGCGGCGGTTCCGGCAGGAGGATGTCGAGCGGTGGCTACGGGAAATGGGGGTGGGCGCGTGAGGACTATACTCTTGAGGCTAGGAGCCCACATGCCTCGATCAAAATACCAACAGCCCAAGGTTTACCGTTCCGGCCGCCGCCCGCAGGTCTGGCGCGCCGACTGGTACACGTACGACGCTAACAATATTCGCAAGCACCGCACCGGCACATTCGGTCCAACAAGCACGACGACCCGTGCCACCGCGCAGCAAGCCTGCAACCAGCGGGTGCAACAGGAAACCTCACAGACGCCGCCAAAGTCCGCGCCCATTACGCTGAGCCAACTCCTGACGGACGTGTACCTACCGTCGCGCGTTCGGTGGTCGAAGAATACGCGCATGAACATCCGGTCGTGCATCACGCATTACGTCGAACCGCAGCTCGGGAGTCTGCCAATTGTCGCCATCAACAAAATCATGCTCCAGAAACACCTGATCGCGCTGGCCGACGCCGGCACGGGCGCGACGAACATCGAACGCGTCTGCTGGATACTGCACGCCGCGCTCGACGCGGCGGGTAAGGGAGGCGCGGGGTGAACAAAAAACCGAGTAAGGTATCCGCGAGGGAGAACCAGATTCATTTAACATTTCGTTACGCGGAGAACCTGAAAACCATTGTGCGGGACTTGCGGGCTATCGATACGCTTATCCCAGCGGAAATGTCGCGTCACGGTTGCCTCTTTAACGGAGGCGAAGAGGCGGCTATTATCGAAGCCCGGAAAAGCGATCTTCTAGTATACATTCAGAGCATTTGTCGTGACCACATCCTATGGGGCGAAAAGCTATTGCAGGAAGGATGGGAAGTGCGGCAAGGCAGCAAGGGAGGCGCGGCGTGAACGTTCCGCCCATAACTGTTCGCGGCAAATCGCCGGAACCCCTGCGGGCATTGGCGATGGCGATGGGGGTGAAAGGTAAAAAACATGGGACGACGACGCGGCGAGAGAGGACGGAACATCTTCGCACTCGGTTGCCTATGTGGTTGTCTTGTCACGCTATTGACGATTACGATTGTGAGGCTATTTGCATGACTAAGCTCGATGCCGCTGCGGTTTCGGCGGCGAAGAAAATGAAACATTCTATCTCGCGGGTTGACCCAATGGATTACCTCATTGCGCCCAGGGATGCGCTACAGGTCGCGGAAATTATCACTGCCGCCTATAGGCCACTACTGACGGCGGTTCAGGGTGTGCTTGGCGCCGGGCTTTGCGGTTGTGAGGATGGAACACAGAAGGCGGCGCATAAAGCACTTCAAGCCGCCATCGACGCGGCGGGAAAAAATGACCATGCGTTCCGCCCATAACTGTTCGCGGCAAATCGCCGAAACCCCTGCAAACATTGGCTCCAACGATGGGGGTGCTATAAAAATTAAGTATACAACACCCCCTGAACCCATTGAAACGACAGTGAAACGAGAGGGCTTATAGATGACGATTGATACCACGGAAGCGCGATTCCTTCGTGATAGAGCACGCGCGCAAATCCTGCATGGGCGGAGCACAGACGGTGCGCTCGACGCGGCGGGGAGGAAACCATGAGAAGAATACCGGACATTTTCGATTCTAGCGAGACAGTCAAAGAACGCGAGCGCGTGGAAACAGAAGCTCGACGAGCTGAGCTGGACGGCTTGAACCGGCGCATCGCGGACCTGGGAGCGGCCCTCGACTGCATCCCGGCGAAGCTCATGCTGACATGCGGACCTCCGTACACGCTGAACTTCAGTGAGGAAGCGCTACGGAAAATAGACGCCGCCCTTGCCGTGGCGGGGGAGGGGAAAGATGACCCAAGAGGGACTTGAGGAGATCTGCCGAGCGGTGAACGCTGATCGTCGGCAACTGGAGGGGCGCATCGCGGAGCTGGAGCACCTACTGGCACTCAAACGAGATGAGAAAGGAGGCCACAGTGGAAGCTGAGTATACGCCGCAGATCGATATCCAAAGAGCGATTGTGTGTGACCTGCGTAAGCGCATCGTGGAGCTGCAGCAGGCGCTGATCGAGGAAACGAAGATTGTAGATCGCATCTGGGACCTATTTGGAAGGCCCACGTACAAAGAGTTAGCAGGCCGGTCGATCTACGATTTGATCTCTAGCTTGCAGGCCGCGCTCGACGCGGGGCGGGATCCCGAAACAAAACCCGAAAACAATGTTTGACACGAATTCCCCCGGTAGCGTAATCTGTCTGTAGATCGTGCCGCAGGAGGGGTCGGTCGATCGTCGGCCTACGGCGTCCGATAACGACCGTTTCCCCGCGATGGCATACACCCTCTTTACGCCTCCTCCCGGAAGGTTTCTGGCAATCTCAACAATTCACGGTAGGAGCATCATTACGCGCAAAAAAGCAAAAAAATGGCTCCGTGCTGGCAGAGCCGTGGTTGTGGCGGAAGGCATCATCCAATTGATCGAGGCAGATCCGCGCGTCACGGCAATACAGAAGCAATTCGACGAAAGCGCCGCCACTTATGACCGGCTAGCTCACGGGGCGCGGCCGAGTGATCGAGACAAAATTTTAGCAGAATTGCGGAATTTCCCCGTGCTTTTCGGATACAAGGCCCTCTACGGCCGTGCGCTCCCTTGAAACATCCCGCGCCGGCCGCTGGCTGGCCGAAGACCGCGGCACTTTACAGTGGACGCCACAGCCGAAAGCAGCCAGGCT
>Ga0307380_10004491_pt1 | contig 18830 bp, 13 predicted proteins | sample UN3MG_FD_202239 | JGI IMG/M metagenome (GOLD analysis project Ga0307380, IMG submission 202239) | Soil microbial communities from Risofladan, Vaasa, Finland - UN-3 | ecosystem: Environmental > Terrestrial > Soil > Coastal area > Acid sulfate soil | place: Finland: Risofladan, Vaasa | collected...
TTCTCATAATAAAATTGCCAAACTCCTAATTGGCTTTTTAACCATTCTTTAGCGGTCATGCAATTGATGTTCGTTTTTCCACAATCACAAGATCTTTCATTGCAAATATTAATTTTATGGCGATATTGTTCGCAATCTTCCTTTATTATGTATACATCTTCCAATTCTACTTTTTCTTTTTTTTGTAACACAGTTGACCTCATATGATTAAGATAAATGTAAATTGAATATCTGTAATCCTTATAGCAAATTATTCTGAATGAAGCCAGTTAATCTTTTCCGCCCAATATTGTATTAAGCAGAAAAAATCTGTATATTAACGCTATATATTTTCTTTATAATATCGTATTGTTGCATTTAATACAGTTTTAAGAGGGATGTAATAGGCTGTTTATGGTACATTCTCAGTTTATAATTTTGTATCGTCAAAAATAGAACAGCCAAACCCCTTTTTTAGTTCATGGTTTTAGATCCAGGTCTGTAAAGCAAAAAGCCCCATTCTTCATATGGCTGAAGAAATGGGGCTTTATTTTTTTTGTAATACTATGGTTGGTCACGTGATCCTCCGGTTTGAGGTCCTGCTTTTCCTTTACCACAAATCCGATTTTCTTGCTTGTTTAATCGTTGTTTCCGTAAGTTGCATTGTTTTCAGCAACCGCTGCCTGTTTTGGACACTTAGGCAATTGAATATCTATATGAACCTTTGCCCCCAGAACTTCAGCGACTCTGCGCAACATACTCAAGGAGTGGCCTTCGTACGATGTTGATTCAAGACGGCTGATTTGCTGTTGAGACGTTCCCACCCTTTGAGCTAATTCCTTCTGAGACAAACCAGCCTTTTTACGCAAAGCAGCTAATTGCAAAGCCACGTCCCAGGCATCACCGGCCTTTTGGTAGCGCCCGGCAAAATCAGGATCTTTTAACTGCTTTTCAAGGTATCGGTCAAAATTGGTTTTTTGTTTCATGCCGGATTTCTCTCCAACCAATCACGTTTTCTATCCAAAGCAACCTTACGATCTTTTGGGGGGATTTTATTTGCTTTGCTTCGAATCCCATGCAAAGCAATGATCTTCTTTCCCTTCATAAAAAAATACAGTACACGGGAGTTCAACTTGCCCACATGTCTCAGCTCAAAAAGATCATCACCAATATGCTTTGAAAGAGGTGGTCTGTGATAATGCCTGCTTTGAAGTTTAGTTAGACCGGCCATTACTGCTGCAAAATCGCCTGGATCAGATTCCTTAAGGTCATCAAGAAACTTCCGTACAGGACATCGCCCTGAATCTGTTTCATAAAACTCTATAGAAAATTCCATAATTAGTCAACATCAATATTGATGTATTTTTAATTGAAAGAACAGGATTGTCTGTACTTTTTAAAGAAATATGGGCTATTTAAAAGACGCTCCTCAGTTTATAAGTTTGTATCGTCAAAAATAGGACAGCTAAATCTTTTCTTTGGTTCATGGTTTGAAGCTTCCCCGCCAAGCAGCGGGGAGCTTCGACCGTAAGGAAGTTTGCTATTTGTGAAGCAAAAAGCCCCATCCTTCATTTGGCTGAAGAAATGGGGCTTTATTTTTTTTGTAATACTATGGTTGGTCACGTGATCCCCCTGTTTGAGGTTCAAAAAACAGACCGAAATTAATCTAAAACAGTATATATTATGTGAGCATCCAATCACCGCGTCCGCTGAAATGCTCATATGTGTGTGTTAGCTGTTAAACGATGGATTATTATAGGGCATATTTTGAGGGAATGGTTTTACCTTTTTCCATTCCTGTGATTTCGTTTCTGCTTGCCATAAATCATAGTTTTTCTGCAAATTAAGCCATAAATCTGGAGTAGTATCGAACGCACGGGATAAGCGCAAAGCCATATCCGGTGTGATTGTCCCTCTTTCATTAATGATCTTTGATAATGTTTTCCTTGAAACACCAAGATTTGCCGCCATATCCTTGATTGTAATTGATAGGGGTAAAAGATAGTCTTCTTTTATTATATTGCCCGGATGTGTTGGGCGTCTTATCATTTTTCGCATTGTTTTAATCTCCTAATGGTAATCGTCATAATCGACAATATAGGCGTCACCATCCATAAATTTAAAGAATATACGCCGTTATCATAGAATTATGGTTTAAATATTTTCAATTGCAAATCTTTAATCATTTTAAAGTGCCTTACATTGCTTGATGCAAGAGGCAGGTTATTTTCGACAGCTGTTGCTGCTATTATTGCGTCACCCGATCTAAGGCCAGAAGCCAACGTGTATTCTTCGACATAAATAGACGCACGATGTCCTATGTTTTCAGTTAATGGAAGAACAAGAAAACCGAACGTTGTTAAAAAATCTTTTATATGTTTGTGCTGATTTTTGTTTTTAGCACACTGTAGAAGTTCCATGTAAGTCTGAACGGAAAGGTGCCGTTCCTCTGACATTTCCATAAGTTTTGCAGCCTTTTTGTTACCTCTCTGAGTCCAGATGAAGATATCTGTATCAAATATCATCGTATCTATCTTTCCGCAAATCGTTTAATTCGTCTAATACTGATTTCTTGGAGGCTTGAGATGACATGCCAAAGAAAGGATGATCAATTATACTCATATCATTCTTCTGTGCTGCTGGGACCAAGATCCCTTTCACTTTACCGCGATACAGGACTGTCACTTTTTCATTCCTGTCAAGAGCTTTGAGAACATCATTCATTTTATATCTTAAATCAACGACTGTTGCTTTCATTAGATCACCTCTTTTTAAATGTATATAGAAACTATACATTAAAAGATGCCAAAATTTCAAGGATTATTTTTATTTTTCCACAGACGAGGAAAAGGGGGACATCCTATAATCATTCCGTCAAACATAAAGCGTGCGTTTTCAAACTGTCGAAAATCAGTTTGACATTCGCGCTCATATAACCTATTGTTATGTAAATGAATAAGTGGCCTATAGCCATAAAACTATTATATATAAAGGCTTGGTGAGGTGTATTTCTCGTATAGTTTAAGCTCAAAAATCCGGTTCCGACAGAAATGAACCGGACAGGGAAATTTCAGGTTAAAAACAATTTAATCATGGAGGGCGATTTGGGTTTTATTATCTCGAAATCATCTTTTGACGCAGTCCTTTTTGACCTGGACGGCGTCGTCACCAAAACCGCTAAGGTTCATGCGGCATCCTGGAAGAAGCTGTTTGATGAATACCTTAAGAAAAGCGCGGCGCTCCAAGGCGGATCCTTTAAACCGTTTGACAGTAAGAACGATTACCGAAAATATGTGGACGGCAGACCGCGTTACGAAGGGATCAAGAACTTTCTCGCCTCCAGAGGGATAGCACTTCCTTACGGCACACCGGATGATCCCTCCGATAAAGAGACTATTTGCGGGCTTGGCAATCGAAAGAACATCTTCCTGCATGAATATTTGGAAAAAAACGGTGTGGAGACTTATGAGCTTTCAATTAAGCTTATTTACAAGTTAAAAGCAGCGGGAATCAAAACAGCGATTGTATCTTCGAGCAAAAACTGTGCCGTAGTCTTGAAGGCAGCAAAGATTTATGACCTGTTTGATGTCAAGGTGGATGGTGTGGATTCGCTCAATCTGAACTTGAAGGGAAAACCTGCGCCGGATATTTTTCTCGAAGCCGCACAACGGCTGGGCGTTACCCCCGCACGCGCCATCGTTGTTGAAGATGCCATCGCCGGTGTGCAAGCAGGCAGGCAGGGAAATTTCGGTTGCGTTATCGGAGTGGATCGAATCGGTCAGTCCGCATTACTTAAAGCGAGTGGGGCCGAAATTGTGGTCGGCAATCTCTCGCAGATTTCAGTGTACAATCGTTTAAACGAGCGTAAAGAAAGCGGGGGAATTTTGCCTTCCGCTCTGGAAGCCATGGATGAAATCAGGCAATTGATGGCCGGCAAGCCCATATTCGTTTTTCTGGACTATGACGGCACCTTGACGCCGATTGTGGAACGTCCCGAACTGGCGGTTTTGTCTGATGATGCCCGCGAAACGGTAAGCGCTCTTGCAGCTTACTGCCAGGTAGCAGTGATAAGCGGAAGAGACCTGCAGGATGTGCAGAATATGGTGGGAATTGACAATATATTCTATGCAGGCAGTCATGGCTTCGACATTGCGGGTCCGCGAGGACAACATATAAAATCTCAGCAGGGTCTCGATTTTCTGCCGGTGCTCAGCATCGCTGAACAGGCCCTCAGGAATCGGTTGCACGCCATCGCCGGCGTCCTTGTTGAACGCAAGAAATTTTCCATCGCTGTTCATTACCGCCGAGTAGCTGAGCAAGAAACGGAAGCAGTCGAGACCGCTGTCGATCAGGTGCTGGCAGATCACAATCGGCTGCGCAAAGGGCACGGAAAGAAAGTCTATGAGCTTCAGCCTAAAATCGATTGGCACAAAGGCAAAGCCTTGCTCTGGCTGTTTGAACATCTGGGGTTGAAACAGCCGGATGTGCTGCCCATATATATCGGTGATGACACCACGGATGAAGATGCCTTCAACGTGCTCATAGACCGGGGCGTCGGAATCCTTGTGAGACACGCCGGCGCCACGGATAATCTACCGCTTACGGCGGCCCGATATGTCCTGGAAGATCCCGGCGAAGTCATGGACTTTCTTAGATCGCTTATTTCGATACTTAAGGGAGGGGCCTGATGAATGATTGGATGTTTGTTTATGACGGGTTCGACCCTGAAAAGGAAAGCCTGCGGGAGGCTTTGTGCACCCTTGGCAACGGCTACTTTGCCACAAGGGGCGCCGGGCCGGAAGTGCAAGCCGATGCGATTCACTACCCCGGAACCTACCTTGCCGGTGGCTATAACCGGCTTTCCACAGAAATCGCCGGGCGGGTGATTGAAAATGAAGACCTTGTAAACCTGCCCAACTGGCTGCCGCTTAATTTCCGCATAGACGACGGAAGCTGGTTTAGCCTGATGACGGTTGAAATTCTCTCCTATCGCCAGGAGCTGGATATACGAAAAGGCGTATTATCGCGCACAATCCGTTTCTGTGACAGGCAGGGAAGAGAAACCAGCATGACCTGCCGACGACTGGTCCATATGGGTAACCCGCACCTTGCCGCGCAGGAGATCGTTTTGACCGCTGAAAACTGGTCGGGAGCGGTGACGATCCGATCCGCCTTGGACGGCCGTGTAGTCAATGCCGGTGTAAAACGTTATCAAAGCCTGAACAATCGGCACCTGGAACCCCTGGATGCAGGTTCGTTTAACAGCGACGTCATCTATCTGGAAGTTCGAACCAATCAGTCCAAGCTTCATTTGGTTCAGGCCGCAAGAACTCGCGTTCTCAATAAAAAAGGTCACCTCTTGCTCGATCGCCGTGTTATTGAAGAGACCGGCTATGCCGCCCACGAAATCAAGGTGGCGGTTGCAAAGGGCGAAACGATCGCTTTGGAAAAAGTGGTTTCACTCTTCACATCCCGGGATCGGGGAATTTCCGAGTGGAATTTGGAAGCCGGAAAAGCAGTCGAAAGCGCCGGCTCCTTCAACTCACTTTTAAAAACCCACTCCCTGGCCTGGGAACAACTGTGGCGCCGTTTTGAAATCGAGTTCCGGAAGCCGAAAAGTCAAAGAACCCGAGTGTACGACTCAAGATCCATATCGCGCGATCCAGGTGCCGGCGGCAACGCCGGTCTGGTTTTGCACCTGTATATGTTCCATGTTTTACAGACAACATCGATGCATACCATAGATCTTGACGTCGGCGTGCCCTCGCGGGGTTGGCATGGTGAAGCCTATCGGGGGCATATTTTCTGGGACGAGCTGTATATTTTTCCTTTCTTTAATTTCCGTGTTCCCGAAATCACGCGGGCCCTGCTGATGTACCGTTATCGACGTCTGGGTGAGGCCCGCGCCGCCGCCAAAAAGGAGGGCTGGCGAGGTGCGATCTATCCGTGGCAAAGCGCAAGCAACGGGCGAGAGGAAACCCAGCAGATTCATCTCAATCCGCAGTCGGGACGCTGGCTTCCGGACAATTCACATCTGCAACGCCATGTAAACGCTGCGATCGCCTATAACATCTGGCAGTACTTCCAGGTTACGGGAGACATGGAATTTCTGTCGTTCTATGGGGCGGAAATGTTCTTGGAGATTGCCCGCTTCTGGGGAAGCATCTCGACTTACAATCCTGATCTTGACCGGTATGAGATCCTGGGTGTCATGGGCCCGGACGAATATCATGACGGCTATCCCGGTACAGAAAAACCGGGCCTGAACAATAATGCCTATACCAATATAATGGCAGTCTGGATATTGAGTCGTGCGCTTGAACTCTTTGACCTCCTGGCGGAAGTTGAATCCATGGATCTGTGCGAGAGACTGGGGGTGCTCGAGGAAGAGAAAGCGCGTTGGCGGGACATCAGCCGAAAGATGCGCATCGTGTTTCACGATAACGGAATCATCAGCCAGTTTGAAGGCTATGACCGGTTGGAGGAGTTCGACTGGAAGGGGTATCGAAAAAAATATAATGATATACAGCGTCTGGACCGGATTCTGGAGGCGGAAGGCGACACTCCCAATCGGTATAAAGCGTCCAAGCAGGCCGATGTTCTCATGCTTTTTTACCTTTTTTCATCAGAGGAGCTCAGCGGGCTTTTTCAACAGCTTGGTTACCCGTTCGAATATGATACCATCCCCAGAAATATTGATTATTATTTCAAGCGAACCTCACATGGGTCGACTTTGAGCCGTGTGGTGCACTCGTGGGTACTGGCACGTTCTGACAGGGTGCGCTCCTGGAAACAGTTCATCATGACCCTTCAAAGTGACGTGTCGGACATTCAGGGGGGGACAACCCCGGAAGGCATTCACCTCGGCGCCATGGCCGGTGTTGTGGATATCCTTCAAGGGGGCTACACGGGCTTAGAGGCCCGTGATCAGGTCTTGTGGCTTAACCCTGTTCTGCCCGAGGAACTCAGAAGACTTTACATACACATACGTTATCGCGGGCATTCCCTTTCGGTTGAAGTAACCCCCCAAAGGATCAAGGTGCATGCATTCCCTTGCGCCTCCGGGCCGATACAGGTCGGGTGCAAAGGCAAGCTTTTCAACTTGAAAATGGGTGATACCATAGATATCCCATTGTGAACTGAAGAACAAACGCCAGGCGGCAGCGGCCTCCTGTTAAGGGCTTTTCCAAGAGTCAAAACGGATGCCATCGTACGATATTGCCATCAGTCCTTAGCAGGGTTGCAAGGAACCATCGGTATTAAGCCGGCCGCTCCAAAGACGTTATCATCCTTTGTTCCGGGCCTGGTTTCGGAGGAACTTACTTCCGCACGCAGCTTGGGCAGGCTGTTGGGATAGTTTTTCTGAATAAAGTCAAGTAATTTTTCTCTGACCTCGCAGCGCAGGTTCCAAGCGGTGGAGGCATCGGCGGCGCTCATCAGCGCCCGCAGAGCCATGGCCCGCTCGGTGGTATCGGTGACCTGCAGGCCCCAGACTTTACCGTCCCAGTGCGCTGAGGTTTTCAGTATCCGGTGCAGTTCATTGCGGATGGTCTCCACCGGCACGGTGTAGTCCACGTAGAGAAAAACGGTTCCCAGCAAATCCGCGCTAATCCGGGTCCAGTTCTGGAAGGGTTTTTCGATAAAATAAGTAACCGGTACAATCAACCGTCTCTGATCCCAGATTCGGATCACTACGTATGTCAGGGTGATTTCCTCAATTCGCCCCCATTCATTTTCCACGATGACAACGTCGTCTGTCCTGACCGGCTGCGTGAAAGCAATCTGCAACCCGGCGATAAAGGTGGCAATGGTTCGCTGCGCCGCCATTCCGACGATAACCGCGATAATTCCGGCCGAGGCCAGAAGACTGGTGCCGAATTGGCGGATTTTCTCAAAGGTCATGAGTATGGTGGAAAATGCCAGAATCAGGATCACAGCGGTGACGATACGGTTTAACATACTGATTTGGGTATGAATTTTTCGGGAGGCCAAGTTGTCTTGTACATCCAACCGGAAACGCTGGCCGAGCCAATCCTCTAGTACTTTGGTCAACTGAATCAGCAGCCAGGCGATCGACCCGATCAGAAGGATCGCCAGGATTTGTTTGGGCACACCCATAATCCGGTTGTCGGGAAAGGTCATTTCCAAGGTGGGCAGGAATAACTGCACGCTGAGCAGAACCAGCAGCCAGCGGGCGGGGCGCCGGCAATGCAGCCTAAAAGATTCCAGTACATTGCCGGCTTCGGGCCGGAAAAATTTAACCGCCAGCTTAAAGAACAGGTAGTCAAGAAGAAATCCGGACAGGACTGCTCCGGCCAGGAGGGCTGCAGCCCACAAAAAAAATTCAAGATTTTGAATGTTCGCCGGCATTTTTACATTCCTTTCTTATCCGAGTTTGGATAGATTTTTGGTTATGCCTTACGGCGGGATATTTTTTTTAACGCTTTTTTTAAAAAGTCCCGAAATGTGGCCGGATCGATCACCTTAAAGTCAGCCCGGGTTTCTTCGCTGCCGACTTTGACGCTGATCAGGTTTTCGTGTTCCAGTTGAAACATACTTTCGTCGGTCTCATCATCCCCGGCGCAAAGTACGGCGTCATAATGATGCAACTTGATAAAGTGTTCCATAACCAGTCCCTTGTTAAGCTGCAGGGAGCTGACTTCCACGATTTTTTTTCCCCGGTAGATTGCCACCGGTTGGTTCGAAAGCATTTCATGCAGTTCACCCGCCAGTTCACCGGCTTTCCAGGCGCCGAATTCCGGGTCGGACTCGCGATAATGCCAGACCACCGATGCGGTTTTCACTTCCACGGCGCTACCCGGCGTGGAAGCGGAAAAATCCTTGAAAATATTAGTGACCGCAGGCATCCATGACAGGTCTGCCGTGGAGTTCATCATCTTCCAGGCCGAATCCTCCGGGCATTTGTAAAAATAGCCGTGTTCGGCCACCAGCATAAAATGATAGCCGGAGAACCATTGATCCATATTTTCCCTTTTCCGGCCGGAGATAAGGTAGACATCCAAATTTTTCAGAGCACTGAGCATGGCAAATAGCTTCTTGATATCTTCGTGAGGATACGCGTCGGACGGTTTATCGTGGAATCCACACAAGGTTCCGTCGTAATCCAGAAAAAAAGCTATGCGCCGGGATCGCCAAAAGGGCTTGAACGCCGGCAGTGAGAGTTTGAGCGTAGCAATCAGGGTTAGATCTTTGCGGGTGATATGGGTCAAGCTGCTGAGAAAAGACCGGGCCCAAAAAGCCGCGTCATTTTTCATCACCGATTCCCGCATGGGCGCCAGCAGGTCTCTTTTCTCATTTTCCGGCAAATCCAATGCCAGCTGAAGCGCTTCAGCGACCTGGTTGACATCATAAGGATTTACGACCAAGGCGTTGAACAACTCCTGCGCAGCGCCGGCAAATTCACTCAGGATCAGAACCCCGCTTTTATCTTTCCGACAGGCGACATATTCCTTGGCAACCAGGTTCATGCCGTCCATCAACGGGGTCACCAGAGCTACATCAGCAAGCGCGTACAGAGCGCACAATTCGCTGAAATTTACAGACTTATGCATAAAATGAATCGGGATGTTCATAATGGTGGAAAACTTGCCGTTAATTTTACTGATCTTCAACTCCACGGTTTTGGACAAGTCCTTATAGGCTTGCACCTCCCCCCGGGAAGGTACACAGATAAAGATAAACACCAGGTCGTCACAAGGGCCATAGCGGTTCAAAAAAATCTCGATTGCGTCCAGACGGCGGGGAATACCCTTGGTATAATCCAGACGTTCCACGCTCAGGATAATCTTTTGGTCCTTATATACTTTGCGGTAGCGGGCCAGGCGGTTATGGAAATTTTGCGATTGCAGTTCATGTTGAAATTTGGCGGCGTTGATGCCGATCGGATACACCCCCAACATGGTTTTGCGGTTGCCGTGGCTGATATGATCCATCTGTGATTCCAGACCCAGCACGCGCAGTGCAGTGCTGCGGAAGTGACGTAAATACCCATACGTATGAAATCCGATCAGGTCGGCGCCAAGCATCCCCCGCAGCAGTTCATCCCGGTTTGGATGACAGCGAAATAATTCATAAGAGGGAAATGGCGTGTGCAGAAAAAATCCGATTTTCAGGCCCGGCCGCGCTTTCCGCAACAGGGCCGGCAGCAGGAGCAAATGATAATCATGAACCCAGACCATGTCATTCGGGCGGGCCAGTTCCAGGGTCTTTTCGGCAAAGTAAGAATTAACTTTATGATAATCGTCAAACCAGCTTTTGTCATAGCGCGAATAGGTGGCCATGTAATGCAGCAGCGGCCACAAGCTGGCGTTGGCAAAGCCGTTGTAATATCCGGCAATCTCCTTTTTGCTCAGGAAAATTGGATAGTAACGGTATTCTGCTTCTATTTTCCGTCCAATTTCCTGACGGCGCCGGAGGTCGGTAATCGCACCACCGGCCCAGCCCACCCATCGCAGATCAAAGTCGCGGCTTATCCCTTCCATGGCGGTTACCAGCCCGCCGGCGGATTTTCGGATGGTTTTGCCGATGGTTATCGGCAGCCTGTTGGAAACATTTATCAGTCGTTTCATGTTATAATACTCCCGGTTCACTCCCTCTGAGATCAAGTTCTACCATATAATTCGGTCATCTCCCGCAGCATATCTGACACGAGCGGGGTTAGCCGGCCCTCCTGCAGCCGCCACTGCCAGTTGCCCCTGGTTCTGGCTGGATGGTTCATCCGGGATTCTTCTCCGAGTCCAAGAATGTCCTGCATGGAGATGACGGTAATGTTTGCAACGGACATCATGGCCAGGCGAATCATCTCCAGGTGAATTTCCGACGCATCAACGTTTCGACCCAGGTAGCGCAACAGCCGCCTGCGATCCTGGGGGCTTGCTTCGTTGTCATACCACCCCCGGACCGTGTTGTTGTCATGGGTTCCGGGATAAACCACGCAATTGCGTTCGAAGTTGTGCGGCGCATGGAGGTTTGTCGGAAGCGATTCATCGAACGCAAACAAAAGGACTTTCATGCCGGGAAATCCGAATGTGCGCATCACCTCCCTGACATCTGCGGTGATAATGCCAAGGTCTTCGGCAACAATCGGCAGGCAGGCCAACCTTTTGCGCAACTGTTTAAAGAGGTCTTCAGCCGGAGCTTCAACCCACTTTCCGTTAAGAGCGGTTTTTTCGTCTGCCGGAACCTCCCAGCAGGCAACCAACCCTCGAAAATGATCGATTCTGACCATATCGAACCAATCCAGATTACGTGCCGTCCGCTCCACCCACCAGTCATATTTTCTTTCCTTGAGCGCCTCCCAGCGGTAAACCGGGGTTCCCCAGAGCTGCCCGCTGGAACTGAAGTAATCAGGGGGCACGCCGGACACCACCAGCGGCTTTTTGTTCTGGTCGAGCTTGAAAATATCGGCGTGCGCCCAGACGTCCGTACTCTCATAATTCATATAAATCGGAATATCTCCGAAAATCCGGATGTTTTTTTGATTGCAATAGGTTTTAAGCGCGTGCCACTGCTTCGCAAAGATATACTGAAGGAGTTTATCCCGTTCAACGAGGTCGCCAAGCTCTTTTTTGGCTGACGTCAAAGAGCGCACATCCCGTTCCCGGATATCTTGCGGCCAGTTTGCCCAGGGCGCCCCTTTAAAATGGGTCTTAAGTGCGCTGAACAGAGAAAAATCGTCGAGCCAAAAGGCATTTTTACGGCAGAACCTGTCAAATTCAACGGTCTTTCCGCAGGTTTTGAAGCGCTCATGGGCCAGGTTAAACAGGCTTTCTTTGTAAATGCGGACTGCTTTAAAATCCACGCGTGCGTCGGAAAAAGGCGGCCTGGATTCCAGATCCTGCGGCAGGAGTAAACCATCTTCCACCAGAAGTTCCGGGCTGATCACCAAGGGATTGCCGGCAAATGCCGAAATGCCGAAATAGGGTGAGCCAAAAACCGGATCCGCCGGGGTCAACGGCAAAACCTGCCAGATTTGCTGCCCGGATTCTGAGAGAAAATCCGCGAACCGGTAGGCTTGGGGCCCCATGTCCCCAATGCCGAAGGCGGATGGAAGGGACGTGAGGTGAAGAAGAATTCCGCTGGCTCTATTTATCATGGGGTGGACCTCCTTTTGTTGATTAACATGGCAACCGGAAAATGCGTCAAGATCTCGGCGATTCGAAGTGAGGTCTTTGCAGAAAAGGACTCACGGGTAAAGACATCTTCCCAGTACGCCGAATGGTCTTCAGGCAAAAAGATTTCAGTATCCTGCCAGATCAGACTGCCGAGCGGAAATTTTCCGATCCTTTCCAGGCCGGTAAAAAACCGGGGAGCTACGGTTACGCTTGTTGCACTTCCAGCGGACCTGGCAAAGGCAAGCACATGCTCCCGATATTTGCCGCAGACGTTAAGGGGCAGATAGGTTCCAGAATCGAAAACAGCTCGGTATCGATTCCTCGCCCGCAGCGCCGTGCGGATCAAAAAGAGCTTTAACTTGCCGTCTCCCGGATCCGAAAATAGGTCGCCGATCAAGCCCAGAGGGTCGGAAGCGGCCTTTTTGTCGATCTTTTCAAGAAATGCTCTCCGGTTATCAAAATCGACTGTCCTGCGATTGTCAGGATCCACCAGATTCAAATCCCACAGTTCGGCGCCCTGGTAAAAATCTGGAATCCCGGGGGCGGTTATTTTTATCAATACCTGTGAAAGGGAGTTTAAAATGCCATACCAGGCAATCTTCTGCTGGAACGGTAAAAATTCTCTTAAAAAAAAGTTTTCTTCACAGGGAGATAAAATCTCTCCTGCAAAAGCAGCCAGGGCTTCCTCGTATGCGCTGTTGGGGGTCAGCCATCCGGTATTGACTTTAGCCTCCCTGGCCGCTTTAACCATATACGCTTTTATTCTTTCAGTAAACAAGGGAAGCTCCCTGTCGTAAAACGGGAAGGCGCCAATCAGGGTCTGATATAAAAAATACTCTTCATTTTTATCCGGAGCAGGCGCCTCGTTGACCATTTTTTTGAGGCCGCGGTTGATAGCGTGCCACCGGTCGATGGCTCTTTTCCATTCTCCGGGCAACTCGGAGAGAACATTGATCCGGGCCCGGACATCCTCCCCCCTCTTGCTGTCGTGGGTCGCGGTGGCATTGAGCCCGTGGGGCCAGCATCTTGCCCGGGTTGTGTTGAATTCGTGAAACATCCGGCGGCGACAGCCGAAGCCTTCGGGGCTTGCCCCGACCTCATTGAGTGAAATCAGCCGGTTGTAGACATAAAAGAACGTATCTTCGTATCCCTTGGCCATCAGCGCGCTGCTGAGTTGCTGGAATTTCATGGCCGTCCGGATCCACAACTTCTTGTCGATGCCGGCGGCGTTTTTGCCGGGGAGAGCTTTTCCGTAATCAAGCAGCAGCACGTGCCGGATCAAGGCCAATTCAGGAGCCAGGTTCGGATTATCCCGGGATGCCCGTTGGATACTGGCTTGGATCAATTTCCGGTCCAGCGCACCGGTGCCATCCGGTACGATGTAGGTGCGATAAACGGGAAGCCGGGCCAGGGTCTCGGCCAGGGCCCGTTTCAACCGGTTCGGGATCATGTCGGCCCCCTGGCGAAGAGTGCCGGCGATCTGTTTCATCAGCCGGGCAAGATTATCAAGATCCCCGCTCATCTGCCGGGTCAAAACCCGCTGTTTTATTTCCCGGAGGATATCCGGCCCGGTGGTATCCGGCCCGGTGAATTCCGCGTATATTTTTTGAAACCGGTGTGCCTGCGCGCGGCGGCAGAACATCGCGTTTAACACGGCACCAAATTCGTACCCGGTGGTACCCTGAACGGGCCAGTCTTGCGCAAGCGGTTCTTCGGGTCCCAGAATTTTTTCGACAACGATGTAAAGATCCCCTGCCTTTTCTCTGAGTTTTCGCAGGTAAGCCGCCGGGTCATAAAGCCCGTCAATATGGTCGATCCTCAGACCCGAAAACTGTTTTTTGCGGCTAAGCCTGAGGATCAAATCATGGGTGTGATTAAACACCGCTTCGTTTTCGACCCGCAGGGCAATCAATTCATTGATATCAAAAAACCGTCGATAGTTGATTTCCGTTGCAGCGACTTTCCAATAAGCGAGTCGATATATCTGTTGGCTGAGGAGCCGGTCGAGCGCATTGAAGCTTTCCGGAAATCCTTTTCTGCCATTGTACGCCCGAAGGGTCTTTTCGACAAGCTGCTGAAAAGGTTGCCGGGTGCAATAAATATCCCATAAGGCGCTTTTTATAAAATGCAATTGCTGCTTTTGCAAAGCGCCCATCTTTTTGTTGCAAAGCGCCTTGAGCCGGCGCCATAAATTCTGCAATGCTGTGAAAACGGGGCGCTCTTTTTGCAGCCTTTTCTTAAATTCTGCCAGCAGATCGGCCAGGATTGCGACAAAGGTTTCTATCTTCACCGGGAAGCGCTGCCGGTAGTACTGAATCGAAAAACCGGCGTCGTCGTACGCCAGCTTAATTTCCCCGTTTTCAAGGGATTCTCCGTAAGGACGACCCAAAAATGGCGCCAGCAGCCCGCTCTTCCCTGCCGGACGGTCCCAGTCGATGTCAAAAAAATTATAATAGGCTGATTGTGAGCCGTTTTCGAGGACATCCATAAGCATCGCGTTTTCGTGGTCAAAGGCCATGTGGTTGGGTACTATGTCCTGCAGCCACCCCATGCGGTATGCTTTGACGATTCCCATGAGGGTTTCAAAATCTGACGTATCGCCCAGTTCAGGATTCAGTTGGTTGGCGTCGGTGATGTCGTAGCCGTGCCGGCTCGCTTTTCTGGCCTGGAAAATAGGAGAGGCGTAAACGTCGGAAACGCCGAGATCCGCAAGGTAGGAAATGACCTGGGCTGCGGTCTGAAAGCCGAAATCGACATTAAACTGAAGCCGGTATGTCGCCGTGGGAATCTGCATGCAACAATCCTTACGTTATCGCCATGGAAAGAGCCGCGCCCAGAGCTGCGAAGAGTTCGTTCCAGCGAATGGCATCCGCTTCGCCCGCGGCCGTTTTTTTCAACATATCAAGGTATAAACTCTGATGGATGCTGTGGTAGTGGTTCTGAATTATGCGGAGGTCCACTTGAAAGGACAATGTCTGGGTCAATTCTATCCCTGTTTTCAAGTTTTCCAGCAAGTCGATGTTCATTGGCTCGTCAACAAATCGTTCCATGATTCTTTCGAGATGCTTTCTCAGCGCAAATCCCAATGTTTTGGCGTCCAGGGAAAGCCCCACCATTCCGGCCTCTTCAAGCTGTTCGGAAATATAAGCCGTATCAAATTCATCGCTTTCAAAGGCCTCTAAAAGCCTGGCGTTGAGGACCACCTCTGCCGCCGCATAGAGAACTTTCGGTTTGGGTATATTTAACTCATGAATAAACCGCATCATCGGGGCGTTGTTTTGATATACCTGCCGGTAGACCGCCTCAGCTTCAGTCAGAGTCTGATCCAGGATAACGTCCATGATTTTGCGCTGTTCGTCCCGGAAAATCGTTCTAAGGGAATACATGGCGGTAGCAAAGTGCTGGTCGAGCAAGCGCAGGGTTTCCGGAAAATCGGTCCTGTTGAACGGTTCGGAAACTTTCTCGATCAGTGTCAGGTAGGTTTCTTCGGACTGGTAACCCCTTACGCCGCAGACCAGGGTATGCTCTCCGAGGTGCAGGACTCCGAAGTAAAACCGGGCTGATTTTTGCGTTATCGTGGAGGTAATGTTCGCCCGTCCAAATACAAGCTTGGCCTTTCCGGTTTCGCTAATCCGGTAATCTTCCCGGGTGGCGGTATAACAATATACAGGGGCGGATGTGTCGTATTCATTGAAAAGAGAACTCATTGCGTAATGGGCGCACACATTATCCAGATCGACCATGGCGGGTCTAACAAATTTTTCGTAAATCCGGCGCCCGTTGCCATGCTCGGGTATATTGCTGTGTGCCTGCCCAAGAAGCTCCAGAAAACCGGATTCTATTTCGCGACCGAACGTTTCCTGGAAAATCTGAAGAACCCGCCCCGCATACTGAATGATCTGAACGGTCTCGATACCGGACAAATCGTCAAAAAACCATCCGCAACTGGTGTACATGAGCATGGCGTGGTGTTGAAGCTCAAGCAGCTTAAGCACAATGATCCGTTCCTCTGCCGTCAGTGTCCGGTTCGCCTGCCGGTCCAGAAAATGCTCCAGGTTTTGCGGGGATCGATTGAGAATGATCTCGATATAGTCATTTCGGGCTTCCCATGGATCTTTAAGCAACGCTTGGGCCTTTTCTTCGTAGGCCGGGTTGACGGTGTCCCGCAGCCAGTCCAGGGCCGCCCGAAGCGGCTGCCGCCACTCCTGTCTCCAATCCATATTTTGACCGGAGCAGCAACCGCAGCCGGAGCGCCAGCGCTCAACGCCATGGACACAACTCCAGGATGTGTTCTCAAAGATTTCGACCTCATGGTCGGGTAGATATTTTTCCAGAAATTCTCCGTAATTGGTAATTTTTGCCGATCCTTGGGATTCAATGTAATGAAGGGCATAGGCCAGCGCCTTGTCCGCAAAGCGCCGGTGGTGGCCATAAGTTTCTCCGTCCGTGGCTATATGTATCAGCTGCGGCCCTGAGCGGTCTTTTGAGAAAACATTTAAAAGCCGTTTGGCAAAGGCTTCGCCACTGACCAGAAGCCTTTCAAAAGCGATCGCTTTGGAAATGGGACCATTGTAGAAAAAAAGGGAAATGCTGCGCCCCGACGGAAGGTTCAAGCAATAGGCCCGGGAAGGATCGATTTTTTCGCCGCTGACATCCTGCCAGGCTTCTTCGCCCATAGGCCTGATTCGGTGTGCCTGGCGGGGCGCTAGAATGGTAAAGCGGATTCCCAGCTCGGCGAGCACGTCCAGCGACTCCAGATCCACGGCGGTTTCCGGAAGCCACATCCCTTCGGGTTGTCGCTCGAACCGGTGCTCAAAGTCCCGGATGCCCCAGAGCGCCTGGGTGTACTTGTCGCGGCGGTTGGCTAATGGAAGAATCATGTGGTTATAAGCCTGGGCCATAGCCGAGCCGTGTCCTGAAAAGGTTTGCAGGCTTTCACGATCCGCCTCCACTATGGCGGCATAAACATCCGGCGCCTTCTGCTCCAGCCAGGCCAGCAGGGTCGGGCCGAAGTCGAAACTGATCCTGGCATAGTTGTTGACGATCTGGGCGATGCGGGAGCGGTCATCGAGAATCCGCGAGGTGGCGTTGCTGGCATAGCATTCCGTTGTGATCTTTTCGTTCCAGTCATGATAGGGATAGGCCGAATCCTGAAGCTCAATGGCTTCCAGCCAGGGATTATCCCGCGGCGGCTGGTAAAAGTGGCCGTGAATGCATATGTAATGATCCATAATAACTCCTGTTCTTCCGTTTTAAAATGGATCGGACCAAAGGCCCGGATCCGTAACTATTGGCGCTGAGGGATATTTTGCGGCAGGCTTCTTGACCAGCAATAACAGCGAGTGTGGCTTCCGGTCAAGGCTGATCGTCTCGTTGAAAAAAAGATCGCCAGGCGTGGCACTTCCCGGTCCCCGCCAGCATGTATCAGCCGAATCCATCGCTTTTTTCCACCTGCCCGGGGAAACGCGGACAGCAACAGATCCGGTAACATCGCTGAAATTGAACACTGCCAAGGCCTCATCCCTATCACTCCAGCGCCGGACAAGAAGGATTTTCCTTTGATTAAACCCCACCACTTCCATATTGTCTTTATTCAGGGACGATAGGGCGCGGATTTCTTTTCGCAGCCGTATCAGTTGCCGGTAATATTCATGAATCACCCGGTGGGGATCCTGGCCGCGCAGATGATGGTTGAGCCGGGCATTTAAAAAAAAGGCTTCATCCTGCGGATCCGGTGGCTCTTCCTGCCAACGGAAACCGGCAAATTCCAGACGCCTTCCCTGCCGGACCGCTTTAATCAGATCCGGATCCGAATGACTGATAAAATACGCAAATCGTGCCGTCTCACCGTATTCTTCACCCATAAAGAGCAAGGGTATGAAGGGAGAGAGAATAACTGTGCCTGCCGCCAGTTTTAACTGCTCAAGTGTGACCAGTTCGCTCAACCGCTCCCCCTGCATGCGGTTGCCCACCTGGTCGTGATTCTGAGCAAAGACAATTAGACGTCTGGCCGGGATATCCCGTGAGGAGCTGCCATGTCTGCGTTTTCGGTACTTAGAATATCGGCAGGTATAAACAAAGCCCTCCCGCCAGGCCTTGACCAGATCCCGGAAATGACCGAAATCCTGATAGTACCCCTCCTGCTCACCGGTCAAAACGGTGTGGAGCGCGTGGTGAAAGTCGTCATTCCACTGGGCATCGAGACCATATCCGCCCAGAGCCCCGGGCCGGATTAGCCGCGGGTCGTTGAGGGCACTTTCGGCAATAACGTAAATCCTGCGGTTTAAACGGTCCCCCTGACAGTGAATGGCGTGGGCAAGTGCTTCTAAAAAGGGTTTGGCAGAAAAATCAAAAATGGCGTGAACCGCATCCAGCCGAAGGGCATCCATGTGGAATTGACCGGTCCAGTAAAGGGCGTTTTCGATAAAAAAGCGCCGGACCTCATCGCTGAATTCCCCATCAAAATTTATGGCCCATCCCCACGGGGTTTTATACCGGTCGGTAAAATAAGGACCAAAATCACCCAGGTAGTTTCCTTCCGGGCCAAGGTGATTGTAAACAACATCCAGAACAACGGCCAGCCCTTTTTGGTGGCAGGCATTCACCAATCTTTTAAGGCCCGATGGTCCACCATAGGAATTTTGAACGGCAAACGGGTAGGCGCCGTCATATCCCCAGTTTCGTGCACCGGGAAACTGGGCCACAGGCATCAGTTCG
>Ga0307380_10004494_pt1 | contig 18819 bp, 28 predicted proteins | sample UN3MG_FD_202239 | JGI IMG/M metagenome (GOLD analysis project Ga0307380, IMG submission 202239) | Soil microbial communities from Risofladan, Vaasa, Finland - UN-3 | ecosystem: Environmental > Terrestrial > Soil > Coastal area > Acid sulfate soil | place: Finland: Risofladan, Vaasa | collected...
GTGGACGAACTGCTCGCCAAGTGCGACCGCATCCTAGACTTTGAGGACGGCGACGCCCGCTCTTTCACGGTTCTGTTCGCAGAGGAAGTCAAGCTAGTTGTTCTTCCCCTCCGCAAGCGGCTGCGTAATGCGCTGGCGGCGTGGGACATTGCCCGAGATGCCGTGATTAGTGATGCCGAGTGCACAAGGAGAGGGGGTTACGAAACGATTTCCGACAAGTTGTTTGATGCTATAGGGGCCGTCCTCGCAGGGGAGGAGAAGCCATGACGCCGACGCTGAAGATGCTGACGCTGACGCCGAGCTGGCTGCGGAAGTTGGGCAAGCGGCACGGATGGAATGATGTTATCGCTGCCGCCGACGCATGGGAGGCGCAGATGGCTGATGCGACCGCATCGAACCATGAGATTGCGTCTGCTCATTGGGCTTTGTGCAAGCGGCTGGAGGCGGAGCGGATAGCCCGCCACATGGAAGCGGCCCAGTTCTTGTCGCAGATTGCCGCATGGAAGGCATCATGCAAGGATGCCGAGAAGCGGCTGGAGGCGGCGGAGAAGGCCGTAGTAGAGGCGAAAGGTCTCCTTGGGTCGGCCCGAGAAGGTTCAAGGGTATGGGAGCATCGTCGGTGGGATTGGTTTGCCGCCCTCGCCAAGGAGGAGAAGTGATGGATGCCCTAGCGGCGCAGAGATTGGCGATTGCCAAGTTGGCCGAGGAGAACGGCGCCCTCCGCCAGCGGCTGGAGGCGGCGGAGAACGCATGGGCCGAGTTCAAGGAACACTACCCGTGGACAATCCAGCCGTGGGACGACATGCAGATGGCGCCAGAGGCGGTCGTGGCGCTTGAGCGCCTTGCCGCCGCCCTCGCGGGGGAGGAGTAGCCATGAGTTCAGGAGACGGTCGAGGAATGGATGGGTTAGTGACCCCCGTGACCACGCCGACGCCGGAGACGCTGAGGATAGAGGCCGCTGGCTGGCGGTTTCGCCAACACTTTACCACCGGCGACCTGCTTGTTGCCGCCGCCGACGCATGGGAGGCGGACAAGGGTTCTTGGTTGCAGGCAAGGGATAGACTTGGTGAACTGTTAGATGAAACCGCATCCCTCCGCAAGCGGCTGGAGGAGGCGGAGAAGGAGGTACTGGACTGGGAAGAACGATATGTGGAGGAAGTGTTTAGCGCCGGGGGCATGAGCGTTTTTGACAATGCGGGAAGACTTGCTGATATTGAACGTCGCCGTGCCGCCCTCGCAGGGGAGAAATAACGACCTCCGGGCGCCTCTGGGGCGCCCGGAATAGCCATCAGCGGCCCTCGTAGGCCGTTTTCTGTTAGAATGTGCGCCGGGATAGGGTAAAACGGTAGGAGGGCTCTACGCAGCCGACTTCTCGCCGGCGTCTTCGAGGGCAATTGAGGCGATCAGAACGCCAACCAGTCCGGCGATAGATTGCCAGATTGCGTCAGGGACGGCCAGGTAATACAACACGACCGCCTGGGCGACGCCAAACACAGCCAGCCAGAACTTACGAGATACGAGTAGTGATTTCATGGTTTCTCCTTTCTTCACATGAGTTTGTCTAGTCTCTCGGGATTCACCCGACGCCTTCGGCGTTTCTGTCTTCCGATTTCTCTCTCGATCACGAACACACTCCGCCCGTCGACCTTCATTCCGTTGGTCCGCTTCCACGACTTGCGCTGTCGCCGTTCCCACCTCCATTCTGACATCAGACCCGCTGGGCCAGCCAGACCCCAAGCGCCGTGACTGCCGCGGCGAATAACCCAACGACCCCGCCCCACTTGCGGTCGGCCACCTTCAGCAAAACAATGTCGTTCTCGATCACGCCAAAGCGTTTGCCGCAGGACTCGCGTTCCGCCCGCATATCGTCGCGGATCCCACTCAGCCCGGACGCGAACGCATCAATGAGGCGCAGCTCCATTTGATGTCTCTCATCGGATTGCGACATGATCTCAGTATGCAGCGATTGCCAGTTGACCTTGCCGCCGTTGGTCATAGAAATATCACCTGGTTGCCCACTGATACCTCGTAGACGTGGGCAACAGACGTGCCGTTATAGGTGTTGCCTCCGCCCGTGATAGTAAAGGCGGTGGACGTGGTGGATGCCTGTACATATCCGCCCATGACGTTCCCTCGGTTTCCTGACCCGGGGTCGTAGTAGTAATCAACAAGTACCGCCCCACCCCATCCGGGAGTTGCGTCTGCCTCCTCCGTTCCGTCTCCGTGGCACCCTACGATCCAGTCCCCCACTCTCGTAACGGTCGTGATGGACTTATCGGCTTCTGTGTATCCAGTAACTCGCATCGCCCCGCCGGTGAAGCATACGCCCAGGATGCCCGGAAGGTATGCTCCGGATCCAGTGAAGGCCAGCGTAACCGTTCCCGGCGTGGGCATGACCTTATAGTAGACGGCGCTCATATTGCCAACAGACGCCGCCGTCAACGCATCAACCCCGCAGGTGCAGCCGGTAATCGTCATGCCGTAGGGCAGGTTCATTGCCCCGGCAACTAGAAGCCGGGCGGTTGCCGGTATCGTGATTGAAACCGATGCCGAGGATGCCGCGCCAGCCGGGGTTCCCACAACAGAGATTGTCATATCATCCTCATGCGAACGTCTGCGTCAGCCGGACGCCGATGGTTGCCTTGGAAATAGCCTCGCACGACTCAACGTAGAACCGCAGCCAATCACCCGCCTCCAGCGTCATTGTTCCTACTGGCGAGGCGTAGCTGAAGTATCGGTCGCAGGTCATGATGATGTGGTCTGAGGCCGCCGTGAAGATGCTATCTGACGCCGCCGCCGCATCTGAGGCCGTGGCGAACTTCCACACATCCACGCCCAGATCCCCGCAGTCGTATGCCTGGACGGTGAAGCTGGAAATGGTGCAGGCAATCGGTATTGGGCCGACGTCAATGAAGGTATCCGATGTGATTGTCGCCCCGCCGCCGTCAAGGACGACGCCGAAGCCTCTCGCGGTTTGTGCGATGATGTCGTTGACCAACTCGTTCCATAGCGTTGCGGTAATGAGCGTGTTGGTAGTCTGCGTTCCCGGATTTGCCATAGTTCCTCCTAGACCATCATGTACGGGCTGATGCTGATGAAGCCGCCCTGCTCGATGTCGTAGCTCACGATGACGATGCCGGAGCCGCCGTTGCCGCCGTCAAGGTTCTCCCCGCCGCCACCCCCGCCACCGCCTCGATTCGTGGTGCCTGCCGTTCCGGCGCTTTGTCCGCCCCACGCCCCTGTGCCGCCAACCCCGGACCCGCCTTCCTTGGCACTTGTTCCGGTGCCGTGTGTAGACCCTCCACCGCCACCGCCATACCAAAGGGCGGCACCAGAGATTGACGACTGGAGCCCCGCCCCGCCAACGCCGCCTTCTTTGCCGCCCGCACCTGACGTCTGTCCGCCCGCCGCGCCCTTGCCACCGCCGCCAGAGCCAGCAAGTTGTGTCGCAATAAAGGCACCGCCATCGTTCCCCTGTCCAGCGGTCCCTGTTCCGGCAGACCCTCCAGTCGTCCCTGCCTGTGGCGACCCGCCTCCGCTTCCTCCGTTGGCCCCTGCACCGGCCCCCGGAGATGTGTACTTCCCTCCGCCACCACCGCCGGTAGCCGTAACACCGTTGAACGATGAGACGCCGCCGCTTGGCCCGGTGACATCGTCGGCATAAATACCACCAGCGCCGACTACTATGGCTTTGTTGCCGGCCGTCAGAACATCTGCGGCGTTGTAAATTGTCCCGCCTGCGCCGCCGCCACCCGCATTGCCTATGTTGGTCCCGCCGCCCGCACCTCCCCCGGCAACGATGAGAGATTCAGCCGTTCCGGCACTCACAACCACCAGCGTCCCATCACCCGTGAACGTATGGATGCGCTTGCCGTTGAGTTCGACTACCGTGTTCCCGCCCGTGCAGTACGTCATCATCTAACTCCGGGTGTACGTCAATTGGATCCCGATCAGCTTCGCGTCAACAGCTAGCGTGTCCCCAGCCTCGCCCGGCTTGCGCGCGACGGTCAGGATGATGAGTTCTCCAGCCGCAGGCGTACCCGCCCATGTGATAGCGGCGGTAGCGGCAGAGATATACATGTCCGTTGTCGTGCCGCCCGTATCGTCCACCATCACCTCGGTACCCGGTGCCTGGTCCAGCGCCTCGTCGTTCCCGTAGCAGCGCCCAGCAATCCCCCACGTCACCCCGAAGTCGCAGGTAGTCGCAGCGTGCGTCCAGAACACCTGCGCCGTCATCGTTCCCCCGCCATAGTCTGACGGTAGGGCAAATGTGAAGTCGGCGTGCTCCTCGGTCGTGGTGTCGAAGTCCAGCGTCTTGAAGTTCTGCTTGTTGGTGCCAAGTTCCGTAGGGGCCGCAGATGCACAGCCGGCCGTAGTCTTAGGAACGGCGCCAGCAGCAGACAGATACATTTGTGCCGTGATGGCAGCAACGTCTGTCTCGACCGCCGCAAAGCGCGCTACAACATCGGACGTTGTTCCCGCCGGGTCGGTGCCAAGTTCCGTCTCGATGGCCTCCACGGCCCTCCGCAGGTCGTTTACATGATCGTCGGCGATGATGTCCACGCCGTCGGCAACAGAGCCTAGACTATCCAGTGCGCCGGGATAAGCAGTTGTTCCGCCCATGTATCCTCCTAAAAGCTATATCAGAAGCCCAGCCAGGTAGTGACGCCAATCTCGGACTTGCCCGCAACGCCCAGCATCCACGCAACTCCCGTGAATGCGTAGGCCAAGACATAATCAAAGACAACGGTGTTCTGGTTCAGGATCCTGCCGTGTACGCCGTTGACATACACCTCTTTATCGGTGATGCCGTGAAGCGCGGACGTTATCTTGATCCCGTCCCCCACCGCGATGACGAATGCATCGGCCAAATCAGACGCGGTGTCCGGCACCCATGACATGCCCCGGATGTAGTAGAACGGTGCCTTGAACGCCGCCAGCACCGCGTCGGCAATAGCTTGCCCCGTAAGCGTGCGGGTCTGATAGGGCATGTCGTACTGCCACAATCTCAGGTCGTAATCGTCCTGGCTGTCACTATCGGCCGCCGTGTTGATAACCGGGTCGAACATCCGAATGGCGGTTCCGATGGCCTTCAGCATCGTGACGTAGCCCGGAGTAGCCACGTTGTTCACGATGGTGAACTCCACCGCATTGGCGCCCCAGTCAGGAGTGACGGTGATGTTGGCCGTCAGGTCGCTGCCCGTTTCGCCAGAAGCAAAGTCGTAGTGCGTGCCGGCAACCATCGGCTCCATGTCCATGCCGGAGACTCTGGCTATTTGCTGGTTGGGGTCCGTGTAGCGCCCGGTAATGACAACCGTGCCGCTGGCCGGGATTGCAACCGCCTTCTGCAGCGACCACAGCGTTTCCGGCGACCCACCAATGGACCTCGGGTTTGTGGCCACCTCGGCCCGGTTGATAACGTCCTCGATGTTCCTAGTAACGTCCAGGCTTACCCAGTCCTCATCCGTGAACGTGCGCACCCAGCCCGTGTAATCCCTGCGGGCGTGGCGGTCCTCAAAGGTGAACGTCCCGTCCGGTTTGGTATAGACGTACCCGAACTCTGACTTGGCTATCTTGTCCAGCGCCGCGAGTGCGGTAGTCCGCTCATCCCTCATGTCGTCGCCAAAGTACAGGAACGTCTCCTGTCCCGTTCCGTAATCCGTCGCCTCGGGAGCCACGATCAGATTGGCGATGATGGCTGCCGCGGCGGCCTCCGACTTAATGCTCTCGGCAATGGCCAGCCGCTCCACTTTCTTGGTAGACAGGGCGTCCATGAAGTCGCCCACTTCCACCTTGACCTTGCGGTCACTCAATGTCCCCGCGGTAGGCGTAATCGACTTGATGCGCCCAATGAAGCAGAACGCATCGCCGCCGTATGTCGCCGCACCGTACAGCGGGACTCCGTAGTACGAACCCCCATGCTGCATCCGCAGGCGCACACGGTAGCCCACGTCCCAATATGTCGGGGGGCTGTACTTGGCCAGTGTGGCGAATGAGTTGGTGGCAGAGTTGTCCACGAAGAAGGACAGCGTGCCCGGGGCTGCGGTTCTGTCACTCAGGTCGCCAGTTGTGTGCCCAATAGTCCAGTCAATAGCCGACGCGTCCTCGGTAATGTCCTGCCAGGATTCGATCCCCGTGAAGGTGCCGCTATCCCATTCCAGCAAATAGTGCAGCACTAAAACCTCGCGTCCAGCAATTGATTGGCCTTGCCCACTTCCCGCCCGATGTCCTTGGCCCCTCCCTGCATCAGCAGAATGTCGCGGATTTGTGCTAGGGTTCTCGCGTTGGCTGCATTCGCCTTGGCGTTGTCAGATGCAATCCGCTGGGCCGCCTCGGTCTGGAGGCGTGTGCCCTGCGCCACGGCTTGAGGAATGGCGGATGCGGCCGCCTCTGCAACCGCTTGGGCTGCTGTGGCCTTGGTCTCCGCAGCGGGCGCCGACTTGTTCGGGTTGTTTCCTCCATACCACGCATCCGAATGCCACGGGTCCGTGGTGCTGGGGTGCGGGTTAAACCCGGTGGGCACCCACCCGATGGGAAGTGATCCCCCTCCGCCCCCGCCCTGATCCAGCGCATGCGCCATTGCGCCCACACCCTTCGACAACATCCTCGTCACGCTGGCCCGCAACACGTTGATATTTCCGCGGTTGTCAGTCCTGATTAGCTCCGGCCCCTCCTCGCCCACCATGTGCAGACCGGGAGTAGCAAGCCCGCCGATGGCCATTTCTGTGCGGCCCCTGCCCCCCGGCGTTGCCAACTGCTGCCGCCAGTCCCACGTCTGCTTGGTGACCTCCTCGGTTACCGTGGTGACGTTGATTACCACCTGCTTGTCCCGTAGCGCGGCAATGGCAGAGGCAATGTCATCAACCCCTGCCTTGTACTCAAGGTTCTTCAGGTAGCCCTCAACCGTCGTGGCCGTCTGATCTTGGAATGCCTGCTCGGCCGCGGACAGGGCAGAAGGCAAGGCGTCTAGGGCGGCGTCCAGCGCGGCAACCCCGGCCCCGCTGATGCCGTCGGCGGCATCCCGAATGGCGAACAATTCCTCCCGTACCGCCCCCTCGCGCAAGCCGTCTACCAGCTCGCCGTATGTGTACATGAAGCCCATCACGCCAATACGGCCCTCATCCAGCGCCTGTTTCGCCAGTCCCCAGGCCTCCACCTCCCTGTTGATGCCGCTAACCACTGTCATGCCGATAGTGTTGAGCAATGCCTGTTTGCTGTCATTCAACTGGTCAACTGCTAGGCGGTACTTCTCCGTCTCGGCAATCTCCCGCTCGGTCGCCACAAGCCCGCTCTGCTGTGCCGCCGCCAACTCTTTGATGCGTTGTCCCCCCAGCTCTAGGATTGGGTTCAGCTCCGCCCAGTTCCTGCCAAACATCTTGGCCAGATACGCCGCCTTCTCAGTAGGAGACGCCATGGCATTCGTCTGGTCGGACAGGGCGGCTATGGCATCAATGCTCGGGGCGAACCCGTTCTTGGTCGCCATCTGCAAAGCGCGGGTGATGCTGTCCATGCTGACGCCCATGTCATCACCGACCTGGACGAAGCGCGACAAATCCTCCACGCCCATGCGCGTCGCGCGCGAGGCGTCCAGAATGGACTTGTTGTAATCTATGACCGCCCCAACCGTCTGGTCATATGCCCGCTTGGCAACGGCAAGCGCGGCCGCAGTACCGGCGATTGCAATGCCCGCAGATGCCATGCCAGATTTCACACTGGCTGTTGCTTTGTCCAGCCCGCCCAGTGCGGTCTGTGCCTGCCCGGTGGCCTGCTTCAGGCTGGATGCATCGCCCGTGATATTGACTTTTACAGTGGCCAAATCAGCCTCCGTGGAGCATTTTCTCTATCTTCACAACCAGCGAGAACTCGTCGGGGTGCGTGTCGGCCCACTCTGCGTCAACGGCGGTCTTGGTCAGCCATTCCCGATAAGCCGAGTACACGTTCAGCGCCACGTTCATGCGGGCGAACAGCCCCGCCGGCTGGTCCATCATTCCGCCAGCAACGGGCAGGCAGTTCCACGCCTTGCAGTTCAGCGCCATCAGCAGCTCCGGCGGCTTGTCGCACTCGCCCTTGGCGGCCAACGCGGCCGCCGTCAGGAGTTTGGGTCGGTTGTCTTGACCTCGCCTATCAGTTTGGCCACGGCCTGCCCAATGGCAAAGACGATCCGCACGGAACAACCGTCCAGGTCGGCTTCGGACTTCGGGCACCGGGGGTCAACGGACTTGATGAACCCTGCCCACAGCGCCCCGGCCACAACGGACCGCATGAACGCCGCATCGGTCAGGTTCTCGGTAGGCAGCAGCTCCCGCACCTTCTTCTCGTACTTGTCAAGCTCGCCTATCGTCAAGTCATCCGGCAGGGTGAACTCGAACCTCTTGGCCATATCAACCCATTTCTGTGTAAATAGGTTTACACAAACCAACTTGTGTATACCTTTCTACACACTAGTCGGCGTTCGTCTCCACGATGGCAGCCGTCGGCTGGATGGTGATGCTAACCGGCGCAACGCCGTCATGGGACACGCCCACCGTCAGACCCGTCACGATCCCGGCTATAGCCAGATTCGGGTTCGCCCCCGTTCCTTGTGGCCGGATGTGCAGCGCGGATGTGGTGGACCCGGTGAACGCAGTCCCAACAGCGAACTTCGTCCGCATTGCGGCGGCCGTGCTGTCATCCCAGGCGTCGATCCGCACAGACGTGTCCTTGTGCCCAGCCAGGTAGGACTTGTTTGTATCGCCGGCGCCGGTGGACTCATAGGTGTCGGCCGTCTGAGAAATCTCTACCGACTTGATTAGGTTGGCAGTAACTGCGGTCGTGCCAATCACAACGACAAGCGCATTGCCAGCATACTTGCTCATGTAGCCTCCTTAGCCTGAACTCGTAACGGTGCTTTCGGTCACGCCGCCCGAGGTTTGAAACGTGATGCTGAAGGGCGTTACCCCGTCGTGCGCCACGCCTATAGTCTGCCCGGTCACAACGCCAGAGAACGCCAGTGTTGGCGCATCCGTGACGAAACCTTGCGGGAAGATAACCACGGTGTCGCTTGCGGCAACGGCAGTCCATAGATCCCGCAATGTAGCGGCGGCACTGTCGTCCCACATGTCAATTCTGACATTGGCGTCCTGATGGCCGGCGATGTACGACTTGTCGCAATCCCCAGCCCCCGTGCTTTCGTAAGTGTCGGCGGTGAACGTAATCTCCACCGACTTGACCAGATTGGCAGTCAGTACCGTGGCGTCCGATGCGACCGCCGTAGTGCCGATGCCAACCTCCAGTGAGTTGCCCTGATATTTCGCCATTGCTAACCTCCTACTTTAGTAATTAGTTTAGAAGTTCGGTCCACGTTGAAGTTGCCTCAACGCCGAAGAAGCTGTTGCCAGATCCCAGTGGGTACTCGTAGACGCCCGCCGCCACGTTCAGCCCGCTCATGCTCATGCCAGCGGACAGTGCCCCAGCCCCTGAGGTAAGGAGCATGTCCACATACGCCCCGCAGTACAGCACGAGGTCGGGTAGCACCACCATGAGCCCCCTGTCCTGCCCTACGGCCTCGTGAAGGTACAGATCCGTGACGTTCCACGTCATTATGGCGCCCGGGCTTGCGGTGCCCACGGAGATGCGCTCAAGGGACGATCCCTCGCTGCCCCAACTCTCCGTGGGCATCAGGATGCGGGTGGGCAGACTGGCGGTAGTGATGGTGGGCGGTAGTTTGTTCAGGTCCCGCCCCTCGATGGTAACTGACACGCTCCGCGTGTTCGTGTAGGTCACGCTCAGCGCGGCCAGGTTGGTGAACAGCGTGCGGATTGTGCTGGCCATCAGATGCTCCCTATCTTCGTGCGGCGATAGCGGAAGCAGATCTCTGCTACGTCAGCCGGCAGCTTGCTCGGGAGGATCACCGAACCGTCAGCCGTGATGACTGGCCGGTCCAGGTCCGCCCCGGCGTCCTTCTGCCGATACAACCACGTCGCCAGCCTGGTAGTGGCGTGCTTGATGTCGGTTGGCGGCGTTTCGGAGTACGCCCACTTGCCCTCGATGGCGATGTCGTCATCCGGCTCGGTGGTGTATGTCCAGTACAGGCTGCTGTCGGCCCTCAGCTTGATGGCGTGGATGGGCGCGTCGTCACGCGGGTCGGTCAGCCACACGCCGTCTGCGCTGTCGTATTCCGTGCCGTCTCCCGTGTCGATGGTGCGCAGCACGGCAAGGTCACGGTCCAGCATCAGCCACCCGTTCTCGTCCACGTCCTCGTACATCGAGAAGTGGCGGGTGCTGTAGTCGTCATCGCAGGTTCCCGCTGATACCTCGAACACCCTGCGACACTCCGTCTCGATGATGGCCTGCGCCGCCGTGATGTAGTCGGCTATCAGCGTATCGTCCGTGTTGTCGCACGCCGGGATGCCAAGAGAATCCTTGACGTCGCTTGTCGCAGCGTAAGCCATAGTTCCTCCTTAGACCAGCACGATGTCGCTGGACTCTGCCGCGCCGACGATTCCGCCGTATCCCAGGGCAACGACGTGCGTCTCCAGGGCGGTGGCGTCGGACGAGTAGATATTGATTGCCACCCTGGCATACGCGCGGCAGTCAACGTCCAGCATGTATGGCCCATAGACTGATGCCGCCGCAGAGTCAAGAACAGTAACGATCCCATGCGTCGCCCCAGAGATGGCGTCGTAATCCCCGAAGTCGGGGCTGTCGCAGTTGGATCCGTAGACCTGCCACTGCATCGTGGAGTCGGATGTATCGGCCTGCTTGATGCCGTGGACGATAAACAGCATCCGCGGGTTCTCCGGCCCGATAGCGAACTCTACGAACGTCCCGTCTGACGAGTCATCGGATGTGGGCGTACCATCATAGACGGCCTTTGCGTGTACTGCGTGTACGAGGTTATGCATTGTTCCTCCTGTGCTTCTGGGGGAGGGCTGTGTTACAGGCCCTCCCCCTTGGCTATTCAGTTAGTTACGTCGCGTCCTTATTGCAGAGGTGCTTGACGTGCGCCGGGATAGCGATCCCGCCCGTCTGCCGGAAGGAGGCGATGAGGCCCACCTGTCCATTGGCTGCATACAGTTCATTCAGCCTCCGGATTGCAAGCCCCTTGCGCTCATAGATCATGTACGCCTTGGGGTCGAAGAAGGCCAGAACAACCGTGTCGGACTCGCCGCTGTTGTAAGCCGACATGCCCGAGCTGTTGAACATTGGCCGCCCGAAGATTCCGCCCATGCCCGTTCCGGTCCCCTGAAGGGACGGGGGGCCAAAGGCGTATGGCGTCGAGACAAGCAGTTGGCGAATGTACGATTCAGTCGTCCCATTCGTCAGCCACACGGCCCGGTCGCGAAGGCCATCGTTCAGGGAGTAGGCCAGGGCGAAGATTTCCGCCACCGTGATGACGTCGGACGTCGCCAGAGTCGTGTTGGCAACCAGCGTGGTCGTGGAGGTCCAGCATGCAACGCCCGTATGCTGGCCCGAGCCGCTACCAACCGCGCACATGTACGATTCGGTCTGTGCCGCCCAGTCAGCGATGGTGTTGGACAGGAACTCATCAAGATTGGCCGCCTGGTCTTCAACCAGTTCCTCGGACAACTTGATTAGCCTGGTCCACTTGTAAGCGGTCAGGCTCAGCGGATCAAGCTGCGGTTCCTCTTCGTAGTAGTCGCAGGACTCCGCAGTCACCTCCCACTTCGTGAGGGAAGTTCCTTCCCGTGGAACCTGCATCACGTCACGGCTGCCATTGAGGATCTGCACGCCCGCTCGGCGCGGCCAGGCGAGTTCATTGACCTTGGCCTGGATGGTGGCGTGAAAGTCCTCGGGGACAAGGAACCCGCCGTAGCTGTCCGCGCCCTCGACCATCGCGGCCTTGGCGGCAACGGAGTCGCCGGTGCGGATGTAGTGCAGGAACGACGCCATCTCGTCGTCCTTCAGCCCCAGCTTGGTAACTTTCTTGGTGGCGAACCCGCCCTTCCAGGCAGGCTCCTGCGTATTCTTGTATTCCTCGATGCCAGCCTCAACGGCCGCCTTGATCTCGGCGTCCTTGGCTGCCTTGACCGCAGCGCGTTCGTCGGCGCGCTTCTCGGCCACTTCTGCGGCCTTCGCGGCCAGCAGTTCCAGTTCTCTCTCTTCCATTGTTCCTCCTAGCCGGCGGCCTTGGCGGCGGCGGTAGATGCCGCACTGATGACCGCACGGGCTATCTCGATTTCCTCGGATATGATTTGTTCAGGTGTGAGCTCGTCCGCCACTTCGTCCGTCTTTGGCTCGTCGCCTTCTGGCTCGTCGCCCTCTACGAACGACTCGGGCATCTCCAACCCAGCATCCGTGAACACACTCTTCATCGGCAGGGCCACGGCGTCCCAGTTAGAGGGCGCCCGCCCGTGCCCCACGTCGATCAGGGAGATTTCCCCAATCGGCCATACCCTGATCTCGCCCTTGTCATTGCCCCTGAACAGGTGGGCAATGGCCCCGCTCGATGCATAGGTCAGCCCGCGCCGCGCGGCATTCCAGATCCGCTTCGCCAACTTCTTGGTCTGATCCAGAACAACTCTGAACCAGTGGCCCTGCTCGTCTGTCCTGGCGTACTCCGACACGCCGATGACCTCGGGGTTCTTTACCCGCTCACCATTGGGCGCCATGCCGTGGTAGTACAATGCCGGCCGCTTATCACCGGGCTGCATCATGATGTCGGTCTTCTCGGTGAACCACTGACCGTCGAAGTCCTTGCGGTCCTGGGATCCAAACGGCACGCCCAGCACCTCCAGCGCCCACTCGCCGTCAACCTCAACCGCCTTGATGGCAGTCGAGTTCGGCCCGTATCGCATCAGTATGTTTGCCATGCCACCTCCTACTTCGGGAACAGCGACTCTATCTTGTGGTCGATTTCCCACGACAGGTTCATCGCCTCGGCGTTCACTTCGTCCACGATCCTCGGCCAGCCGCGCTTCTTGTGGAACCATGCTTGGCGCTGGCCAATCACGAATTCGGAATAGGTTGCGGTGTTCTCCACACTGGCCACCAACCCGGAGCTGGTTACGCTCCACTGGCCGCGCATGTTCTGGCTGGTCTTCTTGCCCTTCTTGCCGCTGGCATAGACTGGCCCCCAGCCGCGGTCATACCTTGGCGACGTTGCTTGCGGGTAAACACCCGCCCGGCCCTTGATGGCGTTGGCAGACGTCTTGAGCAGCACCTTCAGCCAGTCGGCTGCCCCGATCTTGCCAAGGGCATTGACGATAGGCTCGAGCCCCGCAATGGTGACGGTGATGTTAGTCATGCGCCCACTCCAGATCCAGCCAACAGGCGCAATTTGGGTGGCTGTCATCTGGCGGCCCAAGGTCCCAGCCGTCGCCCCTGTACGTTCCCTCTAGCGGGTGGCATATCTCATCGCACCCACCGTCCTGAGTTCTCCACACTTCCCTGACGCTAAGCCCTGCCGCCTCTGCCTCTTCGACGGCCGCTCGGGTTCCTGCGGTAATGGATGCCGTGACCTCTGTCACCGCTATCGTGCTTGCCCGCTGGGCTCCAAAGGCCGGGCTTAGCAATTCCTCCAGCTCCGCCCTTGTCATGCCCGGCGTCTCCAGGTACTGCGTGATCGCATCCCCCACTATCTGCCGGGTGTTGTCTGTCAGGTACCTGCTCAGCTCGTAGGCATGTTGCTGCGCCCATTCCCGCACCGCCTCCTTGTAAACCTCGCCGCCCAGCGATACGTTGATCGTCCCGACCAGCGTTGTCGCAGCCATTAGCGCATTAGTCTCCAGCGCCTCTTGGATGAACGGCATCGTGTCAGCGCCCATCACTGAGTAGAATTGCTCAGGCAACTGAGTAGGCGGCCAACTCATGGCTGCAAGCACCGCCTTCTCCTGCTGGCTCAGTGCCCTGCCCAACTTGCGGGCCAACTCAGCCTCGAGCTTCTTGCGCTCCTCGGCCCACGGATCCTTGGGCACTAGGGGTAGCCTCTCCAGGTGATGACCTTATCGAACACCGCCCGCACATCGTCGGCAGTCAATGCGTCGTCAAGCTGGCCCAGGATGGCCTCGCCCAACTCGGGCTTGATGAACTCGGACTCAAACTTGACAGCGGCAGACTTGCCAGCCTTGCGCCTGGCTACCGCCTTCTTGCACCAGCGCCTAAGATCCGTGGCCATCTCGTCCAATTGCGCCTTCTGCGGCAACTCCGGCACCTCGGCCTGCCCCGTCTCAAGATCCGGGTTCTCCTGCCTCGGCAGAGAATCGCCGCCCACAAACGGCCGCAGCCCTTCTGGGACTGGCGCCTTCTCCGGCACGTCCTCCTCAGAGAAGCCCAGCTCAAGCGCAGCCACCGTAGGCGTGATGATGCCCTTCTCAACCAGCAACCCCATGCGCTGCGCCTCGCTTACGGCATCCGGTTGCATGATGGGCAGCTCATCCGCCTGCCACTCGAACATCAGCGACTCGTCAAAGTCGGCCACTAGCTCAGCGTTGATGACGCTGGCCAGATATTCTGCCTGGGGCAGCACATGCTCGGTATACAGCGACTTGCGCTCGTTGTCGGCCGTAGCGTAGTTTGCCGAGGGATCTGCCCCAATCATGCTCATGGGCACACCGAACACGGCACAGATGCTGCGCCTGGCCTCTAGCCTAACGGTGTCCAAAGCCAGATCCGTCAGCGGGAAGCTGATGACGGTGGCCTTGACGCCCTTCTCCATGATGGCGGACTTGTGCGCATTGTCCACGCCCTTGAACTTCTTGAACCACCGCTGCAGTCGGCTGTAGTCCTCGTCTCCTAGTTCCTGCTCAGTGGAGTAGATGACATCGGGCACTGCCCTGTTCTTGAAGAAGCTGGTCAGGTAGCGGTCGGCGTAACTCTCAATCTCAATAGCCGCCCGCGCCACATCAGCAGGCGACAGCCCGCCAAGGTCGTTGTCTGGGTCGAAGTCCCTGAAGAACACAACCTCGCCCCGCTTGAACGGCGTGCGCATGCCGTCTAGTTGCTGGATGAAGCCGGCAATGCCATCTCTGCCTGCCTCTACCTCCATCGTGCCTGCGTTCAGCCGCTTCAGCCTGATGGGGACTGTTCCCTCAATATTGCCGCTTACGCCCCTGCCGTACACCTTCTGCCAGAACGCCTGGCCATGAATGAGCATGTCGCACACCGTGGCCCTAATCAGGTCATTCCAGTTCTGCTCCGTGTCCACACGATTCAGCAGGTCAATCAGTGGGTGGTCTTCTAGTTCCTCGTCTTGGTCGTCGAAGATGCCCCACGGTATCTGCGCCAGCGCATTGGCCCGCAAGTCAATGCACGACTTGGCCCAAGGGGACGTTGAGTACAGCGATGATGGGCTGCTACTGCCATTCTCGCCGCTTGCCCAGCCCGGGATGCTAACCAGCCCTTTGAACTGCCCCGCCAGCCATATGGGCGGCTTGCGCCCGCTGATGATGGCGTCGATGCCTAGTTGCCTTGCCGCTGCTCGCTCTGCTTCAGCCATTGCACCTCCCTACTCCGCATCCAGTTCGCGGATGACCATTCCCCTGTGCGATGCGGCTTCCCATGCCAGGGCCAGCGCAATGACACAATCGTCATGTGTCCCCGCCGGCGCCCCGAACTTGAACCTGCCGCTAGCCATTGGCTCCAGCTCGAACATCTCCAGCTCTGACACTAGTACCCTGTCATCCAGGACGACAAGGTCTCCCCGTTCCACGGCCAGAGACAGCGCCTCAATAAGGGCTGGCTTGCTGGTAGCGTTGGTGTTGAATCCCACAATGGGGAGTTTGTGTCGATTGTGCAGGTCGTCGATGAGGGGTTGTCCCATCGCGTTCGACTCTGCAAGTATCTTGCGTGGCTTCCAGCGATCTGCAAGCGCCGCCAGTCGGGAGATCTGGAGGGTGTAGTCGATGCGGTTGTATCTGTCCTGGGCAACCTGCCGCCCGCAAGTAGGACACACAACCGATACCACAGTGAAGTCATTGGATTTGCCCCAGTCCACTCCGAAGAACACCGGATGTCCGTGCGGCTTGCCGGGCTCGCATCGCTTCTCAAAGCCCCTGAAGACGCCGGCGCCTGCCTCGATGTACTCCCCGAGTAGCTCCTGCCGGAACAGGTACTCGGGCATGTGCCGCTTGGCGTCCTCGATCTCAGACGCGGCGATATAGGGGTTAGCGGAGGTCGGGAAGTGGAACACCTCCCAGCCCGGAGTATCGAGGGCCTGCTGCTCGAGGCGGTAGAGCCAGTTCTTGCCCTTGGGAGTGGAGGCGAACAGCGCCTTGCCCTTGCGATCCGCCAGCGCAGGTCTCAGTTCCTGGTACCAGCGGTCCTCGGGGATGAACGCCGCCTCGTCCAGGATGACCAGGTCCAGTCCTTCGGATCTGAGACTGTCTTCGTGGTCGGCCGACTTGAGGGCGACGAAGCCGCCCTTGTCGAAGTCAATCCGTCTGTCCGACTCGTGGACGACGATTCTGGGGATCTTCCTACATGCTCTTTTCAGACCCCGCCAGGCCACTTGCCCTAACGGGAAGTTCGGGGATACCCACCACACCCTGCCGCCCGTAGTCGCACATGCTACGGATTCCAGCCCAGCCAGCATTGACTTGCCCCATCTCCGGCCACACACAACAACCTTGAAGCGGGCAGGAGAGGCATGGACTAGCCACTGTGATGGGTGCAGAATTGGCGGGACAAGCGTGGTCATCAGGCATCTGATTCGTCTGGGGTGTGCGGAGGCTCATCCCACTGAATGTGGATGATGTCGGCCCGGGCATCAACGTCAACGGCAATCTTGTCCTGCACCGGCTGGAGCTGCTTGTCGTCCCTGCCCAGCATCATCGCCCACTTGACGGCAGAGGCGGGGTGTTTGAGCGCGGCCTGCCCAACCTTGAGCAAATATGCACCCTGTGCCTGTTCAACAGACTTCGCAAACGAGGCGTCCGTCTCCATCCAGCTGTAGAAGGCCGTCTCCCCAATGCCGCCTATGGCCGCTGCCGCTCTACGTGTCGCCCCGTTCTCCAATGCGCGCAGGATGATGACCGCCCGGTCCTCTGTCTTCTTGGTGGGCCGTCCTGGCCTATTGCGAACCTTGGGCTTCACTCATCCTCCTGAACAGCCCTATGAAGCTGTATCCATTGCGCGGCGTCTCCGCGGCGGCCCGCGGCTCTAGCCCGGCCAGGTCGGCCATCAGCAGAAGCGCATCGGGCGTAAACGCTATGGGATGGCTCTCGCACAGATGGCCCTTGCGCACCGGGACCTCAATCAACACATGCCCATCTTGTGTCAGCATGGTGACAAGCCAGCGCAACGTCTCAAGGGGCCTTGGCGCATGCTCGAGGGAGTGAACGGCGGCAATGACATCGAACTGACCGTCGGGGCTATCCACTGCGCCAGACTTCACAATTCGGCCGGGGTCCTTCTCAATTCCCGCCACCTCGGCCCCGAACGTCTTCACAATCTCCCTGAGTAAATGTCCCTCGCCAGATCCAAACTCAAGAAAGCGCCCGATGCTCTTTACGCCATTCGACGTCAGGAAGGTTACATAGTTGACGGCGTACTGCATTTGCCGGAGAACGGGCGCCGGGTTGGCCACCTTCATGTATTCCCCAGATGAGTACCATTCGTCAATGGTGTCTCTCGTCCACATGGGGTTGTGGAACTCGCCGCCGCACTCGGGGCACGTGACGTACACCATCACATACTCGGTCGGGCGGATCGTGCAGCAGTTGGTCGGGGTGAACGGGCCGGGGGCCTCACAAATCGGGCAGGCGTGCAACGTCTCCCAGTTGAACTTCACCGCGTTACGATTCGATAGATCAGCCCTTCGATGCCCAAGGCAACCAGGGCGGTCAGGGCAAAGGCCAGCCACATCAGCAGGAATTCAATCCCCACGTAGTCGGTATCGTGCAGTGACCCATCCAACTTACGCAGGTACTTCTTGAATGGACTTGGCATAGTCTCTCCAAATCTCTTTGGCGCTATTGGGATAATCGCCGTCGGGCATCCAGGGCTTCTCAGTGCCCGTGAAGTGCAGGAAGACGGCCTCTTGAGGCTTCCACAGATGCGGCTTGCGCACATTCAGAAAGGCCGGCAGGTTCCAGCGGTCCTTCAGGATATGAACCATGCCCTTGTGGTGCCCCAATACCTCATTGAGAACCGTCTGTTCTGCAAGCCCCGCCCGCGCCCCTGCGGCAACGGCCACCCCGATAACAGTGGCGCACTCGTCGAACAGGTTGCGATCGGGGTCAAACCTTATCAGCCCCGCATTGATGCGCCCGCTGTATTCCCCGGTTATCTCATTCGCCGCCGATATGCTGGGCATTGTCAATAGTCGGGTGGCATCCCCAACGCACAGCAAGTCGGCATCCAGGTAGACGTATTCTCCCTTTGGCAGGAGCAGTATCCGCAACTTGTTCCAATTGAACTTCAGGTGGGCGGCCGTCTTAGGGAACTTGGGCGGGAGTTCCCCCACCTGCGACAATAGCAGGTCAATCATGTTGAACCTGCAGTAACCCAACCAATCACGCCACTCGTCCGGCGCCCGCTCGTCAGTCATCACGATCCAGTCCAGCCCGGAGACGTTCCCTTTGTGCGCCAGGCTGTGCGCTAGGGTCTTCAGCCCGGGCCAGAACGAGGGCGTCAAATACGAGACAAGTTGCATCAGTTCAGCTCAGGGTGCGCGTTCCACAGTTTGTTCACCTTCTCCTCCAGCGTTAGCGGCATGGACACAACGCCAGCCCACCGCTGGAATTCAACTTCGTCCCCGTTGAATTTGTCCAGGTCCATGTCGCTGGACTGCGCCCCGAACTCCGGCCCCTTACCGTTGTGGTCGGCCGAATACTGCCAGATGCGCCAGTCAACCCAGCCCTTCGGCATGGCCGGTGCCGT
>Ga0307380_10004495_pt1 | contig 18816 bp, 24 predicted proteins | sample UN3MG_FD_202239 | JGI IMG/M metagenome (GOLD analysis project Ga0307380, IMG submission 202239) | Soil microbial communities from Risofladan, Vaasa, Finland - UN-3 | ecosystem: Environmental > Terrestrial > Soil > Coastal area > Acid sulfate soil | place: Finland: Risofladan, Vaasa | collected...
TATAAATCAATAAGGAGGTTCGATGAATAAAGAAGAATTGCTCAAACCGTCGCTGGCGAGCTGGCGGGAGCTCGACGAAAAGCTCGGCGAATATGCCGGGCTGATCAACGAGCGGGACAGGATCTCCGCCAAACTGAAGGCTCAGATCCAGAAGCTGCAGGGCGCGCTCCAGGAATCGACGGCCGATATCGATTCCAATATCCGCCAGGCGGAGCAGATCATGAACATCTTCGTGAATTCGCGGCTGGACGAGGTTCGGAGCGAAAAGAAGAAATCCATGGTGCTGACCAACGGCACCGTTCAGACCAAGGCCGTGCCGACTGTAGAATATCCCGAGAACGAGATCCTGGTGGCGAAGCTGAAGAAGCTCAAACTGCTCAGCTGCATCATGACCATCGAGACTCCGATCAAGGCCGTGATCAAGGCCATGAAGGCCGATATCCCCGACCTGTACGAGAAGTTAGGCATCGAAGAAGATGAGGACACGAAGATCATCTATAAGCTCGCATGATCTGCCCCTCCTGAACATGGGGGCGTCCGGGACTCTCTCTACCGGGCGCCCCTTCTTTTATTAAAACATGGAAAAAGAACTTTTAAACGAACTCAGCCAGGTCATTTTTAAACTGCCTTTCATCACCCTTAAAAAACGGCCGATGGAGTTCGTCCGCTTCCAGGAAAAACAATACCGCAAATATCAGGACGCCGTGCGCGCAAAGGCGCTGATGATCATGGGAAAGAAACAACTGAACAGCCGTGAATATAAAATAATCAAGGAATGGTTCATCAAGGTCGTGCCGCTGCATATCGTTTGGAAATCAATGGATGCCTGTCTGGAAACCCAACGGGTTACCGGCCGGGCGATTTATTCCCTGGCGTTTTTCAAGTGCCACGTGACCGCTGAATTCCGGTATTACCTGCGCAAGCAGGTCGGCGGCAGATATTTCGTGGATCCCTGGAGTTATGATGAGTGGCGCACAAAATAAAACCCCAGCAATCCGCTACAAGTTGATCAAGACCTACTTCTATATTCTGCGCGAAGCGGGGATCAGTGAAGACGACGGCCACGCCGTAGTGGAAAGTCTTTATGGTAAAGCCAGCCTGCGACTACTCACAACCGACGAATTGAAGCGGGTTGTCGATGAGCTCGTGCTGAAGACCGGAATCGAGTTACGCAAACCGCTGCCTAAACTAAAAGCCAAAATAGAGAATGTTATCGTAACAAAAAACGGCATAGTCATCGAGTTGCCGACCCGGGATCAGCTGGCGATCATCGAATTCCACGCCGATAAAATGAACATATCCCAGGAGACGCTGCAATATATGATCATGCGCGCCGGCGGGAACCAGCCGCTTTCCCTGCTGTCGGCCCGGACGTTGATCGAGGCCCTCAAGGCGATGTACGCCCGCGGCTGGAAGGATAAGAGCGTCGAAAAGAAGCAGACCGCCGGGGCCAGGGATAATTGATGGATGATATCCAGAATACACTCGACGGCTACCTGGAAAAAATCAAGGCGGCAGCCGAGAAAGAAGGCTACCTGCAGGTGAAAGAATTGGCCTTCATTCTGCAGACCGGCGAGAGAAAAATCAGAAACGATATAGATCGCGGCCGCCTGGGCATGATCAAAATGGGTCCGGAGGATAGCCATTGCCACATCCGCATCCCGATAGCTGAAGCGCTCGGCTACGTATTGCAGTTCTTCACTGCGATATCAGATCTTCCCCCGATCGAGGAATCGCCGCTTTTTTCCAGAGTGCAGCGCCTCGATCTCTGACCTTATAACCATCTTCGCCATCTTCGTCCGCATTACCCTTATGCCTTGGCCCATCACAATATAGATACTATCTTGTTCTCATAATGCACGGTTCGATCGAAAGTTATTTCAACCCCACATGCAGCGTCTCGCCGCCGCCGGAAGTGTTCCTCATTTCGGACTGGTATCCCCCGATCCTGCGGCGGGTCGAGACCTTTGTCGCCGGCTTCAAGCGGGCGTTTGGAATGATCGATGTCTATGACTGGTATCGGTTCTTCCAGGAGCAGGAGAAATTGTTCGGCGGCGGATCCTCCAAGGCCGCCGTCTCCGAGCACAACTTCGCGGCCGCGCTGGACCTGGAAATCCCGGAGGAGTTTCAAAATGAAGAGACGATCGGCGATTTTATCACAAGGCTGAACCGCCTGGATAAGCAAATGCGCATCGGCTGGCGCGACTACCAGAAGCCGAACAAGAAATTTACCTTCTTCCATGCCGGATGGGGATTCATGCTGCCCTTCGACGTCATCAAGCAATTTGTCTACACCCATTTTGAGGATCCGCAAGCGCTCGAAATTTACCACAAGATTAACCGCAACTGGAAGCCGGGAGTGCAATGGTAGACAAGATCGGATTTGCCGGCGTCAGCTGGAACCTGCTGAGCATCACCGTTTTTCTCGGGGCGACATTCTTCATCACCAATCATCTGAAAAAACGGCTGAGTCCATTGACGACCAAGAAAAAAATTTATCTCTCTTGGGCTATCGGCGCGATCGTTTTTTTCGCCATCGGCATATTCCGTCCCGAGCAAGTCACGTTCGGGGGAATCGTTCAATATTTTTTTCTCACCCTGCTCCTGAACGGTGCCTATAAGGGCAGCACGTTCCTGTGGGATTTCCTGGCCGCAAAATATTCATTCATCAAACCACGGAGGAAATCATGAAAAATTTTATTTATGCGATTTGCCAGATCGTGAAGTATCTCGGGTTGCCGCTACTCGGAATCGCCGCGGCCACCTGGGGCCTGGCCCGGCTATGCCGTCTCATGGGGATCTGGGGAATTATTATTCCCACCGTATTCGCGGTCCTGGCGATCATCGAATTGCTGATCACCATAGCAATGATATACGCCGCCGGCAATTAACATGATCGGTAAAATAACGGCCCACTGGAAGCTCATCTCCCTGGTCATGGCCGGCCTCGGCATTATCTGGATGTCCAACAGCGCAGCGAATGCCCATGACCGGGCCATTGAAACGCTATATCAGCAAACCCAGGACGGGAACCGGGCGGAGTATGCCCGCCGGCAGGCCAACATAGCCAGGCTGGAAGCGATCGAATCGCAGACGGCCCTGGCCTATCAAACAAAGATCGATCAGGCAGCCGACGCGGCGAATAAAAAAATCAAAACACTGAAATGGAAATCGAACGAGCAGCTGACAAAGGAAAAGGCATCGGCCGAGGAAGTGAAAAAGGAAAAGAAAAAGGTCGAAGACGCCCTGGACGTCATGACGATCAACCGCGATGAATTAAAAACAGCTGGTGAAGATCGCGAAAAGGAAATCACAAGAGAGCGGCTGGATTTAAAAGCCGAACACGTTGCCGCTCTGGCAGCAAAACAAAAAGAACTTGATCTTTGTGAAAAGGCCAGGAAGAACGCATCCTGCCGCAGAACGTGGATCTCCATCGGCCCTTCATCCATGGTTTATATCCGGGATGGAGTGGTATGGCATAACTTTGGCCTTTCGATCCAGATCCCGATCATCCAGATCAAAAGCCCGTTCAAGAGATTTTGAAAATGCCCGCGAAAAATAAATCAAAAACATCTGAGCGTTACCAGGTGCTACCTGATTTAAACGAGCAGAACATCAACTTGCATCGACAAGAGATGGCCGATCGCTGGCGCCTGCAGGAAATGATCAACAAAAATATCCAGGAAAACATTGCCACTCTGGTTTCCGCCCAGGGCACCCATGTCAATAGGATGCACAAACTGGAGAAAGGGATCATTTACGCAACTATCGCGAACGTAGCCGCCGCCGCGGTCGCGGTAGGATCGAGGTTTGTGCCATGAGCAAACGCCAGGCTTATTACGAAGACTGCCGCACACTCTATGTGCATAACAAAGACCTGGGCACGATCTCCCAGAGTACCGGTGTTTCTATGACAACGCTGTCGAAATGGAAACAGGAAGGCGACTGGGAGAACCAGCGCAAACAATTCAACCGCCATCCGTTTGCCATGGCCGAGAAGATCAACGGCATCATGGAAAATCTTGTCGATAAGATTGTCGCCGCCGACGGCAAAATGACCGCTGACCAGGCCGATCAGATATCTAAGTTGTCCTCAGTCAAGAAGACCCTTTCCTCGGCCGAGGATCTGCCGTCCATGGTGATCACCGTCACCGATCAATTTTCGCAGTTCATTCGCCGCACAGTCAAGGATGAAGACTTTGCCGGGAAGGTTTCCCTATTGCTGGCCGAATTCTATAAACAAGTGAAAGAGGCAAATTATGGGTCATGATAAAACCTACAAACTCGGACTAATCGTAGAAAGGCAAAGAGAAAAAATGGCGCTCCAGGCCAAGGTGCGCAGTTACCGCGATTCAATCAATGTTTTATTTTACAAATATCCCTACGATCTGGAAAAAATCAATATCGACAATGTACGCAGTCTCTCCGAAGAATTGATCAAATGCCTTGAGCAATACCGTAGGCTCCATGCGGAGATCGAGGAATTGGAGGAATAGATGGCGCTGAGGCGGAAGCTCACTCCCAAGGAATTTCAGCGCAAGGCGAGCGAGATCCTGCTGCGCATGCAGGGCCTGACCAAGCCGTTTGCCGACGATTCCCCGGAGGCAAGAAGAAAGCGTCGCGATAAGGGTTTAAGCGATCATTTCTGGTTCTTGAAAACTTATCTCCCGCATTATTTCAACAAGCCTTTCGGCATGCATCACCGCGAGCACCTGGAGATGCTGGAGACCCGGGGCAAGTCCTTGATGGCCAGCGCCGATCCCCGCGAACATGGAAAATCAGCGCTCTGTTCGTTCGGTTATCCCATACACCAGGCTTGCTACCAACTGCGCCATTACATGATCCTGATCTCCGACACCGAGGAGCTGGCCGGCGAGTTCATCCAGTGGATCAAGTTGGAATTCGAGGAGAACCCGCGCCTGCGCCAGGATTTTGGCGACCTGGTCACCTCGGGCTACTGGACCGACACCGACATCATCGTCGGCGGCAAGACGCGCATCCGCGGCGTTGGCCACGGTCAGCGCATCCGCGGCACCAAGTTCATGCAATACCGCCCCGATTATATCGGTATTGATGACTATGAGAACGACATCAACGTCAGAAACAAGAAACTGGTCAAGGAGGGGCTGAAGTGGCTCCTTTCAGCCGCTTATGGCAGCCTCGATCGCAACGGCACCATGATGATGGTCGGCACGATCCTGGCGCGCGTTTCCGTGCTCGGCCTGCTGATCAAACAAATTCAGGACAAGGCAGAGGAGTTCGTACAGAAATTCGGCGTGCGCAGCATGCGGGCCGCGGTTCACAGCATCATCACCCCCGAGGGTGAGCCGCTCTGGCCCGAGAACTTTACCCTTGAGGAGATCGACAAGATCCGCGTGATCGTCGGCTCAAGCGTGTTCGCCGCAGATTACATGAACAAGCCGATCGATGACGGCATCATCAAGGACGAGTGGATCAAATACTATCAGCCCGAAGATCTTTTAAACCTATCCTTGGTATATTTCGCCGGCATCGACCCATCGGCCCGGTCCAATGAGAAAAACGATTTCAAGGCCATCATCATCATTGCCAAGGATATGGCAGCAAAATATCTCTACGTAATCCACGCTTTCATCCGGCGCTGCTCCATCGGAGTGATGAACCAGAACTACATCAATCGCTATCGCGAATTTCACATGCTGGCCTCCGAGTATGAAACGAACGGTTATCAGCTTTACGTCAAAGAGGACCTGGATATTCTCTGTTTAAAAGATGGGCTCTATCCTCCGATTATAGCAGTCGAACATCGCACCGACAAGATCATGCGCATTGCCGGACGGCTTGAGACTTTGATCGAGCGCGGCATCATCAGGTTTCGCAAAGGGCATTCCGATCAGGACCTGCTCATCGAGCAGTTGACTGGATTAGGGAGTAACGAGAAAGATGATGGCCCGGATGGTTTGGAGATGGCGGTTCATGCGGCTGAGAAAGGAGCTGGTGTTTTTGAGTATCACACCGGCAGCCGCCAGAGAATTGGCATGCGGGCGCGGGCGGAAGGCTACGCATGAATAAAGTAAAGAAATTTTCAGCCAACGATACAATCAGCTCCGGCGGCAGCAATAAAAGTGTCATCCCGAACAAGGAAATCGCGACCGCTAAACAAGATTATAACCGCTATCAAAGTTACATCAAAATGCGCCGCAATCCGGATCCCATTCTTAATAAAACCAAAGATGGAAAGGAAAAGGGCATAGCGTTATTCGCGGACATGAAGCGTGATTGCCATATAGCATCCTGCCTGGAACGGCTCACCCAGACAGTAACCCGCTTCCCGTTTACGGTGACTCCTGCAGGCGAAACCCAGCAGGATATTGACGCGGCCGAATTCCTCCAGGAACAAATCAAGAAGCATTATTATAACCTGGTTACCTTTATCCTGGATGCCATACCCATGGGGTTTTCGGTCAGCGAGTTCTGGAGTGAAAGTAAAAGCTTGGCCGAGATTTCCAAATTGAAAAAACGCCGGCAGGAACGTTTTACGTTCGACGAAAACGGCGAGCTGCTGATGAAGACCGAATCAAACCAGAACGGAGAGGCGATTCCCCAGGAAGGATTTATCGTGGCCGTTTACCGGGAAGAGGATAATAACAAATTCGGCGAAGGAATTTTTTCCGACTGCTTCTGGCCGTGGTGGTTAAAAAAGAACGGCCTCCTGTTCTGGGCCAATGCCCTGGAGCGGTTCAACCAGCCGATCGCGGTAGGTACTTTCCCATCAGGATCCGGTGACGAGAAAAAAGCCGACTTTCTTGAATCCCTTGAAGCAATCCAGAGCGATTATGCGATTACGATCCCCGAAGGATGGAAGGTCGAATTGGTCAAGGCAATGGAAGTCGGCTCATTTAATACCTTCGAAAATTTCCAGGGGTTCATGGACCGTGCTATTTCCAAGCGGATAAACGGCGCGGCGGTCAACGAAGGTGAGCAGAAATTCGGTAGCAAGGGTTCGAATGAGATCACCAAAGATATTTCGGACGAGCGAATCGAGTCGGCCGCCGAATTCGCGGCCTCGGTGATCAATACAACCCTGGGGCCCCGGCTCTGTGATTGGAATTTCACCCTGGATGCATATCCGGAATTTTCGATTTTGTATGAAAATAAAAAGATAACCAAAGAAGAGGCCGAGGTCATCCAGATACTTGCCACCGCCGGCATGGCGGTTCCGGCGGATGGTATCTATGAGGCCCAGGGCTGGAAGGTCCCCGAAAAAGACGAGCTGGTTTTATACAAAGGCAAGATGATCGCTTACGGCGAGATCGCGAAAGAGAATGAGAAGATCGCTCCGGGCAACACCGCCTTGCCGGCGAGCCTGCCGGCGAGTTTTGCCGAATACATCATGGGGAAAGCGGAGCAAACCGATGAACCGATCGCTGCCGACAAGATAGTGATCAGCGACGGGCAACTGATCGACGATGTTTTCGCCGGCATAGGCGACAGCCTGCGCGCCGCCTATGATGAACGGCAGGTCATCGATCTGGTCGACAAAGCCGATGATTACATGGCGGCATCCAAGAACCTGAAGAAATACAAACCCAAAAAACTGGACGAGGCCTGGCGCGAAGTCATCGAGCTCGGCCGCTGGCTGGGCGAGTATTCGGTCGCGCAACAGACGGCCGGCATGCAGTTCGCCGATCCCGTGTTCAAGGTGGAAGAAGCTTTCGAAGCATCTTTCCGGAAACTTTCTCCCAAAGAAGCGATCGCCTGGCTCAAGTCAAAAATTCCCGTCACGAAAGCGATCTATCGCCAGCTTGATATGGCCTCCAAAAATGCCGCCTTCTACGTGGCGGGCCTGGAGGATATCGAGCTGATCAACGCCGTTCGCGAAAAGATGATCCAGTCCCTGCAAAAAGGGATCCCTTTCGAACAGTTCATTGCCGATCTCAAAATGTCGTCCGGAGCGGATCCGTTTTTTTCCAACATGAAGACCGCTTTCTATACCAACATCCACCAGGCCATGGCGGCCCAGGATTATGAGGCGCTGGAACGGATAAAGGACATCGTCCCTTACCGACGCTACTCGGCCGTGCTCGACAGCCACACCAGGCCCGAGCATGCAAAGTGGCATAACTTTGTCGCCGCGGCCAGCGATCCGATCTGGAATTACCTCTACTCGCTGCTGATGGATTTCAACTGCCGCTGCCGGATCACCGCGACAACCGAAAGCGATTACAAGCGCCTGGCGCAGCGGTCGGCCGGGATCCGCGGCGATGGAAAATATCCCGAGTTCAAAAACAACCCCACCCTGGCCAACCAGGGGAAACTCAAAGAGATACTGAAAGTGAAAACGGAATATGCCGATTACCTGGACAGCAAGCTCGGCAGTTGGGCCAAAATTATGGCCAAAATCGAGGGGCAAAAATGATCAAGAAAACGCAAAAAAACACCCCTCTAAATCGGGCGGAAATAGCCCGCCCTGCCGCGCGCCCCCTCTTCGGCCACATTACCCCTCTGCAAAAAAAGTTAAAGGCGCCACGAGGCCGTGTTTTTAAAATAATCGCCGAATCGAAAGCATTATCGGCCATTTCCGCGCGAATAAGATTTATCCTCAAATTTTGTGCAAAAAGGTGGTTTAAACGCCTGTTAAAGGGTGGTTTAAAGAAAATCGCCGAAAGTGGCCTGAGGTCACTGACCTGTTTCCTGATAAAACGCCGAAAAGGGAGGTTTCTACATGAGCAAATGGTTTGATATTTTTAAGGAAGGAATACATTTTGACACCGCTGGCCGCAGGCATGTCATCACCGCGGACGACCTGCAGAAGATCGAAAGAAAATTCAGCGAGGCAAAGGACGATGTTGCCCTGGTCGTCGGCCATCCCAAGACCAACTCTCCGGCCTTTGGCTGGCTGAAGCGGGTCAAGGTTTTTGGGGATAAGCTGCGAGGCTCGGCGGAAGACATCGTCCCTGAATTCGCCGAAGCGGTCCGCAAACGCATATATAAAAAAATCTCCGTATCCCTGCGCCCGGACCTGAGCATCCGCCATGTCGGCTTCCTGGGCGCCGTTCCGCCGGCGGTCAAGGGATTGGAGTCGGTGATGTTTGCCGAGGAAGACGATTCGTTCACCATAGAATTTTCCGACGAGGATCTGAATTTCAGCGATGCGGGATTCGTTTACGGAAAATTCAAAACCATCGGCCGGGCGCTGCAAAACCTGCGCGACCTTGTGGTGGAGAAGTTCGGGATCGAGGCCGCCGACAAGGTGGTCGCCCAATGGGATCTCGATTTTCTCAAAGAGGATCCGCCCGATGAAACCAAGAAGGAAGAGTCGGCAATCCAATCATTCAACGAGCCAATAACCCCGGAGAGGGGTAAGGAGGATAAATCAATGAAGGAAAAAGACAAACCCGAAACCTCCGGGGCCGAAAAGACGGAGGATTTCGCGGAGAAGGTGACCAGCCTGGAAACCGAAAATACCAAGCTACTCACTGAAAACAAAGCTTTGAAAAAAAAGCAGGTTGAAGGCACCGTGGCAAACTTCATGGAAAAGTTGGGAGGGAAACTGCTACCCAAGTTCAAAAAGGGTATCACTGAACTCCTGATCAACCTGGAGGAAGCCGGCCAGGAGATCAACTTCTCGGAGACTGAGAAGAAACCATCCGCAACTTTGCTGATGGAATTCCTGGAGGCCCAGCCCGTGCAGATCCCGACCAAGGAAGTCGGCGGTCCCGCCGGCGGTGAAGGCAATGAAGGCCCGGCCGAATTCGCCGATGTCAACGTGGACGAAGATCGCCTGGAAATTCACAACAAAGCCAAGGCGCTGGAAAAGAAAGAAAAAATTCCCTACGCCGATGCCGTGCGCAGGGTCATGAAAGGAGGTAACTAATCATGGGAAGAGCAGCTGAATTGAGGATCGTTGATCCGGTCCTCACCAATCTTGCCTGGGGATATAAAAACGCCGCGATGGTCGCGAGCGCCCTGTTCCCCAGGGTGGGCATCGACAAGGAAGCCGGGAAGATCCCCGTCTTTGGCAAGGAGGCGTTCAAAGAGTACAACACGTACCGCGCGCTGCGCGGAAACTCCAACATCATGCCCGTGGAAGCCAGGACGACTATTCCCGTCGTGCTCGACGAATACGATCTGGCCTACCCGATCGATCGCCGCGAAAAATCCGACTCGACGTTCGACGAGCAGAAGATCGGTTTGAAGATCGTTCAGGACGCCATGGCGTTGAGGCATGAAATCGCCTGCGCCCTCATTGCCTGCACCGCCGGCAGTTATGCCACGGCCAACAAGGTCACGCTGAGCGGCACCACCCAGTTCAGCCATATCAGCTCGGTCCCGATCACCGTGATCGAAACTGCCAAGACGGCGGTTTCCGCATCGTGCGGCATAAAACCCAATACCATGCTCATGGGCGGCGCGGTTTATGACTGCCTGGCGCAGCACTCTACTCTGATGGAACGCATCAAGTATTCGATGAAAGGCGTGCTAACCATCGACCTAATGAAGGAAATCTTCGGGATCCCGAACATTGTCGTCGGTGATGCACTTAAGTCGAGCGACGCCGGCGTCCTGTCGAAGGTGTGGAGTGACTTCGTCGTTCTGGCCTATGTCGCCGTGGGCAGCGAGAGCGAGTTCGAGCCTTCCTACGGCTACGACCTGTTCAAAAAGGGCTATCCCCAGACTGATGTATACACCGCACAGGGCGGCAAAGTGGACAACGTCCGCAACACCGACATTCACAAGCCGGTGATGGTGGGCGCCACGGCCGGCTACCTGATCAGCGACGCGCTGGCGTAAGCGGGGGGAACCATGTCCGAGACCAAGAAGTTCGTCGTGATCGACGGCCCCATCAACCACGACCAGGAACTCTACCAAAACGGGGACACGATCGAGCTGTTGAAGAAGGCAGCCGAGCGGCTTGAACGCGAAAAAAAAGTGGTTCCGTTCAAGGAAGAGAAGAAGAACGGCAAGCCCGGGGATCCCGGCGACGGTAAGGGCCAGAAAGAGGGCTCCGAAAGCCAGAAAAGCGGGGCCAAGGAAGATGCCGAGAAAAGCGGCTCTAAAGTCCCTGGCCAGAAGGAAGACAAAGACAAGAAAGGAGGGAAGAAGTGAAAACCTACAAACCCATTTTGACGGACTCTATCTTGGCCGCGGCCGCGCTCGCTGCCTATCGATTCATCGGCCTGGATGGGAATTACTGCGGGGCCAATCTGCCCGCATGGGGCGTGTCCGAACTGGCAACCGCCAGCGGAGAGCAAATCCCCACCATCACCCATGGCATCGCCCTGGTCGAATCGGGCGGCATCATCACCGCCGGCGACAAGGTGACGTCGGATTCCACCGGCCGCGCCGTGACCGTGGCCGCGTTGGCCGCGGCCGCCCCGGTCGTCGACGACACCAAACTCACGATCGACAGCGGAGCCACGCCCGTCACCAGCTCGGCCGCTGATGGCGCGATCATCAGCGCCGCGGCCGGCCTGCTGACTGCGCCCGTGCTCTCGGGTGGCGTCTTGCCGGTTGCCGTCAACGGCATGGCAATGGATGCCGCCTCGGCTGCCGGCGAATTTATCCGCGTCCGCGTGCCCGCGTAAGGGCGAGAGAAAGGATTGATGTAAAGAGGGGCGGGTTTCTATGCGCCCGCCCCTTTTTTAAAATGCAAGGAGCAAATGCTATATAGCACGATTGCCAGCCTGATCAATGCATCAAGCGAGAAGCTGCTAATTCAGCTCACAGATGAATCTTCTACTGGTGTTTATAATGTGGACATTCTGAACCAGGCCATGTTGGATGCCCAGGAAGAAATGGATCCGTATCTCCGTAGGCGTTACTCGGAGCAAATGCCATTCGATCCAGTTCCGGGAATATTGACGGCGATCAGCGATGACATCTCTCTGTATCGGCTGCACAAGCGCCGCATCAAGATCCCGGATAGTTTTCAGAAAGCCTACGACCAGGCGGTCGATAAGCTGAAAAATATTTCAAAAGAATTGATGGACTTGGGAACATCAGCCGGCAGCGTGGCCGAGGACAATGACAGCGTCACGTTCACGAACAAAACGCCGGAAGACAGGAAATTCCGCGACCCCGAAGGATACTGATGAAAGTCACTACTACCGTTAAATTGGATAATCTGACCGGGATCCAGAAGCGCCTGCAGCGCATGCAGCATTTTTACGAAGGTGCCGGCGAGCTCATGGTCAATTCGATCATGAAAAATTTTGAAGAGCAGGGCCGGCCCACCAGGTGGAAAACCCTGGCCGCGGCGACCTTGCTCGGCGGCGCCGGCTACGGCGGCCAGAAATTTACCCAAAAAAAATCAGCCACCAAGGGATTTCAACGCCACCTACAAGGGAAGCAGATCCTGCAATCCAGCGGGATGTTAAGAAACTCGATCAAAAAAGAAGCCACGCCCGCGCACGCGCTCGTGGGTTCTAATCTGATCTATGCCGCGATTCATAACTTCGGCGGCATGGCTGGCCGCGGCCATAAAGTTTTTATTCCAGAACGACGCTATATCCTGGCCCAGGCTGAAGACCACGCGCAGCTGCAACTGAACCTGCGGCGCTGGGTGATGGTGGGACAATGAAAACTCTATTGACCAGCATCCAGACCCTTTTAAAAGCCCAGCTAATGTATGTCAAAGATGTTTTTATCACTCCGGATCTGTATGACTTTTCGGATGCGCCGGGTTATCCGATGATCGGTCTTTTGGATAACGGCGATGATCTATCTGATCACGAAAAAGGGGCCCGCAACGAACTGCTGAAAGTGACCATCGGGATCTACCAGAGCGTCGCCAAGCCGGAAGCGTCGGTGATCGGCGACGGCATAGACAAGGGCGTGCTGGATATAAAAGACGACATCATGGCCGAGTTGCGCGACGAAATTTTCGGTGGAGCGTATCTCGCCCCATTTTATAAAGGGAGTTTAAAAACCCAGGAGCTTTATAACAGCGAAGAAAACTTCGCTGTCTTAAAAATATTCAATCTCGAATATTTCCGCGAAGCGGTGGAGGCAACATGATATTGATGAAATTCAAGAAAAAAGTTCCGGCGAGCATCCTCGGCGTCGGAGGTCCTTATCAGCCCGGGCAGGAATACCCTTTGCCGGACGGCATCGCCTCCGGCCTGATCGCCACAAAGGATCCTGACTGGGAACAAGCCAAAGCGAAAAAAAATCAGCCTGACGGGAACGCTTCCTCGAGCAAGGAAGATCCCCAGGATAAACGGAGGAAATAATGGTAGAAATCGGAATCGGACAAGATCAAGCTATTTGGGCAAAGATTCAAGGCGCCAAGGGGACGCCGGAATGGCCGTCGGCCACGGATGCCGTACGGGTTACCGGCGACGGAAAGTTTTCCCAGGACCGCAGCCTTTATGATAGCAAAGAAAAGGTACTCTCCCTGGATCCGCTCGAGCGCGTGCCCGGGCTCTACAAGGCGGGGGAGTTTTCCTTTCCCTGCTATATCCGGGCGGCCGGCGCCCTGGGCGTGGTCCCCGTCCCGGCCGCGATCCTTAAGTCCTGGTGGGGCAAGGAAACGATCGTCACAAGTACCAGCGTCGCGTATGATCTCTACACGATGGACGACGCCCCGGTCTATCTTACCGTCCTGGTCAAGAACAATTTCGTTACCATGCTGGTCTACGACCTGGTTGTCCGCAAGGGGACATTGCCCATCATTGCCGCTGATAGCCCGGATGCGATCGTCGAGGGAAGTTTCTCCGGCGAATTTCTCAAGAGCCTGATCGCCGGGACCGATGCGACGTCACAGCTCGAAGCGCTCAATGCCACGGCCATCCACGTGGTGGATGCCAGGAAGTACGAGATCGGGCAGAAAATCATCGTCGGCACCAGCGGTGTGACGGCCGGCCACCTGATCACCGACGTCGACGTCTCCACCAACATCGTCACCATTGCCGCCACGGGCCTCGAGAGCGAGCAGGCATCCGGGGTCGTTGTCAAGGGCTGGACTCCGGTGATCACCACCTCGGGCTACCTGATGCACGGCCGCTACGGCAAATATCAGGAGAAGATCGGCGCCGGCGCTTATACCGACGTGCTGATCACCGAGGGCGTATTCGAACTCGACAATGGCTGGGAAGCATCTAATGATGAAAAGGACGATACCGATTATGGCAGCTCCTTTTCTTTCAGCAAGCGCGACATCGCCTGCAAGATTAGCCGCTATGTCCGGTCAGATGGCGCCGTCTACCGCCATGAAGCAAATAACATGACGCAGAAGCTGATCAAGCTCCAAGCTGCCAGCGGCCCTTACAGTTTGGCCTCCGGGAAAAGGTTCGAGATCGCTATGCCGAACGCCCAGATCGATCCGCCTTCGGAATCGGGTGACACCAAGCGGAAATACGAAATCGCGCTTCATGCCTTTGCCACGGCCGCACTGAACGACGCGGCAAAGCTGACTTTTGATTAAGGGATTAAGCGGGGTTTAAAGCGATTTAAAAAAGGAGAAAAAGAATGATAAAAGCAAAGTCGGCCACAAACCTGCAGCCCGTGTTTTTCGAATGGGATGGAAAATTCAAAGTCCAGATCAAGGACGTAAAAATGGCGACCCGCCAGGCGCTGATCAAGGCCAATGAAGAAACCACTTTCGACAAGAAACACCGGAAGACAACTGATCTGGATTGGTTGAGATTCGGCAAAGCTTTCATGCGCGAAGCCATCGCCGGCTGGACGGGGATGACTTACGGCTATCTCCTGGAAATCTGCCGGCCGATCGATCTGGATCCCGGCGTCAAACTGGCCGACCCGATCGAATTCACCGAGGAAAATTTCCAGTTCGTGCTCGACAATTATCGACCCGATTTTTCGCTTTTTGTGAACCACGCGGTCGACCGCCTGGATGAAATCTATACCGAGCAGAAAAAGAAGGAACTGGAAAATTTGTAGCATACCTCCGGTGGGATTTAAGCCCCGCCCGGCTAACGCCGGAGGCAAGAAAGGTCCTGGCGGATGAGCCCGAGCTCGCACAGGTCGCTAAAGATATTCCGGATGATCCGGAGCTGCTGCCGGAGAATGAGCGCAGCTGGGATATTTGGCTCATCGTCGCGGACCAGGTCCGGATCGGCTACAAGGGCGCCTACGCCCTCGACCTGGGCGCAGTGGCTATTGTCCTGGAGCGTATCGGCGCGGGCGATCTGGAATGGGAATTGCGCAAGATGAAAAAGCTGTTTTACGAGACCTATATAAAGGGGTGATGGATGGGCGATACGGTCAAACTTGAAATTATCGTTAATGACAAGGGATCCCTTGTTATTAAAAATTTCAGGGACGTCGTCGGCAAAGGCATGGGAGAGGTCGCGGGCCAATCCCAGAAGGCCGAATCGTCCTTCTCCAAGCTCTGGAAAGGCATGGCCCTCGGCCAGGCGGTGTTTTCGGCTTATTCGGCCAGCCTGCGGGCAATCCGGAACGGCGTCAAGGGATTGGCCGACGAGGCGATGAACTTCGAATCTGAATTCGCCAACGTTACCACCCTGATGGACGATGCCGACACTGTGACCGAAGGAATGCGGGATAGCGTTCTGGACATGGCCGGATCACTTGGATCGGCGACGGAATTGACCAAAGGTTTATACCAGGCATTGAGCGCCTCGGTCGACCCGGCACAAGCAGTGGAGTTTGTCGGCAAGTCGGCGAAATTCTCGCGGGCGGCCCTGGCCGGCATGTACGAATCGGTCGACGTTTTGACCACCGTTTTAAATGCCTATGGATTGAAAGCTTCTGAAGTGACCGATATCTCCGACGTCCTCTTCCAGGTGATCAAGGACGGCAAGATCACCGGCCAGCAGCTCGCCGGATCCCTGGGCTCGGTTATCCCCACGGCGGCCGCCATGGGCGTGAACATCCGGGAAGTTGGATCCGCCATAGCCATCATGACCCAGGGTGGCATCAGCGCCGATGCCGCGGTTACGGCTTTGAACCAGACGCTGCTCTCAGCCCTGAGCCCGACCAGGGAAGCGGAAGAGGTTGCCAAGCGGTATGGAATTGAACTTTCCAAGGCCGGCATCGAAGGCGCGGGCGGATTGCAAAAATGGCTGGGGATCCTGAAGGAAAAACTTGGCGACAACACGGAAGCCATGAGCGCGCTCTTCCCAAACGTTCGGGCGCTGAAGGCCGCCCTCTCTCTGGCCGGCGAGCAAAGCGGCAAGTACGCCGACGAAATGGAAAGGATGGCCATTGTCTCTGGCAACACGGAAGTGGCTTTTAAAAAACAGGAGGCCACGCTCAGGGCCGTGTGGACGGCGATCAAAAACGAAGTTACCGCCGCCCTGATCAAGTATCTTCTGCCGGCGCTGAAATCGGTCAGGGAGTGGCTGGAAAGCAATCGTCAGGAGATCGGTGATTTTGTGAAAAGCCTGGTCTCCGGCATGGGCACGATCGTGGAGGTTTTGGGTACGGTGATCGGTGTTCTGATAGATTTTAAGGATGAGATCGTGGGCGTTGGCTTGGCCTTCGCCTTTTATTTCGGCCCCGGGGCCATCGCGACCGCAATTGCCGGCTTCGGCAGCCTGGCTGCATCGATCGGTTTGATTCCCACCGCCCTGGGCCTGGCCGGCCTGGCTTTAAAATCTTTCCTGACCAGCGCCGGTGTCGGCATCGCCGCACTCGGTGTCCTGGCCGCGCAAATCTATAAGCTCAATAATGCGATCGTCGGCCTGGGCAATGCTTACGATCAGGAGATGGGGGCCATGTACCGCGCCGCGGAAGGTGAAAAAGTCCTACAGGAAAAATTTAAGGCGACCGCCGCGGCCGCGGGCTTGAGCCGTGACGAAATTCAGGAGCTGACAAAAAAATATTCCGACATCGAAGCGGGCGGCCAGCGGTGGATTGCCATGCTGAAGGACTTGAAGAAGACGCATCCTGAAGTGACAGAAAAAATGCGCCAGCAGGTCCAGGCTGCGGAGGACCTAAAAACGGCAACCGATCCCGCGATCGAAGCGGTCCGGAAGCTTGCCGAACAACAGATCGCCGCGGCCAGAGCCGCCGAAGCCCAAAAGAAGGCCGCCGAAGAGCTGGCCAGGCAGCAAAAGGAACACGCCGCCATCGTTGAAAAATTTGGCTTGAATATTGCCGGGCTCACTGATGAAGGCCGCGAGCTCTACTTTCAGCTCATGCAGACGGTCGGGATCCTGCCGCGTTTCACCAAGGAGACGCAGGAGGCGGCCGAGCAGCAGGCGCGCCTGGGAACCGATACCGGCGAGCTGACCGAAGAAGGGCGGCAGATGTATTTCATGCTGCTGCAGCTGGTGGGGATCTTGCCAGAACTCAGCGATGAAGCGGAGCAAACATCGACCAGCTTCGAGGAAATGAAGGCGACGCTGGATATCATTTCCGATGCCTTCAATAATATATCCAACGCCTTCGCGGGGTTCGGCATCGATGTGAGCGGGATCATCGAACCGCTGCAGCGCGGCGTGTCCGGGATCTCATCGATGTCGGCCGGGTTTAGCAAGCTGTCCGAAATCCAGAAGTCAGGCAAATCGGATTTTATGGGCACAGTCGGCGCGCTGAGTTCGATCGCCGGCGGCATCGGCGGCGTGGTCTCCGCCGGCGTCGGCATAATCAAATTCTTCGGGTCCCTCCTGCCGGATGCAATAGCTAATGCGATCCGAGCGCAAAACGAATGGATGAAGCTCAATGATAAAATGATCGACCAGATCAAGCAAACGGCCATTGAGCTGGCCAAGGAATCAGAAGCTTTCGGGGACCTCGCGAAAAAAAGTTCCGTTTTTGCAAGAATAATCGCTACAGACTGGGATCTCGTTCATGCCGCCACCTCTAAAAACTTAGCTGATATCATCAGCCAAACGGAAATGACGGCCGACACTTTTGACGAGTGGGCCCAGCGCACGAGGGACGTCCTGGCCGATTTTGACCGGAACATGTTCGATGCTGCGGAAACGGTCGATGTGTTGGGGGATGCGTTTACCTCGCTGATTGCCAAGGCCAAGGATCTGGGTATGGAAGGCTCGGCATCGCTAATCGCCATGTTCGAGGATCTGGCGAATCGCGGCCTGCAGGTCGCCGAAGTGCAGGAATACATCAATGCCAAGCTGGAAGCCGGAGCTGACGCATACGCGAACCTGCAGGACATGATCGAATCCAGCACCGTAGCCCAATCCGTTTTCGGCAACATCTCGGTTCCGATCTTTGAAGAAATCATAGCTTATAGGAAGAAGTTGGCTGATAACGAGGACCTGGTTAAATCGATCCAGTACGCGACCGAGGTCATGACCAACCTGACCGACACGCAGCGCATCTCCCAGGATCAATTCGATCAATTTACCGTCTCTGCCGGCAAGTCTTTTGCAGAATTAATAAAAGGCGGAATGACCAGCAGCGAAGCACTCAAAGCAATGGCCCCATATTTGCAGCGGCTGCAGATGCTGCATGAGCAATACGGCTTCACGATCGATTCCAATACCCAGGCCATCCTTGACCAGGCGATCGCCGAAGGTAAGGTCGTCGAGAACAAGAAAACAGAGACCCAGCAAATCATCGGCCTGCTGGGCGTCATCGCCAGGCAGCTCGGCGCCGATATCCCTGATGCCCTGGGGGATACGGCCGATGCGGCGACAAAGGCCTTTACTGGTGCGGCCGCCGAGGCCCATCGGCTCAACACGGAGCTGGATAATTTAAGCGTCGGCCGGAATATTTCTATTACTACCAAGTCGCAAGGCGACTATGTGCAGGCTGATATCGGATATTACAACCCGCGGCTTTCCCAAGACACAAAGTTTCAGGCCCACAAGGGCGAGGAAGTGTCGATCGTCCCGGCCGGGCAGAACCAGGGAGGTGGCGGGCGCGAGTTAAAATGCTATT
>Ga0307380_10004498_pt1 | contig 18812 bp, 16 predicted proteins | sample UN3MG_FD_202239 | JGI IMG/M metagenome (GOLD analysis project Ga0307380, IMG submission 202239) | Soil microbial communities from Risofladan, Vaasa, Finland - UN-3 | ecosystem: Environmental > Terrestrial > Soil > Coastal area > Acid sulfate soil | place: Finland: Risofladan, Vaasa | collected...
GAGACCTTACAAGCCACCACCAAACCATCCCTGGAGAAGAGACTGGGTGACAAAATCACTGAACCGTTAGGGGTGACATAGTCTCAGAACTTCGACAGCTGAACAATAGCAAAGAATGGTTAATAGGAGCATAAGTTTGGGTGGTAGGGACCGCGAGATCAACCATTAGCCATTCCCCATTCATCCCCTGATGACTTCAAGCAGTTCCTTCGTCTTCTCCTCGAGCATCTCCTCGGTCTTGGCCTCGACGTTCAGGCGAAGAAGCGGCTCGGTCTGGCTCGGGCGGACGTTGAACCACCAGTCGTCGAACTCGATAGTCAGCCCATCCAGCTCGATGACCTTCCCGCCCTTGTACTTTTCCTTGAGCTCGGCGAGTTTCTTGGCCACATCGGCGCACTTGGAGTTGATCTCCGGGCTGTGGAAGTACCTCTTAATGGGCTTGACCAGCTCGGAGAGCGGCTTCTTCTCGTGGACCAGAAGCTGGATGATCTTCAGCATGGCGAGGTCGCCGTTGTCGGTGGTGAAGAAGTTCGAGAAATAGTAATGGCTCGAAAGCTCGCCACCGAAGTACGCGCCGATCTCCCGCATCTTGAGCTTGATCAGCCCGTGGCCGACCTTATACATATACGGCACGCCGCCTGCCTTTTCGATCTCCTCTTTGACCGCCCAACTGCTTCTTACATCGTAGACGATGGTTGCGCCGGGCTTCTCCTTCAGCATCATCCTGGCAATGAGAGCGGTCGTGATGTCGCCTGGGATGCTCTCGCCCTTCTCATCAACGAAGGCGACTCGGTCACCATCGCCGTCGAATGCCACCCCCAGATTCGCGCCGGTCTCCAGGACCTTCGCCTTCAGGGCGTCGAGGGTCTCCTCCTTGAGGGGGTTCGCCTCGTGATTGGGGAAGGTGCCGTCCGGCTCCCAGAAGAGTGGGATGACCTCGCAATTCTTGTCCTTGAAGATCTTCGGCAGGGTTAGGCCCATCATGCCGTTGCCGGCATCAATGACGATCTTGAGATTGCCGAAGTCGGTGACGCCGCTGGTCTTGAGGACGGCGGCTACATAATCATCCTGAGTGCAGACTTCTTTCAGGAACTTGCCGGTCCTGGTGGGTTTCTCGAAGTCGCCTGAGCTCGCGAGCTTGTAGAGATCGTCATTGCTCACGTACCCGATGCTGGGGATGGCTTTCGGGCCGGTCATCTTGAAGCCGTTGTACTTCTCGGGGTTATGGGAGGCGGTGACCTGCGCGCCGGCATCGCCCTCCAAAGCATTGACCGAATAGTAGTACATCGGCGTGCTGCTCATGCCGATGTCTATCACGTCGCTCCCCTGCTCGGTGAGGCCGCGAATGACCTCCTTCAGGATGGATGGCCCGCTGATCCTCATATCCCGCCCGACGACGACCAGGTTCGGCTTCAGGAATTGGGCGAACGCCCTTGCGATTCGGTACGCGATCTCCTCATTGAACTCATCCGGGTAGGTCCCTCGGATATCGTAAGCTTTGAAGATGGATGGGTCTATTTGCATTCCAAGCCCTTTCTAGTTAGCGAACACTGGCAATTATACTTACCCGGAACATGTGCGTCAAGCCGCACGAGGGCAGTCTCACCACAGAGTCGCAGAGGGCACAGAGGGATTTCTATAAGGAAACCAGGAAGGGTCTGAGTAGCGCCGGCGTCTCGCCGGTTAACCCGGGAATCGTGCCGGGGGATGAATCCCACGGCTGAGGCGGCACAAAGTGTCCCTTCGGACACTCGAGACGGGGTTCTCTGTGTTATAATGCAACTGGTGTTCCGTTAGGAGAGCCGCTATGCGCAGACGTAATCAGATTGCACTCGCGGCATCTGTTACCTGGGTCTTGTATCTATGCGGATCGTTCTGCATAGCATACGTGTTGAGTCTTGGACCGTCGACATTCTGCGGACTTGCAGGAAGTGTGCTCTATGAGAAAGGGCGGTACCGGGAAGCAGAGCGGATTATGCTTCGGGCGGACAAGACTCTCATGCCCTCGCGTCTTTACGACTTCCCCCGATCTCTGGCCTTGTCCCGACTTGGCAGGACGCAGCTCAAGCTTGGCAAGTATGCAGAAGCGGAGAATACCTATCGGCGGCTGCTCGCGATTGTGGACGGCAAGCCCGGCAAGGAAGGCTGGCGCGCTGCCCATGCCCTCATGGGACTGGCTCAGGCTTGCCGATATCAGGGGAAGCTGGCGGAGGCGGAATCACTTTACCTGAGGGCGGTAAGTGCCAGGCAGAGGATACATGGGACTGATAGTACGTGGGCTGCAGGTGCGCTTCAAGGCTTGGGCGTGACTTACTTACATGAGCGCAAACTCGATCAAGCTGACCACGTGTTGGGACAGGCGGTTGCCATCTTTGAAAAGCGGAAGCCAAACAGCGAATCTCTGTCTGTCGCATTAGAAGACCTTTCCGATTGTCGTATTCAGCAGAAGAAGTACAAGGAAGCTGAAGAACTGTGCAAGCGGTCTCTCACCATCGAGCAAGACGTTAAGGCGAGTTCCCTGGATGTCGCCATCAGCAATCACAGACTGGCGCTGATCTACACTGCCGAGAAACGATATGCCGAGGCAACCTCCCTCTATAAACAAGCCCTTGCTGCTGAAGAGAAAGCATATGGCAGCGAGAGCGACAAGGTGGCCCGTCTTCTGGCGGAGCTTGGCCGGAATCTGATAAAACAGAAGAAGTACGAGGAAGCGGAAGTCCCCCTCAGGCAGGCCGCGGGTATCTACAGGAAACGGTCGCCTGATAGCGCGGAACTTTGGCGGACGCTGTATGACCTGTCGGTGGACTGCTATCTCCAGAACGACTACGCGGGGGCCGCCGATGCCCTGCGAGGAACGCTGGATGTGAAGGGCGAATTCAAGATAAACCCGCGATACAACATAATGATCCTGGAAGGCCTGGTAAAATGCAGTGAGAATCTGGGCAAGTCCTCTGACGCCGAAAAATACCGCAAGCAGCTATCCGCCCTCCGCCAATCCAAGAAGTAACGCGTTGGGAGTTGGAAGTTGAGAGTTGGATGTTGGAAGTTCCCCTCGCCCCATCACCCCATCGCTTGGTGTTTGCAGTTCGTCCCCGAATTCGGTTATCATCTGTATCAATCTGATCTACATAGGAATTGACCATGGAAGAGACTGATCTGCTTACTCTGCGGCACAGCGCCTCGCATGTGATGGCGCAGGCGGTGAAGGAGCTTTACCCCGAGGTGAAGCTGGGGATCGGCCCGGCAATCGAGGACGGCTTTTATTACGATTTCGATCGCCCGGAGGCCTTCACCCCCGAGGACCTCGAAAAGATCGAGGCTCGGATGAAGGAGATAGTGGCCCAGAACCTGCCGTTCATCCGCCGGGAGGTCACTCGCGAGCAGGCCGAGAAGACGTTCGCCGACGAGCCCTACAAGCTGGAGCTGATCAGGGACATCGAAGAGGACGCGCTCACCATCTATGAATCGGGCACGCTCGTTGACCTGTGCCGCGGACCGCATGTCAAGACCTCGGGCGAGGTGAAGGCGTTCAAGCTCCTCAGCGTCGCGGGCGCATATTGGCGGGGAAGCTCGAAGAACCCCATGCTCCAGCGCATCTACGGCACTGCCTGGCCGACTCAGCAGGAGCTCGACGACTACCTTGCCCGCTTGGAGGAGGCCCGCAAGCGAGACCATCGCAAGATCGGTAAGGAGCTTGACCTTTTCAGCTTCCACGAGGAAGGCCCCGGCTTCCCGTTCTGGCATCCGAAGGGCACGCAAGTGTATAACGGCATAGTGGACTTCTGGCGCAAGGAGCACCTGAAGCGCGGCTACCTGGAAGTCAAGACGCCCATGATCCTGAATGAATCGCTCTGGCATCAAAGCGGCCACTGGGATACCTACCGCGAGCACATGTACTTCGTCGAGATCGACGAACAGACATATGCCGTCAAGCCGATGAACTGCCCGGGCGTGATTTTGATCTACAAAGATGGGCTAAAGAGTTACCGCGACCTGCCAATGAGGTTCGCCGAACTGGGGCAGGTCCACCGCCACGAGCTTTCCGGCGTGCTGACCGGGCTCTTCCGGGTGAGGAGCTTCACGATTGACGATGGGCATATCTTCTGCCGGCCCGAGCAGATCCAGGCGGAGATCACCGACGTCATTGACCTCATCCGCACGACCTATGAGAAGTATGGGTTCAAGGACTATCGGATCGAGTTGAGCACCAAGCCGGAGAAGTGCATCGGCTCGGACGAGGTCTGGGAGACCGCCGAGAATGCGCTCATGCAGGCGCTGAAGGACAATAAGATCGAGTATCAGCTCAATCCCGGCGACGGCGCGTTCTACGGCCCGAAGATTGACTTTCATGTCAAGGATTCGATGGGCCGGTCGTGGCAGCTCGGGACGATCCAGCTTGACTTTGCCATGCCCGAGAGGTTCGATCTGGAATACATCGCGGAGGACGGCAAGCCTCATCGGCCGGTGATGATTCATCGGGCGGCGCTGGGTGCGATCGAGCGGTTTATGGGTATCCTCATCGAGGAGACGGCGGGCGCGTTCCCACTATGGCTTGCGCCCGTTCAGGCCGTCGTAGTTCCAATTGCGGACAGGCACAACGAGTATGCCGAGCAGGTTGCGAAGAGCTTGGAATCGGATGGTCTTCGAGTGAGCGTTGATGCGCGAAACGAGAAGACCGGCTTCAAGATTCGCGAGGCTCAACTGCAGAAGATCCCTTACATGCTGGTGGTGGGAGACAGGGAGGCTGAGGCAGGCAAGGTGGCCGTCAGACAGCGAGAGGAAGGCGACCTTGGGGCCATGCCGGTAGACGAGTTCATAGCAAGAGTCAAAAACGAGTTGGCGACATAGAATGAACAGATCGGTCTTAGCTATCATTATCGCACTTCTGATTGCCTCAGCGATTCCCGCTCTGGCCGCGGACAGCCCGACTTACGGGCTTATTACCAGCCTGAAGCTTTTTCCTTTGAATCTGGACGAGAAAGAGACCGAAGAGCTGCTGCAGATGCTGGACGATGAAAGCGTATTAGATCGCGCGGCGGCAGCAAGCGAACTGGGCAGAAGGAAGGCGACTGAGGCAATCCAGCCTCTGAGACTCCTTCTGACTGATAAGTCGGTTGTAGTCCAACTCGACGCCGCCACCGCGTTATTGGAACTGGGCGAGATGGATGCAATGCCTGTGTTGCGCGACTTGCTTGCGGCTGTGCCGTTGAGTACCAGACTCCATGCAGCCGAAGCGCTCGCCCGGTTTGGTGACGAGTCCGGCCTTGACCTCGCCCGCGCCCAACTGACCAGTGAGTTTTCCGCCCGCCGTGATGCCGCGATCCGGGCACTCGCTGCTTCGAAGAACGACGAAGTGGCATATCCTGCGCTCGAAGCAGGACTTAACGATCCTAACTCTCTCGTTCGTCGAACTGCCCTTTACCTGCTTGGCAAACGTCCGGGCAAGAGAAGTGTGGAGTTGCTGGGGTCTGTGTTGTCTGATCCTGATCGCAGTATCCGCTTGTTGACAGTGGCGGCTCTTGCTAACCATGGCTCTCGGGATGCAGTACCCTTGCTCCTGGATGCTCTCGAAGACAGGGACCTCGTCATGTGCGGAATTGCTGCCTCAGCCCTTAATCGTGTCACTGGGGAGAACAAGCGAACCATCGTCCTCAAGCCGGAGCGTGCCAGGCAGCTTGAGATGGAGTGGCGGGAATGGTGGGAGGCCAACAAGGATAAACCCCTGCCGGCGGAAAAGAACTAGCATGGTTGCTGTCTAAGATGAGTTGACAGCTTGACACATTTCTGATAAACTACACTAGACTTTTTTTGGCCCAACGGGGCCTATTCTTTTCCAGGAGATTGCATATAAACAAAGAGCTTAGGGTAAACGAGCGCATCCGGTCACGTGAGTGCAGGTTGATTGATGATACCGGAGCGCAGGCAGGCATCGTGGACCTTCGAGATGCCCTTCGCATGGCGAGGGAAAAGGGACTCGATCTGATCGAGGTTGCGCCGACTGCTCAGCCGCCCGTGTGCAAGATCATGGATTACGGCAAGTACAAATATGAGCAGGGAAAGCGCGATCGAGAGGCCAGGAAGAAGCAGCACGTCAGCGAAGTGAAGGGCATCCGACTGAAGCCCGACACCGACGAGCATGACTTCCAGTTCAAGCTGAGGCACGTTCAGCGGTTTCTCCAGGATGGCGACAAGGTCAAGGTGACGGTCATCTTCCGAAGCCGTGAGCTCTCTCACCCGGAGTTCGCGAAAAGAAACCTCGACCGAATTGTGGAAGGGACCGCCGAGTTGGCGGCTGTCGAGAAGCCGGCGGGAATGGAAGGCCGGACGATGACGTTGATTCTGACTCCGAAGTGATTCGGAGCTTTGAATATACAAAGCGAACCTGCGATTTGCCACGGTCAGCGTGGCAATCGTTTTGAAAGGACCATAGTAATGCCCAAGATGAGAACGAGGAAGTCAGCCGCAAAGCGGTTTAAGGTAACAACCACAGGCAAGATCATGCGGCAGAACACCGGCAAAGGGCATCTCATGATGAAGAAGTCCAGCAGCCGAAGACGCCGATTGACCCTCGAAAGCGTTGTGTTCAGGGGAGAGGCTCAGAAAGTAAGAAGGATGGTACCGAACGCGTAACACGAACGACTGAAAGGAGTTTGCACGATGCCACGAATCAAGCGTGGGATTATGACCCATAAGAGGCACAAGAAAGTCCTCGATCGCGCCAAGGGATATTGGGGCGGCAGGAGCCGGCTCTTTAAGACGGCGAATGAGGCCGTCATGCACGCGATGAACTACGCGTATCGAGACCGGCGCAATCGCAAGAGGGACTTTCGCAGGCTGTGGATCGCCAGGATCAATGCGGCGTCGCGTGCCAACGGCATGACGTACAGCCGATTCATGGAAGGCCTGACCAAGGCCGGAGTCGAGATTGACCGCAAGGTCCTCGCCGAGATGGCAGTCAGCGATGCGGCGGGATTCACGACGCTGGTGAAGAAAGCATCAGAATTCGCAACCGCTTAACCATTGCGGATTTCGGATTGCGGATTTCGGATTGGGGAGCAATGGTTTATCCGGGGAACAACTTCGAAGGATATTTTTGGATTGAGGAACCTCTTCGCCTAGCATATACTGCATATCCCAAAGGAGGGCCATTCACAAACCAGGATTACTTATCACTGGAGGTCCCGCTTTCCGTTCCACTCGCACATGATCATTTCTGGGTTGTCGATGGTGATCAGACTCCTAACGGTGTTACTCTCTATAACTGGAATGAGCTTCCTTCTCATCCTGATCACTGGTCACCGCCATCAATCCCACCGTAATAAGGACAACACGACGATCATAGAACTGTTCCTACCGTATGGTGCATTCTTCCGAGAAGAAAGGAAGGTTAGGTATGACGACAGTTAAGATGTGTGCATACATCGTCATGCTAGTTGCGGCCATTTGCTGCCAAGCGCAGGAGGCTAACACAGTAGCACCCAAGACTCTTTCGGACATAATCCTGCAGGAAGTCCTGCCTAGTGAGTTTGGCCAGTTTCAAGCCCTAGCTAAAGAAGGCTACAATCGCGCAACCGCCGATGCAGCCTTGGCTCTAGTCAAAGCCGCGCACGAGATATTAAGAGAACAACAAACGAATAAAGAAGAGTTCTCAGCAGCGGAGAGACAGAAGGGGGCAAGCGCCTATACCTTCGCTTGGGAGCAAGCTATCAAGACCTGGCAGAAAACGCAGGACTCTGCAGCTCGATCGGCAATCCTTGCTTTGTGGGATAGTTCACTTAAGGAAAACAACGATGAGCGTCGTGTACAGATTCTGGCACTTGTTGGTCCCTGGGAACGGGCGTTCTTGTCACAAGCTTTTATCCAGCTTTTTGGGCAGACTAAGGACGCAATGATCTTGCATGCGATGTGCAAGGTTCTGGGCCAGCACGGCGAACTGGCAGAGAAAGCACTACTTCACGAAAAGAGAGAGTCTCTGTCCGAAGTCATGAATCCCCAGACTGCTGAATATGCCACGATTCTGAGCAACATTGATGATGCGCTCAAGAGGATTGAATACTGGGAAAAGGGTGATTATGCCCGAGCCGGACCGGCGAAAGGCGGACCCGCCGGCGATGGCGATTGACAAGGCGAGAGGACGTTGGCAGGATACAGCATAAGGCAGCATCATAAGGCATCATTGCTAAGAGGAGAGTGGATAGTACCAGAACGCATGGTGCACTGTTGCAAGAGCATGGCCCGAGATGTAGTTATTGCAGATACAGTTGGAGGGTTGGGGACTGCTACTCAAGCCTGCGGGCGCAATCATCGTCGGACGCTTTGAGGATTGCAGCAAGGATAGAGTGTCCCGGCAAGGCGGCCGAGTGCCAAGCCAGATTGGACCGAGCCACGTGTCCGCGAGAAAGGGAGCAATACCTGTTCTCCCATTCGCCATATTTCGGTGAGCAATGGATAAACCAGAGACAATGAGCATGGTTCAGGCGCTGGAGGACCTTCGCCTGGAGGCCGAGGAGAAGATCGCAAAGGCGACTTCGTCGGCGGAATTGGCGCAGATCGAGACCGAGTATCTGGGCCGCAAGGGACGAATCACTGAGCTGCTGAGGAGCATCGGCAAGCTCCCGGCGGAGGATCGCCCTTCATTCGGTCAGAAGGCGAACGAGGTTCGAAGCCGTCTCACTGAGTTAGTGGAGAGCCGGCGGGGATTGATCGGATCAGAGGAGCAGGAGCTCAAGCTGCAGAAGGAGTCGCTGGACGTCACCCTCCCCGGTAAGTTCTACCGCCAGGGCCGCGAACACATCATGTCCAAGACCAGCGCTCAGGTGAAGCAGATATTCATCGGCCAGGGATACACGGTAGTCGAGGGACCGGAGGTCGAGGAATACCAATACAACTTCGAGGCGCTGAATTACCCCGAAGACCACCCGGCGATGGACGCCCAGATGTCATTCTACGTCACGGACGACCTCCTTCTTCGCACTCAGACGACCGCTCTGCAGGGGCGCGTAATGGAGGCGAACGAGCCGCCGTTCCGCATCTGCACGGTAGGTCGCTGCTTCAGAGTTGACGCGGTTGATGCCACTCACTCGCACACGTTCCACCAGGTTGACTGCTTCGTGGTTGACGAGGGGATCAGCATGGCGGACCTGAAGGGCACGCTGACCCAGTTCTCGATCGAGATGTTTGGGCCGGAGAGCAAGGTTCGCTTCCGACCGGACTTTTTCCCGTTCGTCGAGCCGGGTGCGGAATGGGCCGTGAGCTGCTTCGTCTGCAAGGGTGAGGGCTGTTCCCTGTGCAAGACCAGCGGATGGCTGGAACTCGGCGGCGCGGGAATGATCCACCCTAATGTCCTGGAGCGGTTCGGCATTGATTCGGAGAGATACACCGGCTTCGCGTTCGGTATGGGCATCGAGCGCTGTGCGATGCTTCAGTACGGAATTGATGATCTGCGGTTGTTCCTGGAAAACGATCTCAGATTTCTAAGGCAGTTCTAGACCATGTTAGTACCTGTTGAATGGCTAAGAGAATACGTTGATTTCGATCTGACGCCGGAGGAGCTGGCGGAGAGATTGACCCTATCCGGGCTGGAAGTCGAGGAGATAACCGAAGTCGAGGGGCAGAAGGTCTTCTCCACCTACGTCACGCCGAACCGGCCGGATCAGCTATCGGTAGTGGGAGTTGCGAGGGAGGTATCCGCGCTGCTCGGCGCCGCCTTCAAGCCGCCCAAGCCCGGGTTTAGCGAAGGAGACACGCAGGCTTCCAAGCTCGTGACCGTGGACATCGAGAGCCCGGTCAACTGCCCCCGGTACTCGGCAAGGGTGATCACCGAAACCAAAGTAACCCAGTCGCCGGCGTGGATGCAGAAGAAGCTCATGGAAGCCGGCATGCGCCCCATCAACAACGTCGTTGACGCCACTAACTACGTCCTCATGGAACTCGGCCAGCCGCTTCACGCGTTCGATTGCGATCTGGTTGCCGACCATCGAATCATCGTCCGCCAGGCGAATCCCGGCGAAAAGATAACCACCATTGACGGGGAGGAGCGAATCCTCGATCCCGAGATGCTCGTCATCGCCGACCCGAAGCATGCGGTCGCAATCGCGGGAGTCATGGGCGGGTTCGATTCCGAGGTCAGTTGGTCCACGAAAAACGTCCTTCTGGAGTCGGCGCACTTCAACCGGCTCTCCATTCGACGGACTGCCCGAGCGCTCGGCATGAGCACGGAGGCATCCTACCGGTTCGAGCGGCACGTTGACCCCGAGCTGACCGTATTTGCCCTCGACCGGGCCGCCGAATTGATTCAGAAGACCGGCGGTGGGACGATCGCAAAGGGCATAGTGGACAACTACCCGAAAAAGGCGAAGCAGGTTGCCCTCTCGATCAGGCCGAAGCGCGCGAGCCTAGTGCTTGGAGTCGAGGTCACCCCTGAGGAGGTTCAGGACTACCTGGGCCGTCTCGGGCTGGAAGTGCTCGGCCGGGAGAACGGGCGCATCATCGTGAAGGCGCCGACCTTCCGCCCGGACATCGAGCGTGAGGAAGACCTCATCGAGGAAGTGGGCAGGCTCTATGGCTATGACCGGATTCCCGCGAAGCTCCCCTCGGGCGTGACGCCGCAGGGCAAGGACAGCCCCGAAGGCGCATTCGCCTCCAGGATCTCGAAGATCCTGCTCTCATCCGGCCTGCAGGAAGTGGTTACCGGCTCGATGACAGGACCCCTCGGCGGGGAGGTGGCGATCAGGAATCCCTTGAGCGAAGACCTAAGCCGACTGAGGAGGCAATTAGTCCTTGACCTGCTGAGCATAATATGCTACAATGCAAGCAGAAGTATAAGAGATATTGGCCTGTTTCAAATAGGCAGAGTATTCGAGCCTCAAGACGAGAGCATAATAATCGAGAAGTTGAGCGTCGGGTGCGCCCTCATGGGAAGTATCTGGGACGACGGCTGGAACGTGGATCACGCCGGCCTGAAATCCGACTTCTTCCTGTGTAAGGGCATAGTCCAGAACCTGGTTGACAGGCTGGACATTTCTGATCTTCTCTTCAAGCCGGCCGAGATGGAAACGTTCCATCCAACCAGGGCAGCGGTCATCGAGGCCGGCGGCGATCAGATCGGCGTGATAGGCGAGGTAAACTCAGACCTGGCGGAGATGCTGGGACTCCCCGACCGGGTATATGCTTTCGAACTCGACTTTGAGGCGCTGATGGAGAAATCCATCGGCGTGAAGACGTACAAACCGATATCGAGATATCCGGCGGTGACCAGAGACCTTGCCGTCGTGGTGGCAGAGGAAACACCTTATCGGCAGGTCGAGGAATTGCTGGCAAAGGGCGCAGGAGATCTGCTGGAGAGCCTGAGCTTGTTTGATGTGTATGCCGGGCCTCCGCTCATTATGGGAAGGAAAAGCCTGGCCTTTTCGATTGTCTTCAGGTCGCATGAACGGACGCTGCGTGACGAAGAAGTTGATGAGAGGCTGGGCAGTATAAGGAGCCTCCTGGAATCAGAGCTGGGTGCAACATTCCGGGATACCTAACTCGGGGGGTATTTCAGATGGGGGCACAAAAGGTATCCGCCTCGGACATCGAGGCGGTAATCCGCTCATTGACCAATGTCAACTCCGCTCGTGTCGTCATGAGCGACGAAGGCTCAATTCGTGAAATCCACGTCTTGACTGACTCCAGTCGAAGTCCGAAGCAGCTCGTGCGTGATGTGGAATCCGCCTTGCAGGCGCAGTTCGGCCTCGAACTGGATCACAAGAAGGTCAGCATCGCCCAGACTCAGAACGGCAAGCAGCCCCGGTTCGCCGACAGCAGACTGAAGTTTTCCGATGTACAAATATCTCTGAACGGCATGCAGGCCCAGGCAGTGGTCCGGCTGAAGATCAACGGCGGGATGTTCGAGGGGCAGGCATCCGGGCATAGCTCCAGCCACAGCCAGCTTCGACTGATCTCCACAGCGACCCTGAAGGCCGTCGAAAGCTGGGGGGGTGACGGAATCGCCCTCGTGCTGGAAGACATCAACCCGTCGGTAAGCCTGTCGGGGCAGACTTTGGTAGTAGTCTTCGTTAACATGATCACGCCGAAAGGCGAGGACTTGCTCAGCGGCTCGGCAGTCATGAAGCAGGATTTATGGAAGGCGGTGGTGAACGCAACCCTGGACGCAGTGAACCGGCGTCTGGGAACGATCGGCGAACACTGACAATTTGGGCCGGCGGACGGCGGCAGTGAGTCACAACGTCTGAAACCCGAGCGGAGCGGAAGTATCTGCCCTCTAGCGGAAGCGGATGCTATCCTCAACGACGAAAGGGGTTGACGTAAATGAAGACCATGATTAAAGTGCTGCTCGCCCTGGCGTCGCTGGTATTGAGCTCCGGCGCCTTCGTGAAGTATTGGCCACCGCCCTAGGATCTAAGGATCCTTCAGCGGTAGCGTAAGTCTCTTGTACTGCCGGACGCCGCCGGCCCAGAAAAGGCGGTAGAATTGAGGATTCCATCGCGAGGATTCACATATTACAAGCGAGCAATTCTACTCCTCGGATTCCTGGTGTTTTCCTGGGCTGTCATTCACTCAGGCGACGCATGGCGGCATTACCCTGAGCTGATTGTCTTCTTCTTTCTCATTTTTCTGGCTGAACTCCTACCCATAAAATCGCCCGGCTCTGACATGGATGTAGCCATGACTGTGCCTGCGATTCTGGGCCTGTTTCTCAGCCACGGCGCTGAAGCGGCTATGACCATCGGCCCGCTGGGGATATTCGTCGGAGTGATAATCGCTCACTGGAAAAGGAACCTCAGGTGGCTGCTGGATATGTCCAGCTACAACACGGCGACGTGCATAATTCCGATAGCGGTGACATGTGCTACCTACGAGCTCATAGGAGGCAAGACCCTAGCTGAAAACCCGGATGTCGCCATATCGTCCGTTTTTATCCCGCTGTTCGTTGCAGTTGCAGCGGCCACAGTCTCGAATGTCTTCGTTTTCACGCTAGGGTTGGCGCTGAATACCAAGGACCCGTGGAGGCTGGCGCTTGCTCAGTCAATAAGGTGGTTCACGCCGAACTTCATCGTCACTGCGCCGTTCGGAATGGTCTTCGCCCTCCTGTACAAGCAATTCGGCATCTATGGGATTCTGCTGGTCATCGTGCCTTTCATAGTGGGCAGGCAGGCGCTGAATATGTACTCCGCCCAGACAGATGCTTACCGGGATACCATAACCACTCTTGGCACGTACATGCAGCAGTATCACCCATATACCAGGGGTCACCTGGAGAGAGTGGCCGATCTGGCCGACAAGATGGCAAGGCACATGGGTCTGTCTACTCAGAGTCTGATGTATATCCGTGACGCCGGTCTGCTGCATGACATCGGAAAGGTCGGAGTGGATGAAGCCATACTGGACAAGAAGGACAGGCCCACGGACGAGGAATGGGCGGTCATCAAGGAGCACCCCATTCGAGGGGCGGAGATCCTGGCACAAATGAAGCATTTGGAGCGTATAGTACCCTGGGTGCGCGGGCATCACGAAAAGCCGGATGGTTCAGGATATCCAGATGGCCTGAAAGCCGGTGATATCCCCCTCGAAGCAGCCGTACTCGCGGTAGCCGATGCTTTTGATGCCATGGCCGGAGAGGACAAGCGCATCTACAGGGAGCCCATGACTGTGGATCAGGCCATGGACCAGGTGAGGTACGGCGCCGGCCGGCAGTTCGACCCCCGAGTGGTCAAGGCGTTCATGCAGGTCATGGATCGTGAGGAATCAGGCGATGGGTAGCGGCTTCCTGTTCAGCCCGGCTTTGGTAGTGTCCGCGCTGGTGACCCTGGCGGTCCTTTGCTACACATACATCTATCTGCCCAAACAGATGCGCCGAGCCTACAGCCAGAGTCTCGTTACCCTCGCAAGGGCGGTCGAAACCAAGGATGTCGGATCGGTCGGCCATGGCGAGCGAGTGGCTGAGTATGCCGTGTCCGTCGTGGATGAGATGCGCCTTCCCAAGGGGGAGCGAACGAAGATCGAGTATGCGACCTACCTTCAGGATATCGGAAATGCCCGGGTGCCTCACTCGATCCTGAACAAGGCGGGGGATCTGACCGACGAAGAGTTCGAGGTCATTCGGACCCACGTGATGATCGGTGCCGAGGTAGTTGAGAACGTGAAGTTCCTCCACGATATCTCACCGATCATTCGGCATCACCACGAGGCATGGGATGGAAGCGGATATCCCGGGGGACTGAGCGGCGACAAGATCCCCCTGGGCGCGAGGATCATCGCAGTGTGCATGGCATATGATGCCATGGTTCACGAACGGCCGTTTCGTGAGGCCAAGGATGAGGACGAGGCCATAAGAGAGATCCGAGCGGGAGCAGGTAAGAGCTACGATCCGGCGGTTGTAGATGCGTTCCTTCAGGTCCTCAAGAACAAGCATCGAGGAAAGGCGGAAGCTTGATAGTCGAAGCATTCGTGCTGTCTATAATCGTGGGCTTCATCAGGAAGGGAAGTCTGCGAAATCTGAGCCGCGTCCCCATACGCCATTTCTACCTGTTCTGCCTGCCGTTCCTGATATTCGCGGCTGTGTCAACGATCGCTGTGTCCATGCGCCATGAGTCGCTGATGCCCTACATTCGGCCCGCGGACATCTGCCAGTATGTCATACTGCTGGCGGCCATCTTCCTGAATTTCCACATGAGGGAGATGTGGGTGGTGGGCGCAGGCGTATTGTCGAATCTGGCTGTCCTTGCCGCCAACGGGGGCACGATGCCCGTAAGCATGGAAGCGCTTAAGAGGGCCGGGCTCGCAGGAGCGCTTGGCTCGCAGCCGGTCCGCCACGCCATCCTCACCCCCGAAACTCGGCTGAAGCCGCTTGCCGACATCATTCCTGTTCACACATTCAGCTCATTCATGTCGCAGGTCATCAGCGCGGGGGACATCCTGATCGCTATCGGCTTGTTCATCCTCATCCAGAGCTATATGTGCCGTCCCGCAAAGGAGCCGTCTACCGGTGGGTAGGAAATGCGCGTTGCCTGCAATAATACTCCTCGCCATCGGGCTGAGGGTTTGGGGTATCGGATGGGGACTCCCGACCGCCGCCCACTACTTCTCCTACCACCCCGACGAGAATATCATCCTCCTGTCGGCCATGAGGATCAATCTCTTCGCGGGCCAGCTCGACCCGAACTATTACAACTACGGCTCTCTGTTCATGTTTATGGTCAGCATTGCGGCGGTGCTCGGGTCGTTCTTCGGGCTGATCAGACTTCCCTCGGAGGATGTATTCTCGAAGATCGGGGAGTTCGCTAAGCTCTACATGGCCGGCAGAATGATCGCCGTCGTCTTCGGCATCTTGACCGTATACCTGGTATATTTACTGGGGAAGCGGGCATACGGGCGCAAAGCCGGCATCATCTCGGCATCGTTCATGGCGGTCATGCCTATTCATGTGATGCACTCCAGATTTGTGACGGTTGACGCGCCTGCGACTTTCTTCATCGTGCTGTCCCTGCTCCTCGCCATCCGGATCCTTGACGGCAACCGTCTCCGGGACTATCTGCTTTCAGGGCTCTTTGCCGGGCTTGCAGCCGGTACAAAATACAATGCCGGGCTGGTGATCTTGTCGCCGATAGTGGCCCATCTCATTTCGCATAAGGCTCGTCCGATTCTCAGGCCGGTCAGTCCGAAGCTATGGGTTATGCTCATTCTCGGAGCGGCCGGATTCCTGATCGGCACGCCGGGCGCGATCCTGAACTACAGCCGATTCTCCAGGGACTTCGCATTCGAGGTCCTGCACATCAGGACGGGCCACGGGCTGGTGTTCGCGCACACAGGGAACGGATTCGTCTATCACGTCACGCACTCTCTCTGGCCGGGGATGGGTCTGCCGCTGCTGGCCCTCGGCGGCATCGGAATCCTCTATGCCCTTTACCGCCGCAAGCCGGCCGATCTCACGCTGATGGCGTTCGCGGTCGTCTACTATGTTGTCATCGGCATCGCGCACGTCAGATTCGCCAGATATACGATCCCGCTACTGCCCGTCATGGCGGTTCTCGGGGCGAGGCCGGTCGCCGATCTGCTGAATACGAGAATCCGCGCAATTCGCTATGCGACCGCAGTCATTCTAATCCCGATCATCGCATACACGACCTTCTACTCGCTCGCCCTGGACCGGGTGATGGCGTCGCCGGACACCCGGGATCAGGCCCTCCGCTGGATCAGGGGCGACATCCCTGCCGGCTCGTCAATCGCATTCCCGACGATCCCCTGGTTCTATACACCGCCGCTCGACCCTTACTTCGGGTTGCCCTCGCCCTCCGAGCGCTTCAATCAAGCTAGTGAGGTCGCCGATTACTCGCTCGTGGTGAATGCCGATCGTGAATGGGACGCCGACTTCCTGGAGCGGGAGTCGCCCAGTTATGTCATCCTGTCGGAGTTCGAGTATGTGGACCGCCGAAGGATCAAGGATCGGGCATACGAAAGCTACTCGAGCGTGCTCGGTAGGGACTATCGCCTTGTGGGCAGATTCTCGGATTCGCCCAACCTCTTCGGCCTGAAGGTGCCATTTGTCCCCAGGCTGCCGCACGATATGTCGTATCCCAGCCCCACAATCCTCATATATGGGCAGCGCGATGGATGAGGCGGTCCAGGCATTCCTCGACCATCTCTCTATCGAGCGAGGGCTCTCGGCGAACACCATTGTCGCCTATGGACGCGATCTTTCCCAGTTCGTCGAATATGCCGGCAAGGCGGGCGCATCGAGCCTGGACGACTTGACCGAAACCATCCTCATCGGCTTCATGGAGAGCCTTCGCCGGGCGGGGATGTCGCCGGGGAGCATCAGCCGGAAGCTGTCGGCGATCAAGACCTTCAGCAAATACTCCTACCGCGAGGGGGCGGTGAAGAAGGATTTCACCGCGAATACGGTCGGGATGAGGGCGGGCAAGAAACTCCCGAGCGTGTTGAGCATCGAGGAGGTCTCCAACCTGCTTAACCAGCCCAATGGCGAGGAGCCGGGCGACATCCGTGACAAGGCCATGCTGGAGACACTTTACGCGACCGGCCTGCGGGTGTCCGAGCTGATCAACCTCCGGCTGATTGACCTCAATATGGACGTGGGCTTCGTTCGCTGCTTCGGCAAAGGCTCGAAGGAGCGGATCGTCCCAATCGGGCAAGTGGCGATTGCCTGGGTGAACCGGTATCTTGCGGAGTCGCGGCCGGCATTCGTCCGATCGGGAAGCTCCGAGTATCTCTTCCTGAGCAGTCGAGGGCGGAAAATGTCCAGAGTCGGATTCTGGAAGATCGTGAAGAAGTACGCTGCGAAGGCAGGCATATTGAAGAATATCACCCCGCACACGCTCAGGCACTCGTTCGCAACCCACTTGCTCCAGGGAGGGGCGGACCTCCGCTCGATCCAGGAAATGCTCGGCCACGCGGATATTGCGACGACTCAGGTTTACACTCACGTCACGAGGGATAAGCTGAAGGAAGTCTACCGGGAGAGTCATCCGAGGGCGTGAAGGCGATGGGGTGAGGAGGGATGGGGCGATGGGGCGACCCGGAAGAGTCATTCTTATCACCTTGGATGGCTGCGGCATCGGCGAGATGCCGGATGCCGCGGAATACGGGGACGTCGGCAGCAATACAATAGCCAATACCGCGAGGGCATTGGGCGGCTTCGATCTCCCGAACCTCCAACTCATGGGCCTGGGAAACCTTGCTGACATCCCCGGAGTCCTCCCGAATCCCAATCCGACCGCTTCCTTCGGCGTCATGCTGGAGAAGTCCAGGGGCAAGGACACCATCATCGGCCATTGGGAGATTGCGGGCATCATCACCGAGCGGCCTTTCCCATTGTACCCACATGGCTTCCCGCAAGAGATCATGACCCAATTCGAGCAGGCGATCGGTCGAGGCATCCTCGGCAACTATGCCGCCTCGGGCACCGAGATCATCAAGCAGCTCGGCGAGGAGCACATGCGGACCGGCAGACCCATCGTCTACACCTCGGCGGACAGCGTATTCCAGATCGCCGCTCATGAGGATGTCATCCCGGTCGAAGCGCTCTATGACATGTGTCTCAAGGCCAGAGAAATCCTCACCGGCGAGCACAATGTCGCTCGCGTCATTGCCCGGCCGTTTGTCGGCGAGCCGGAGAACTTCCGCCGAACCGCCAATCGTAGGGATTTCGCCGTCAAGCCTCCGAAGCCGACCGTCCTCGACTCCTTAATCGAGCATGGATTCCCGGTCATCGGCATCGGCAAGATCGGCGACATCTTTGCCTACCAGGGGATCAGCAAGTCCATCCACACGGAGAGCGATCTGGATGGGATCAATCGGACCATTGAGGCCATTCGGACCGCCGAGCCAGGCCTGATCTTCACCAATCTCGTTGATTTCGACGCCGTCTACGGCCACCGGAATGATCCCCAGGGATTCGCTGACAACCTCAGGCAGTTCGACGATCATCTTCCTGCCATTCGGGCAGCCATGAGGGATAACGACCTCCTCCTCATCACCGCCGACCATGGCGTTGATCCCACCACCCCAAGCACAGATCATTCAAGAGAGAAAGTGCCTTTGCTTGTCTATGGCAAGTCCAGGCCTCCCCGCAATCTCGGCGAGCGAGCGACCTTCGCAGACATTGCCGCCACCATCGCCGATCTCTTTGGGCTACCTCCCTGGCCGGTGGGAATACCAATCGTGCCTTGACGTAACAGTTCACTCCTCTGGATCATTTCGCCAAGGCGGCGAAAAAAATCTTTGATTGACAACCGCGAATAGGAAGGTACCTCGGCTGGGAGTGTAGAATGAGTCTGTGTGGAAGAGTTCGAGGG
>Ga0307380_10004499_pt1 | contig 18807 bp, 18 predicted proteins | sample UN3MG_FD_202239 | JGI IMG/M metagenome (GOLD analysis project Ga0307380, IMG submission 202239) | Soil microbial communities from Risofladan, Vaasa, Finland - UN-3 | ecosystem: Environmental > Terrestrial > Soil > Coastal area > Acid sulfate soil | place: Finland: Risofladan, Vaasa | collected...
TCTGTGATCCGGCCCCTCGGTGTTGATGATAGTGTAATGAGGTATCACCTTATACCGCTTCTGAGCATATTCCTGGAGGATGGACTTATAATCCTTCACATGACGGTTCTTTTCGACATTCTCGATCTCACCGGCAAAGAGCCACTCCACGAGCTTTCGAGCCTTGCTGAACCCTCCGTCGATATAGTAAGCCCCTATGAGCGCTTCGATACTGTCTCCGATAAGGGCCTTTCTGTGCCTACCTCCGGATTTTTCCTCACCCTTCCCCAGAAGGAGATACTTCTGGATGTTGATCGTCTTCCCCACACTGTACAGGGTTGATTCGCTCACCACGTAGGACTTGATTCTGGCAAGAGTACCCTCTTTGAGGTAGATTTCCTGGTTGTAGAGGTAATCGCTCACCACGAGTCCGAGGAACGAGTCGCCGAGGAACTCGAGTTTCTCATAGTTCTCGAGGTCCCCCTCCAACTCGTTCACATAGGACTTGTGCGATAGAGCTGTATTGAGGATAGCAAGGTTCCTGAATCGAATTCCCAGAGACCGCTGAAACTCGACCAGCTCTTGATGACGTTTCTTCGATATGTTTTTGTTACTTCCTCTCATATCTTGTGAGTACTATTGCAGCGTTGTGGCCACCAAACCCGAAGGAGTTCGTAAGTGCTATGTTCACGTCGACGTTCTTACTCTCGTTTGGGACAAAATCGAGATCAAATTCCGGATTCTCGAGGTTAATGGTGGGCGGGATGATCCCGTTATTGATCGTGAGTATTGTCGCAATCGACTCAACACCGCCCGCTGCTCCGAGGAGATGTCCTATCATCGACTTTGTAGAACTCACCTTGAGCTTGTACGCTCTCTCCTTGAACAATCTTTTTATTGCATTTACCTCGGCACCGTCTCCGACCGGTGTTGATGTGCCGTGTGCGTTGATGTAGTCTATATCTTCGATCGAAAGGCCTGCATCAGAAAGCGCGTTTCTCATACACAGGTATGCCCCTGCACCTGTCGGCTCCGGTGCAGCAATATGGTAGGCATCAGCAGACGCGCCGAATCCCGCAACGAGGGCATAGATCCGCGCGTCTCTCTTTCTGGCATGTTCCTCGCTCTCGAGGATAATTGCTCCCGCCCCTTCAGAGATGACAAAGCCGTCTCTGTCCCGATCAAAGGGCCGGGATGCTTTTTCAGGTTCGTGGTTTCGTGTTGTTACAGCTTTCATCGAAGCAAAGCCGGCAATACCGAGAGGAACGATGGGTGCTTCTGCACCGCCGCAGACCATTACATCTGCATCACCGCGCTCTATGCACTTGCAGGCCTCCCCGATGGAGTGGCTCGCCGAGGCGCATGCGCTCACGATACACATGTTCGGACCGTGGAGCTTGTACCTTATTGACACGATTCCACTCGCCATATCGGCGATCATCATGGGGATAAGGAAAGGACTTACACGCTTCGGCCCCTTGTTGAGGAACACATTGTGCTGGTCAATCAGCGTCTGAAGTCCCCCTATTCCTGAGCCAATGAAGACTCCTATCCTATCCCTGTCCTCTTTTTCAAAATCAAGGCCGGAATCCTTGACTGCCTCGTCACTCGCAACGTAGATGAACTGAGTAAACCGGTCGTTTCTTCTGGCCTCAGACTTGTCCATGTAGTCGAGAGGATCAAAGTCTTTCACCTCGCCTGCAACCTTTGATTCGATATCCACGGGATCAAAGAGGGTTATCGGGGCAATGCCGGATTTCCCTTTGACAAGGTTTTCCCAGTACTTCTTCACCCCCACTCCCAGCGGAGTAACAGCACCCATTCCTGTAACAACTACCTTCCTGGTTTCTTTCATTATCCTCACTTCCTACTTGTGGGATTCTATATACTTTACCGCATCTCCGACAGAAACGATCTTCTCCGCCTCTTCATCAGGAATTTCCAATGCGAACTCCTCTTCAAGTGCCATTACGAGCTCGACTGTATCAAGTGAATCAGCCCCGAGATCATCGATAAACGATGCATTCTCCGTGACATCTTTTGCGTCAACGCTCAGCCTTTCTACGATAATACCCTTTACCTTTTCAAATGTATCCATTGATTTTCTTTCCCCCTTAAATTTTTTAATTAATAATAAACCACAGCCTTTTGATGAGGAATACAGCTGCTTTTCCCTATCTGGTGTGGTTCTTGACTTAGTATCACTACCTGTAAAAGAACCCTTTACATAACCATTCCGCCATCCACCACAATTACCTGTCCCGTGATGTATGATGCGTAATCAGAAGCAAGGAAGAGAGCTGCATTCGCGACGTCCCGGGGCAGACCCGGCCTGCCGAGAGGTATGATCTGCAGGTATCGCTCCTTCACATCCTCGGGAAGAACATCGGTCATCTCGCTCTTAATAAACCCCGGAGCTATTGCATTCACCGTAATATCTTTGCCCGCGAGCTCTTTTGCTGCTGATTTGGTAATCCCGATGACCCCCGCCTTGCTCGCAGCGTAGTTGACCTGCCCAACATTTCCGATTACACCGGCGATCGACGCAAGGTTTATTATCCTTCCGTGCTTCTGGCGCAGCATGATCCTTGCAATGATCTTGGTGCAGTTAAAAACACCTTTCAGGTTTACCCTTATTACCCGGTCGAACTCCTCCTCCGACATCCTGATAATGAGATTGTCTCGCGTGATGCCCGCATTGTTGACGAGTATATCAATACGCCCATATTTGTCAACCGCTTTTTTCGAGACCTCGGTGCAGCTTTCGAGGTCACCCACATCGAGCTTGAAACCTGTGGCCGAAGATCCCATCTTCTCAAGATCGGCCACCGCCGCTTCGAGCGTCTTCTCGTTTACATCACATACCAGGATCGTAGCACCATGCTCGGCAAAGACTCGTGCGATCTCGAGACCTATTCCCTGAGCTCCTCCAGTTATGAGAGCTACCTTATCCTTTAGATCCATGACCCTCCCCTTTATGAAAGTGCTTCCATGTCCCCGAGCTTCTCTACGCCGTACACCTTTGCGTCTCTTGATATGTCCCTGAACAGTCCTTTCAAGACTCCGCCGGGACCCGCTTCAATATACTGAAGATGCCCTTCTTCGACAAGCCGCTGCATCGAGAGGCTCCACAGCACAGGCTTCGTGAGTTGCTGTATGAGATTCTCCCTAATTACCGACGGTTCGTCAGTAAGCCCCGCCGTTACATTGGAAATAATCTTTCCGTGCCCATCGAGCCACTGAACCCGTTCGAGCTCCTTGCCCAGCTCCTTCGCAACATCCTCCATGAGGGGTGAGTGGAAGGCCGCCCCGACGTTGAGCACAACAGCCCGTTTTGCCCCGAGGTCGCTGCACTTTTCAGCAGCGATTTTCACTTTGTCTTTCAAACCTGATATCACTATCTGGTTCGGGCTGTTGAAGTTTGCCGGATAACAGTCCCCGACCTCTTTACACACGGATTCGATCTTCTCCCCTTCCATACCGATAATCGCCGACATTCCACCCTTTCGCTCCGGATCGCAGTCCCTCATGAGGAGACCGCGCTTTCTGACGATCCGCAGCCCGTCCTCGAAGCTTAAGAAACCGCTTGCAGCGACGGCCGTATATTCCCCGAGGGATTGGCCTGCATAGACGTCACCCTCTATTCCGCGTTCTGCGAGAACCTGATAGACGGCATAGGACACCGTATAGAGTGCCGGCTGGGTATTCTCTGTCCTGCGAAGCTCCTCCTCATCCGCTTCGAAGCAGAGGGAGGTGACACTACAGTCCTTGAGAGTGTTGTCAGCCTTGTTAAAGATATCCCTTGCACTCTCCGATTCATCGTACAACGCCTTTCCCATGCCGGGCTTCTGTGATCCCTGGCCCGGAAATAAAAAGGTGTACTCTGCCATCTGTACGGACTCCGCTCTGAATTTTCGAAAAGGTAGTATAATAGCCTTTTACTGTAAAAGCCAAGAAAAAATTACCTTGCAGGAACCGCCCGTCCCCTGTTCAGAACTCAATGATCGCCGAGCCCCAGGTGAGGCCTCCGCCGAAGGCGGCCAGTCCTACTATGTCTCCCCTCTTTATCATATTATTGTCACACGCCTCATGGAGTGCAATCCCGATGCTCGCGGATGAAGTGTTTCCGTATTTTTCTATATTCACAAAAACCTTTTCCTTCGGTACCTTCAGAAAGCTCCTCAGGGCCTCTATTATCCTCAGATTGGCCTGGTGTGTTATTATCAGGGAAATATCATCAGGCTTCAAGCCCGCCTTCTTGAGAGACCGTTCGAATGTCTCCCGCATCTTATTAACGGCGATCTTGAACAGAGGGTTACCGTTCATCTTTATGTAGTGGAGCCCCTGCTCGACGGTCTCTTGTGTTGCGGGGTGCCTCGACCCACCGCCAGGTATGTAGAGCATGTCCCCGAAGCTCCCATCGCTCCCCAGGTCATAGGCAAGGAGCTTTCCCCGTCCATCGGAAGGAGTGATTACCGCAGCTCCTGCACCGTCGCCGAACAGAACACATGTGTTGCGATCGTTCCAGTCGGTAATAGCGGTAAGCTTTTCAGCTCCTATGATGAGCGCGTTCTTGAAGTCACCCGTCTGAAGAAAGATGCTCCCCACAACAAGAGCGTATATGTAACCGGAACACGCGGCATTAACATCCATCGCTGTAGCGTTCTTTGCTCCCAGCTTGTCCTGCACGATGCAGGCTGTGCTGGGAAAGAACATGTCCGGGGTGATGGTTGCAACTATAATGAGCTCGATCTCTTCGGGGCTTAACCCGGCATTTTTAAGCGCGACTTTAGACGCCTCGTACGCCAGATCGCTCGTTGCCTCGTCATCGCGCGCAATCCTCCTCGTGCGTATTCCCGTGCGCGTGGTAATCCATTCATCGGTTGTATCCACAATCTTTTCGAGGTCTGCATTCGTCAGTACCTTCTCCGGTACATACGCCCCTGTGCTCTTTATCATTATATTGGGTACAGGCATACATTTCCCTTCCGAGTAATTTTAATAGATTAATATGCTATATCTTTCACAATCTATCAAGCACAAATTAGCCGCTGCGAACTATAAATAAAAAACCGGTCATCCCCTCTCCGGGGACTGTGTTTTCCCCTTAAACCCGAACAGCTCGAGCCGCTTCTCTAAGATTTCTTTTACCTTGTTCCTGGACACGAGATCCGCGATCCTGATCCCGTTGTAGGCAGCAATCATATCCGAGGTCCCATGCCCTATTACCATTATTCCGTTGAGACCGAGAAGCGGTGCGCCTCCGTACTCCCTGGGGTCTATCTTATTGTTCAGCTTCCTTATGGCGGGATAGCCGAGGGCAAAACCGATTCGCTGGAAGAGGTGGTATCCTATCTCCTGCCACACGAACTCGAAGGTGAGCTTGAACACCCTCTCCGTCACCTTCACAACCACGTTCCCTACAAAACCGTCGCACACGATCACATCGACGTCGCCATCGTAGATGCCGTAGCCCTCTATGTTCCCAATGAAGTTGAAATCGACGTCTTTCAGAAGGTCGTACGTCTTGAGTGTGAGCTCATTCCCCTTTGATTTCTCCTCCCCCACACTCAATATACCGACAGAGGGGTTCTTCTTTCCCTGCACCTGTTTGGCGTATACCTCCCCCATGATGGCAAACTGGGCGAGATATTCGGGTGTGCATTCGAGGTTTGCACCCGCATCGAGCAGAAGACTCCATCCTTTCAGGGTGGGGACATAAGTCGCGAGTCCCGGCCTCAGCACACCATCCATCCTTCCCATGTTCATGAGAGAAGCTACAAGGCTCGCGCCGGTATTCCCTGGCGAGAACACCCCCTGAACCTTCCCCTCCCCTGCAAGCCTCGTGCAGACCATGATCGAGGAGTCCTTCTTTTTTTTACATGCAGTGGTCGGCACTTCATGCATGCCGATGATTTCGGACGCGTGCTCGGTCTTTACCTTTCTTCTGTCTACGAACTTGATCTTTTTGAGATACTTCTCGATGAGCTCGCTGTCACCCACGAGCCGGACACTTACCCCAAGCTCCTGCACCGCCTTGAGCGCACCCCTTATTATCACCTCTGGGGGCTTCTCTCCGCTCATTACGTCAACTGCTATCATTTAGGGTCAATCTTCCTCTGTGGAGACGATTTCTCTATCTTTGTAGTATCCGCAGTTGGGACACACACGATGTGGGAGCTTAAAATCTCCGCACTGAGGACACTCCACTACCCCCGGTGCGCTCACCTTCATGTTATGGGACTTTCTCGTTCGTGTCCTTGATTTTGATGTCTTTCTCTTTGGTACAGCCATATGATAACTACTCCATTACCACTATAATCTTGCAAATGTGTAATATACTGAATAAAACATACCAAAGGAAATATAAAAACGCCTGTTTCCCGATCGAGTTTTCCTATGCCGTCTGGACCGCCGTGATAGCCACGACATTGACGATATCCTCACTGGAGCATCCGCGCGAGAGATCGTTCACAGGCCGTGCGAGTCCCTGGAGTATAGGCCCGTAAGCCTCTGCTCCCCCGAACCGCTGGACGAGCTTGTACCCAATGTTGCCTGCGTTCAGGTCCGGAAATATCAGCACATTCGCCTTTCCTCCTACAGGAGACTTTGGACACTTTTTATCGGCCACATCTTTCACGAGCGCCGCATCCAACTGAAGCTCCCCGTCGATGAGAAGGTCCGGGCTCTGTTCTCTCACAATCTTCAGCCCCTCTCTCACTCTATCAATGCTCTCATGCTCCGCACTTCCCTTCGTCGAGAAAGAAAGCATCGCGATGCAAGGCTCAACCCCGATGAGTTTGCGTGCTGTTTGGGCGGATGCCATAGCGATCTCGGCTAGCTGTCTCGAATCGGGGGACGGAACCGTTCCGCAATCGGCAAAGACGAGCTGCCCGTCGAGTCCGAAAGATTTTTCCCGTACGATCATCACCATGCTGCTGGACACAGTCCGGATTCCGGGCTGCACCCCTATCACCGCGAGGGATGTGCGGAGTACATCTGCCGTCGAATTCACCGCTCCTACAACCATCCCGTCCGCGCTACCCGCCCTCACCATGAGAGCGCCGTATACAAGCGGCTCCCTTATCTTGGCCCTGGCATCTTCAAGCGTTATACCTTTGTGCTTTCGGAGCGCGTAGTAGGTACGGACGAACTCTTCATGGTACCCGTCCTCCTCACAATCAACGATGTTGACCCGGGAAATATCTGTCCCCTCCTTCTCTGAGAACTCCCTGATCTCTTCCGAGTTGCCGACGAATGTCACCTCTCTCGCCAGGCTTTCCTTCAGTACTTTACAAGCTGCCTCGTGCGTGCGTATATCGAGCGATTCCGGAAGTACGATGTGGGCTCCCCTCGCCTTCGCTTTTGCCCAAACAGTCTCACGAAAATCCATTATCTTCTCCTCGTTTTCCTGTGTCCCACAAAGGAGATTCGGGCGATTCATCGCCATTATGTCCCCCGACAGAGTCGACCTGATAGTTACCGTATTCGGATTAGTTTATGGAATTACTGTGAATTAAACTTCCTCTTTAAGTATCTTTCCACAACGGAAGGGACTTTATCAGAGATATCTCCGCCAAGCCTCGCAACCTCTCGTACAAGTGAGCTTCTAAGAAAGGAGTAGCGCTCGTCCGTCATCATGAATATGGTATCCACTTCCCTGTTTAAATGGCGGTTCATGAGCGCGAGCTCGAGTTCATATTCGAAATCCGAGAGGGCACGGAGCCCTCGAATAATTGTTACCGCATTGACCTTTGCCGCGTATTCGACGAGAAGACCGTCGAAACAGCTCACTTCGATGTTTTCATACTCACTCACGATCTCTTTGAGCATCTCTACTCTCTCTTCAACCGCAAAGAAGTATTTCTTCACCGAATTAGCCCCAACTGCGACAATAAGATGATCGAAAACCTTGGCGGATCTCTTTATGATGTCGAAATGGCCGTTCGTTGGAGGGTCAAAGCTGCCCGGATATATAGCCGTTCTCATCATTCGGGAAAATACTCCAAAAAACTGTTTTTGTTATACGACTCCTATAGTATAATAATGAAATGGCAAAGATTCAATAAATCTGTCGGGGTGATACTGATAAATGTTTGACAAAGTGTTCATTATTGCAGAGGCATCATCGAACCACAATGGAAATCTCGAAACAGCGCTTGAGCTCGTCCGAAGTGCAAAGAAGTCCGGAGCCGATGCAATAAAGTTTCAGGACTATACCCTCGGCTCGCTCTTCTCACCTCCTCACTACGAGAGAACGATGAAGATCAAAAACAGCAAGTGGCAGGCTGACATAAAAAGACTCGAGTTCAGGCCCGACTGGCACCCGGCGGTGTCGCATGAGGCCCAGAAGCACGGTATCGTCTATTTCTCAACACCCTTCTCCATAGAAGCGGTCGACAGGCTCGACCCGTTTGTGCCTTTTTACAAGATCTCTTCTGGGGACATAACGTTTTTCCCGCTGCTCGAGAAGGTAGGGGAGAAGGGCAAGGGCGTCTTCATCTCAACCGGCGCCAGCCGTATCGATGAGATTGACAGGGCCGTCAGTATTCTTCAGGGATTTAATCTGCCCTTTATCTGCGTGATGCACTGTATCATGCTATACCCGGCACCCTCACGGCTTCTGAATCTCAACTTTATCGATAGGCTGAAAGAGCGGTACGGTATGCCCGTCGGTTTCTCAGACCACTCGCTAGGGCCGGAAGCCGCCCCTATTGCGGTCGCAAAAGGAGTACGTGCCATGGAGAAGCACTTCACTCTCGATAACAGGCAGGAGGGAGCAGACCACAACAGCTCGGCGGATCCCGGAGAGTTTGCCGAACTCGTCCGCAGGGTAAGAAGCGCGGAGTCCATGCTCGGTCCCACAGAGAGGAGGCTTCCGGCGAGAGAAAAGGAGGAAAGAGTCTATGCGAGGAGAGGGATCTATACGACCGTCCCTATCGAGCAGGGTGAAGAGATAACATACAAGAATGTCACTTTTCTCAGACCGAACATCTCTATTGGGGCCGAAAGGATAGGAGATCTTCTCAATAAACCGGTCAACCGGGCTGTTGAACCTCATGTTCCACTCGATCCGACAGTTTTCGATGAAAAAGAGATTGAAAAAAAACCGTAAGCTGTTATAATTCTATAGAAAATAGAAAGTTACCATTCCCATTTTTTCCAAAAAGGGGAAGAAGGAAGGATGATAATGAAGAGAACAGTTTGTTATCTATTGGTGGCTTTAATCGCAATGGGCTACTGTATAGCAGGTGCTCAAGTATCGACAGAACAGTACCTCATGAATTTGAAAAACCCCACACCGGAGGATTATGCTAATCTAATGTATGAAGGGTCCAACGAGAGCAAGCTCCTCGCGGCAATAAAACTGGGCGAGATCGGAAAGACCGATGAAAAGGTGATCGAGGCCCTTGTATACGGACTCGGCCAGGGAACGTTCTTCGTTATCAGGCAGTACGGAAAGGTGACGAACGACTACTGGGACGTCAGGGCTGCAAGCGCGAAGGCTCTCGGCCAGATAGGGGACGAGAAGGCGCTTCGAGATCTCTACCGAACGCTTCGCTATGACCCCGATAAATTCGTGAGAGGTTCCGCCGCTTATGCCATCGGCATGATAGGAAAGCCCGAATCTATTTACTATCTCAAACGAATCATTGCGACATCCTCGACGATGGGGCCGGACGACGGGCTTATTCTCGCGTGTGTCGAAGCGATGGGTGAAATCGGGGATCAGTCCGCATTCTCACCTCTCGTGGAGATTGTCAGGGGAAAATACAAACGCAGTATCAAGCTCGCTGCAATGGAAGCAATAAACAAACTCAGCTTTTAAACGCACACCGTCTTTGAATGGGTAACGGCAATTTCTCTTGGAGAAATTGCCGTTTTAGCGCTTTTCTCTCAGTAAAATCAGACATGTCATGGTTTTAATGGGGTCTGTATTATTTTTGTGAGAAAACCGCACTAATAGCTGAAAGGCTCTCTTCTCTCCTTGAAAAAGCGCTCGAGCTCGAGTATCTTTTTTTTGAGAGATTCCATATCAACAGTATCCGCGTTCGCGAGTTTCATGATCTCGCCTGTGCGTTTTCGTACCAGCCTGTAGCTCAACCTGACCTCTCCGACATTTCTCCTCATGCAGTCTATGAGAGCGTTCATCTTGTCTGCCAGGTATTTGAACTCATCCTGCCGCCGCAGGTTAATCATGAAATTCATCTCTCCCGAGAGGAGGAGATCGAAGCTCTGCTGGAGCCTGTAGATCGGTCCAGCGATCTTATGGGAGTATAAAAGAGAGAGAGGGACACTGACAGCCAGAACCAGGAGGTTGGCGGCAATAAGCGGGGTCAGCACCGCTCCGAAGAGGTTCGATACATCAAGCGTGCCCTCCGGCGTCAGCAGTGTTACTATGCCGCCCGGATCTGCACCGCCGTAGTTTTGCTTTAGATAGAAGAGAAGGAGGATACTGCCGGTCGAAAGGAGGGTAATTCCTACGATCAAAAGCACAAACCGCAGGATGAACCTCGCCTGAAAGTTCCCCTCGATGATATACGTCTTCCTTTTGTTCTTCATTCTAAACCCCTGCCGGTTTGTCCACACTATTTGGGAGAAAACTTAACCCCCAAAACTGGAGTTCAGCTTACCGTAAATTTTATCCACAATCTCGAGCGTGATTCGCAGAGTCTTTATATCATCATCACCTGAAACGATAGGCGCGGCCCTGCCGGCGATACAGTCTGCGAAATGCTGAAGCTCCTCCTTCAGTGCATTCTCCTTCTGGACCAGCACCCTCTCGACAAAGAACTCCTGTTTGTAATCTATCTCTCTCTGCGACACTACAAAGAACTTCGCGGAGGAGCCTCTATAGATATTGATGTCCTGGGTCTCAAAGTTCAGATTGACAAAGGCGCCCTGCTGCGATATGGACATCGTCCTTACCCTCGTCTCGCTGAGACGGCTCGAGGTAATATTTGCAATCGCTCCGTTCTCGAACTGAAGCACTGCGGACGCTATGTCCTCGTAGCTGCTCTTCACGATCTTCCCCACCGCGTCGATATGGAGCACCTCGCTCTTTATCAGGCTGAGTACGATATCGATGTCGTGGATCATCAGGTCCAGCACAACCCCTGTATCCCATTCCTTGTTGATCCATGGGCTGAGTCTCCGTGCTTCTACGAGATACGGGTTTTGCACGATATTGCGGAGCTCCAGCACGGCTCCCTTGAACCTCTCGACATGCCCGACCTGAAATATGAGCTCCCTGTCTTTAGCCGTCCTTACGAGGTCCTGCGCCTCCTCTACGTTGCAGGCAACCGGTTTCTCCACGAGGGTATGAACTCCCTGCATGAGAGCCTGCTTCGCGATCTCGTAATGAAGGTGTGTGGGAACTGCGATACACACACCCTGTGATCTTTCCAGCAGGCCCTCGATGGAATCGAATGCGCGGGTGTTGTATGTCTCGGCAATGGAGGAGGACCTCTCAGAGTCGATATCATACACACCCACGAACTCTACATCGTTGTTCAGTGTTGTGAGCACGTTTGCGTGGTACATGCCCATTCGCCCGACACCAATTATACCAATCTTTATCTTATCGCCGCTGCTTGCCATATTTTCGAAATCTCCTCTGAGGTTGTCTCGCACTCCGGTGAAGTCTTCCATCCATATTATAACAAGAAAACGTACAAAACTTCAAATTTTATTTGATTAAATCGTGTGAAGTGCCCTATTCAATTCTGTTCACAGGCATGAGGGGAGGTGAATCTGACTCTTTCCTGGCAAGCGCGAGCTCCGCCATAACCTTGCGTTCGTGTGAAGTGAGGTCTTTTGGGATGTTGATGGTCACCTTGATGAGCTGGTCTCCTCTTCCCCTACGTTTGAGGTACGGAATTCCCTCTTTCCGCAGCCGCAGGATCTTCCCGCTCTGTGTTCCCGCAGGGATGGTGATCTTTACCTTCTTGCCGTCAAGGGTCGGCACCGTAATATCGGCCCCTAGCAGGGCCTGGAAAACGCTGATCTGGGTACGGCAGAGGACATCGTTTCCCCTGCGCAGGAAATGGGGGTGCTGTTTTACATGAATGACAATGATAAGATCCCCGCTGGGACCTGCGTGCCCGCCCGCATTCCCCTCACCGGCTAAACGCAGGGCATTTCCGTTCTCGATACCAGGATCGATGTCAACTACTATTTTTCGCTTTTTTGCGATGAGGCCGTTACCCTTACAGGAGGGGCAGGAATCCTTTATCACATTACCGGTACCCCTGCAGATGGAACATGTCGATGCGATCGTAAAAAAACCCTGTGTTCTCCTCACCTGTCCTGTGCCGCCGCACTGAGGGCATGTTATCGTTCCGCTGCCCTCTTTGGCACCAGTTCCGCCGCAATCCTTGCAGTGCTCGTGTCTCTCGACATGGATCTCGATCTTCTTCCCGAATGCGGCCTCTTCAAGAGTGAGCTGAGTATCGTACCGTATGTCCGAGCCTCTCTGTACCCTTCCGCCTCTCGAAGCTCCGGTCCGGCCCCTGCCGAATATATCCCCGAACCCGAAGAAGGATTCGAATATATCGGATCCGAATATATCCGAGAAACCGCCGAAGAGGTCCTCGAAATCCGCACCGTTCCTGAAACCCTGGAAACCTCCAGCGCCTGCCCCAGCTCCAACTCCTGCGTGACCGAACTGATCATACACCTTTCTCCGCTGCTCGTCTCCGAGGACCTCGTACGCTTCGGTCGCCTCTTTGAACTTTTCCTCTGCTTCATTGTCGTTCGGGTTTCTGTCGGGATGGTATTTTATGGCAAGTTTCCTGTAAGCCTTCTTTATTTCATCTTTAGTGGCTTCTCGATCTATACCGAGAACATCGTAGAAGTCTCGCTTGTTTGCCATAGGGATCTCGCCATCTCATGTGAAAATAAGAAGCCCTATAAGGAATTCTTATAGGGCCAGTATTCGAAGCATTGCAGGTTCTGAACATTACGATCGGTTGTTGCGCCTCGTCTTCAGCGAAAGCAGGAAACTATCGCCCTATCCTCTACCCCTTCTCCGCTTTCATGACCGCTGCATAAGACCCTCGGTCTTTTGGACCTTCTGTCTCTAGCTGTTCTTCTTGTTGTCCTCGTCGACGACCTCGTATTCCGCATCAACGACGTCTTCCTCGCTGGCCGCCTCCTGGGGCTCTCCTGTCTCATCACCGGCACCTGCCGAGGCACCTGCCGCTCCTGCTTCAGCGCCCTGCCCCTGTGCCTGCTGCGATGCGGCTTCCCTGTACATGGACTCGGATATCTTATAGGATGCCTGCGTGAGCGATTCCATCGCCTGCTTCACCTGCGCAGCATCACCCTCGTTAACAGCCTTCCGAGCATTTTCAATTTCCCGTTCGATGTTTTCCCTGTCTTCAGGAGATATTTTATCCGCGTACTCCTTCAGCATCTTCTCGGTCTGATATACAAGGCTGTCGGCCTGGTTTACTGCCTCTGCCTTCTCCTTCGCCTTTCGGTCCTCCTCGGCATGTACCTCGGCATCCTTGACCATACGGTTTATCTCATCCTCTGTGATGCCGGACGACGATTCTATACGTATCTTCTGCTCCTTGCTGGTTGCGAGGTCTTTCGCGGATACATGGACTATGCCGTTTGCATCGATGTCGAATGTTACCTCGATCTGCGGAACACCGCGCGGTGCAACCGGAATTCCTATGAGATCGAACCTTCCCAGTGTCCGGTTCTGACCGGCCATCTCGCGTTCGCCCTGAAGGACATTGATACTCACGGCAGTCTGGTTGTCTGAAGCAGTTGAAAATATCTGGCTCTTTCTTGTAGGTATCGTGGTATTTCGCTCGATGAGCCTCGTCATCACACCTCCGAGAGTCTCGATACCGAGCGACAGAGGGGTAACATCGAGCAGAAGGACATCTTTGACCTCACCGGTGAGTATACCACCCTGTATCGCGGCCCCAAGCGCTACCGCCTCATCTGGATTTACGCCTTTGTTAGGTTCCTTTTTGAATATTCGCTTTACGACTTCCACCACAGCCGGTATACGAGTCGAACCGCCGACGAGGATTACTTCATCGATATCCTCAGGCTTCATCCCAGCGTCCTTCAGTGCGCTCTGACACGGTCCTGCTGTGGATTCGATGAGGTCCCCGATAAGCTGCTCGAGCTTGGACCTCGTGAGATTGATGTTGAGGTGTTTCGGCCCGTTCGCGTCGGCTGTAATAAACGGCAGATTGATATCCGTTGACATTGCGCTCGAGAGCTCTGCCTTAGCCTTTTCCGCGGCTTCCTTCAGTCTCTGCAGGGCCATCTTGTCCTTTGACAGATCGATGCCCTGCTCCTTCTTGAACTCTTCGATAAGCCAGTCCATGACGCGCTGATCGAAGTCATCTCCTCCGAGATGTGTGTTTCCGTTAGTGGATTTTACCTCAAAAACCCCGTCTCCGAGCTCGAGTATCGATATATCGAACGTACCCCCTCCGAGGTCGTACACAGCTATTTTTTCATCCTTCTTCCTGTCAAGCCCGTAAGCGAGAGATGCTGCGGTAGGTTCGTTGATAATCCTCTTCACCTCAAGGCCTGCGATCTTTCCCGCGTCCTTCGTGGCCTGGCGCTGAGAGTCGTTGAAGTATGCGGGGACCGTGATGACTGCCTCCGTCACCTTCTCGCCGAGGTAATCCTCAGCGGTCTGCCTCATCTTTTGGAGAACTCTCGCCGAGATCTCGGGGGGAGAGAACTCGCCATCACTCACCTGCACTCTCGCATCACCGCCCTTCCCCTGTATCACCTTGTAGGGGACCATGGAGATCTCTTTGTTAACCTCGTTATATCTTCTTCCCATAAAACGTTTTATGGAATATACAGTATTCTCGGAATTTGTAATTATCTGGTTCTTCGCCGGCTGGCCGACGAGTATCTCTCCCTTTTTCGTGAACGCGACAACCGAGGGCGTTGTTCGCTGACCTTCGGAGTTCGTGACAACCTTCGCCTCAGTGCCTTCCATTACTGCGATACATGAGTTTGTAGTTCCAAGATCGATACCTATTATTTTTCCCATATCTATACTCCTTTCGGTGAGGATTCTGGACCGTTACCCTCCCTCTCCTCCTGCTCATCGGGAGAGGACATGGCCTTGGCCACCTTCACCTTTGCATGTCTTATTATCCGATCGTACATCCGGTAGCCTTTCTGAAGATTCTCGATCACAGTATCTTCCGCAAAGTCGTCGGATTCCTCCATCATGACGGCATCATGAATGTTCGGGTTGAAATCTTTTCCTACATCATCTATCACTGTAACTCCATACTTCTTTTCAAGTACACTCTTGAGCTGGGTTTCCGTGATGATGATGCCCTCGAGCAGTGCATCGAAATCCTTCGATGACTTCGCCGAATCGATTGCCCTTTCGAAGTTGTCAATCCCGTTTAGTATATCGAGAAGGAGCTCCGCTGTGGCATATTTCTTGCTCTCATCGAAATCCCTCTTCACCCTCTTCGTGTAGTTTTCGAACTCGGCTTGCCGGCGCTTCAGGAGGTCTTCGTACTCGAGTAGGAGCTCGTTCTTTTCCTCTATGATCTGGTCTTTTTCCTCATACTCTTGTTTTGCGGATAGAAGCTTTTGGATATCTTCCTCATTGAGGGACTCGAGAAGCTCGCTAGTGGGGCTTTTGATCGGTTCAGTCGTACTTGCTTGCTCTTTTTCGGTACTATTTAAAGGGATTTCTTCGTCTTTAGCTTCCCCTTTATTCTCTTTCTGCCCTTGTTCTTCAGGCTGCGCGTCGTATTCCTCGGTTTTTTTATTATCTATATTGTTTTTGCTCATACGGACCTTTTTCCACTCTCTGCGTCTCTTTTTCCGAGTGTATTTGTAACTATCAAGCAATATACTGCGGGAACGTAACCGCTGAAAAGATAACGATAATAGGGGATTTGGTCAACTAAAATACAGGAGGCATGCCTCCCTCTACCACCCTCAAGAGCTCCGAGACTATGTAGTTAGATCTAAAGGTCCCGCTCACACTCAGCACGAGATTCTGCTCCTCCTTCTCGATGTATCCGTGCTTTCTCAGCATATCAACATACCTCAATACACGATCCCGTCCCTTACTGTCCATCGGCTTCAGGATCTCATGCAGAGCGATACCCTTTCGCATCCGCAGCCCGAGCAAGAGCCTCTCGGTGAGGAGCTCTTTCTCACCGAGAGACTCTTGGGACGCCACCGGTAGCATACCGCTCTTCACAAGCCTGTGATATTCCTTGAGGTCGCAGGTGTTCTTTGTTCTCCTGTTACCTATCGTCGAGACTGCACCGACCCCGGTACCGATGTACTCCTCTCCCTCCCAGTAGCTCATGTTGTGTCTGCTCTCGTATCCCGCCTTCGAGAAGTTCGAGACTTCGTACCATACATACCCCCGCGAGGTAAGGGTCCGGACAGTATGGCGATAGAGCCGTTCATAAGCGGCCTCTCCCATGGGCCTGAAAGACCTGGTTTTTTCCATCTGTTTCAGCAGAGTCTCTTCACCGATGTGAAGCATATACACCGATATGTGCTCGGGCGCCTGAAGAATTGCCTTTCTTAAGTCCTCTCTGAAAACAGGTTCGCTCCCGATGCCGAGGATGAGATCCATACCGACGTTATCGATTCCCGCCCTCCTGAGAAGCTCTATACTTCTCTTTATGTCCTTTTGCCTCGTGGGCCTGTGCATCCTGTCAAGCACCTCGTCATCGAAGCTCTGCACTCCCACGGAAACCCTGTTTACTCCGCCCAGAAGGAAGACCTCGATCTTCTCCATCGAGAGCGATTCCGGATTAACCTCTATCGTGTACTCCGTCATACCGGAGAGGTCGAACAGGTCCCCCACCGCAGTAAAAAGCTTCTCGAGGCTCGCTGTTTCGAGAACGGTGGGTGTCCCGCCGCCGATATATACAGTCTTCAGGCTCTCGCCCCTGTAGAAGGAGAGCTCCCGTACCAGTGAGCGAACATACACATCGCAGCCCCAGCCTTTCTGTGTGTCAGTCGGGAAGGAGAGAAAATCACAGTACGCACACTTGCTCCTGCAGAACGGAATATGAATGTAGAGAGATATCACCTATCTATTGACCCTTTAAATCAAACTCTGTTATAATAGTAGCATGTCAAAAAAGGTAAGCGAAGAAAAAATAATCACCAAAAATCGTAAGGCTTTTCACGACTTCAATATTCTGCAGCGAATGGAAGCCGGAATAGCGCTCACCGGTACGGAGGTAAAATCCACAAAAGATGGAAAGATAAGCCTGAAAGAGGGCTTCTGTCATCTCAGAGAGGGTGAAATCTGGCTGAAAAACGTTCATATATCCCAGTATCCGTACGGCAATCGTATCAACCACGATCCGCTCCGTGAACGCAAGCTTCTGCTTCACAAGGGCGAAATAACAAAACTCGGCACAAAACTGCGAGAGAAGGGGCTCACTCTCGTTCCGCTGAGCGTATACGTAAAGAGAGGGAAGGTCAAGGTAGAGCTCGGACTTGTCAGTGGAAAGAGGCAGTACGATAAAAGGGAGGAAATAAGGAAGAAGGATGAGAGCAGAGAACTTGGAAAGGATTTCAAGCTCTCGAACCTCACAGGAAAACTGAAATAGCAAGCACGATGCAAAAGCCTATCGGGCCAGGAGCTCTTCGAGCTTTTTTTTCATCTCCATGATCTCCTCGTCTGAAAAGGCTTTTTCTTCGAATGCCGCGCTCCCGTCTCCGAGCGCACGGTCTATCTCCTTTAAGTAATCGTTAATAATCTCCAGCAACTTTCTCGAGCCTTCAATCGAAAGAAGCGCATTTCTCAATTTCTCCAGATCTACATCCTCACCCAATACGGGAGGAGATATTTCCTCTTCCATCGAAGCTTCCTCTTTTGTATACTCTCCAGGGCCCGGGAGCCCTACAATCGCCCTGTACTCTCTTTTTTTGCCGGCATTGAGCGCGGCCGGTCTGAAGAGGAGCGCCACGGCGCTGTCGTTCTTGGAGTATGGAAGAAGATCGAACCTCTTTTTTCTCCTCACCTTGTAATCAAACATCTCCTGGGAGAGAGAGCGGTAGTTTGCAAAAATTAGCTTGTCAGGAGCGGTCACAAGATTGCCTGTAAGAATCCCTCTCAGACAGGCCGAGCCTTCATCTGTCTCTTCCGAAAGCCAATACAGCGGAAGTTCACTCCCCTCATACACGGTTTCATACATCACTCTGCGGTCGCCGGAGATCTCGAAATGATAGGGGTCATTCTCCCCGAGACAGGTATCGAAGAGTATCTGCAGCCCTGTATCTGTACTGACAGTTCGCTTGTTTTTCACGCTGTATGTGACGAGAATGGCGTCCGTATCTGCCGCACCCTTTCGTCTCACGAGCTCGATGTTCTGGCTCACTTCTACAACATCGTTCTCCCATACAGCTTCGATAATGCCGTTTACTGCGGAGGGCCGTTTTGCAAACCTTCCCGCACCCCCTCCGAAGATAAACGCATCGCCGTCTGCAAAGACAACTGAGTAGCTCGAAGGAGGTCTGTCGTAGAAGAGCAGGTTCTTACTCTCATCCCCCTGCTGGTCGCCGGTTCCCTCTACTGTTTTTAGAAAGACCCTCCCCGTTTCATCGTCGACATCAACAAAAATCGAGGAACTGGAGAGCGTTGCCGCCTGGAGCAAGCTCCAGGGAAGCGAACTCATCGGGAGCAGGCTCCCGAGAAAAAACAGAAGAAGTACGGCAGGCAATTTCCTATTCATCGGCTTTGCCCTCTAGCCCCTTCTTTACCCTGATGATCCACTCGTACTCGCGATCGAGCTCTTTCTCCTTCTCGGTGAGTGCCTGCTCCTTGAGCCCGAGGAC
>Ga0307380_10004500_pt1 | contig 18806 bp, 21 predicted proteins | sample UN3MG_FD_202239 | JGI IMG/M metagenome (GOLD analysis project Ga0307380, IMG submission 202239) | Soil microbial communities from Risofladan, Vaasa, Finland - UN-3 | ecosystem: Environmental > Terrestrial > Soil > Coastal area > Acid sulfate soil | place: Finland: Risofladan, Vaasa | collected...
CCAGGGGCTTGAAAGTTTTTAAAGACGTTTATTTTAGCGAGGATTTTAGCGAGAACAAAACAAAATGAGGTTATTGTATGTTATATAAGGATTTCCATATTAAAGGGGTTTATAATACCAATATAGAGCTTTTTTACGATTTTTCAGGTATACGGAGTATCTGTAGCAGGCCATTCCAGAGAAACGCCCTGCTTTAAAACAGCTCTATCTTGATCGGCCCGCATTTGCCCGCGTTACACCTGCTCTCCTCCACTGAGCAGGCGCTTACCGCGACAACGAGGTCCATAAGCGCTGCAAACTCGATATAATCTCCCGGAGCGGATAAAGGCTCACGCACGGAAACCAGACCGTCCTCCCCTACGTGGGAGTTCATGAATATGTTGAACGGGTTCGGTATAAGGTCCTCCGGTATACCGTACTCTTCGAGCGAGTGCGCGAGGTTTTGAGAGCAGCTCGGGTGATGTTCCGTTATCCCGTACTGGTGTCTGTACATCGGGGGGCTGCACGCGGGAAACAGCAGGTCGTGCCTTCCCACGGAGTCCTCTGAGATCTCCAGCATCGGGTTATACCGGTTCGAGAAAAGAGTATCACCCTTTCCTACCAGGATTGATCCGTTACTGTCTATGGTGACGGCCGTGGAGAGCTTTTCGGCTGTGTCGTTCCTATTGAAGCTTATGAAATCAGCGACCTGGCCGCCTCTGACATCAATGATCCTGATGCGCCGGCCCTTTCGTACTGTAAATGCCGCGCCACATCTCTCTGCAACGAAGATCTCTCTTGCGGGTTTCAAAAGAAAACTCCCTGCCGACGGGGCTAAAAACCTGTTTTAATATACCTCTTTTTTCATTCGGGTTCGAGGACTATCTCATATAAGTCCTGCGGAGTGCCTTTCTTTTCTTGTCAAATTGTTCCTATATAGTATATTAGAGTGAAATTGTACTGAGGGAAAGACCCATGATTAAATACGTAACGATCGCTATAGTAATTCTGCTTCTTTTACCCGCAGCCCTTTTTGCCGACAGCGAAGACGCCTTCGGTTTCCTGCGTCAGGACGAAAGCATTCGCCTCGGTTCAACCCCTGTAATATCCGGGGCCGGCGACAGCCTGTCGTTGCTGGGAAAAGAAGAATCACAACCGACAAGCAGAGAGGAGACCCTGATCAGCGGGGAAATCGAGAGCGGCGGGTGCGGAGGCCCTGTCGTCAAGCTCAGCGGCATCAGCAATAACTTTGCTCTTTTCATAGGGGGCCGCGGCGGCTGGATCGTCAACCATAGTTTCCTGATAGGAGGTGCCGTGTACGGACTCGCAACCGATGTTTTCATTTCGGGCAACAAGCTCAATATGGGCTATGGCGGTCTCTGGGTAGAGTATATCATTAATTCCGACGAGCTCGTTCACTTCACGGCCGGAACGCTTATCGGCATGGGGAATGCCCACTACGATCCTGAGGGCAAGGACCAGCGCTCCTATTTCGTACTCGAACCTGAAGCGAACGTAGAGATCAATATAGTACGCTTTTTTCGGGTATGCGCCGGGGTAAGCTACAGGATGGCTATGGGCTTTCCCGGTCTGGCCGGACTCGACGATGCCGCTCTCAGCGGACTGTCAGCGAACCTGTTCTTAAAATTCGGAAATTTCTGATAACATCACGAACATCCGCTTCAAAGCATAGGATGAGATTTCCGCGGAGGCATCCATGGAAAAAGAGGACAAGAGGTACAACGAGGCAAAGCGCATTGCACGGAACAAGATCGCCTTTCTGAAGCACTTCATGATCTACATATTCGTCATGATAGTGCTCACCGTCATCAACAATGTTACCTACTCCGGTTACCAGTGGTGGCTGTGGCCAGCACTCTGGTGGGGAATCGGCGTTTTCCTGCACTTTCTCGTCTCTTATGTTTTCAGAGGGGGGAGTCTGAAGAAGCTCGAGGAGGACCTTGCTAAAAAGGAGCTCGAGCGCCTGGGGGACGGCAAGTAACATCCGATACGGTACGAACCTGGGAGTTTTTAAGAGAAGAAGGGCTGTGATCCGTCTCTAATCGACACATGGCTGACGTACGACCGGATCTTTCTTCTACTGCTGCCAGAGAAGAGAGGACGCCTTGAAAACAACCCACACCTTCTTTCCTGGTAGAAGCTTCAGGTCTTCCGCGGCGTAGTGCGTAATAAGGCAGTTAAAGGTCGTCCCGCTGATGTCAATCTCCACCCTCACCTTCTCTGATGCACTGTCCTCCCACATGTGCGCGACGACACCGCTCAGAATATTCTGGGCGGATATTTCGGAAGGGGGTTTCTTCGAGATTATTATGCTCGAAGGCTTCAGGACTGCCACGCTGTGCACGTGAGGAGCACAGGCTCCGTAGATCCACTGCCCGTCCGGAAGCTTTTTTTTGCTGAGATCGCTCACGTCGGAGATCCAGGGGCCATGTATGATATTGTCTGTTCCTTCCCCTACTATCCGGCCTCCGCTGACCCGGAGGACCAACCCCGATATATCATGGAGCCATACCTCGTCGTGGCTTGCGATGACGAGTGTCACGCCGTCCTCTTCCCTGATCCGCTCGATCGCGTTTCTGATACGAAGCGCGCTCTTTCGATCCACATTCGCAGTCGGCTCATCGAGTATCAGTACTTGCGGCCTGAGAACGAGACGCGAGGCAAGGGCCACGCGCTTCGCCTCTCCTCCGGAAACCTCGTTCCATCTCCTCGACGCGTATATCTTCGGATCCAGCCCGACCCATTGCAGGGCCTCGTTTACCCTGTGCCGGAGTCCATGGCGCTCTCCCCTAACCTTCAATCCCCACGCCACATTCTCGAACACCGACCGCTTCAGCAGGTACGGATCTTGTAGTAGATAGGTGACCTTCGTCCTGACCGTGTCACCCAGCCCCTGTGCATCTCTGCCGTTGAAAAGAAGACAGCCTTCATACCCTTTCTCCAGTAATGCAAGAATTTTGAGAAGGGTCGTCTTCCCGCTTCCGTTCGGCCCGGCGAACCCGAAGGAGCCGCCTTTCTCCATCATGAGAGATGGGATGTCGAGCTCGAACTGTTCACCGTATCGGAAAGTCAATTTCTGCAACCTGTATAGCATTGTATGTGTCATTACACCCTTTTCTTCAGTACGATGAGACCCCAGTTGACGACAAAGGCGAGCAGAAGCAGGACAACCCCAAGCGCAATACCCACCGAGAAATCCCCTTTCCCGGTCTCGAGCGCGATCGCCGTGGTGATCGTCCTCGTGTGCCACTTGATATTGCCGCCGATCATCATCGATACGCCGACCTCTGAAATCGCCCTTCCGTAAGCGGTTACAGCGGCAGTCAGCACGGCGTATCGCGCCTCCCTGAGGCTCGCGAGCGCGATCCTGAAACGATCGGCGCCGAGAGTGATGAGAGTTACCCGCATCCTCTCATCGAGACCTTCTATCGCGGTTGCGGTAAGCGATACGACGATCGGCGTCACCAGAACGGTCTGCGCAACCGCAATGCCCGGTATCGTGAAGAGCAGGCCGAGGCTCCCCAGGGGCCCTCTGCGGGATATGAATGCATACACGAAGAGTCCCACCACGACCGTTGGCAACGCCAGCAGGGTGTCCACGAATGTCCTGACCTGCCGCTTTCCGCGAAACTCCCTATACCCGAGGAAAAATCCCGCGGGAATGCCTATGATCAGGCTCGCCGTGATGGACAGGGAGGTGGTCTTGAGAGTCGTAAAGACCGCCGAATATGTCTCGGGGTCCCCAGTGACGAGGAGCTGGAAAGCTTTCAGGATACCGTCGGTTATATACCCCATAGCACGTATTATTCACCCGCATTCGGGATAAAGAGCTGCTTTCCCATCAGCTTGAACTCTCTGATGAGTCGCTGAGCCTCGGGAGCGCCTATCCACCCGATAAATTTGGTTGCGAGGTCGTACCGTACTTTCGTACACCTCTCCGGATTCACTGCAATCACGCTGTACTGGTTTCGAAGCGAGGCGTCTTTTTCTACGAGGATGACAAGGGGAGGCTTTCCTCCCCAGTTGGACTCGTACTTGATAAAGGTGCCCCTGTCGGTCAGGGTGTAGGCGTCACGCTCCGCCGCGATGTTTATTGTGTTGATCATTCCCTGGCCGGTTTCTATATACCAGGACTCCTTTTCCGGGACCGCGATGCCGGAAGACTTCCACAGGATGATCTCCTTTTTGTGTGTACCGGAATTGTCCCCCCTGCTTGCGAAAAGGGCGCGGCTCGACCGGACCTTTTTCAACGCATCCGTCACGGACTTTCCTGCAACCCCCGCAGGGTCGCCCGCAGGTCCGATGATCACAAAATCGTTGTACATGATCTGTGTGCGGTCTTTGCCATAGCCATCTGTAACGTACTTCATTTCTGCTTCAGGGGCGTGCACCAGGAGCACGTCGACGTCGCAGTTCTTTCCGAGCTCGAGCGCCTTTCCTGTCCCGACCGCGACCCACTGCAGCTCGATCCCAAGACTGCTGTTCGCGTACTGGGCAAGATAGTCAAGAAGCCCCGTGTTGTCCGTACTCGTAGTGGTGGCCATTCTCAACACCGGCGTATCGGCAGGTACGGCACCAACAGCGGCGAAAGAGAATAGGGCGAGCAGTGTTAGAACAAGAAATATCTTTTGCTGTTTCAGTTACTCCTCCATCATGATATTTGATTTGGGTACATCACCCTACCCGTGTTTCGGCAGTCATACCCTTGCATAGCCGCAATGATTCTTTTAAAATGATCTGAACGTACGAACTCGACGAATGCCTGAATGTTCTCTCCGAAGAAAGAGTCCTTTAATACTACCATATCAAACCGCTCCTTAAAGATCTTTTTGAAGTACAGGCCCGGCAGACAGGCTACTGACTGAGCGGTGACTCCGACATCCGCCTTTCCTCTCAGTATATGTGTGATCACATCGAGATGGGTGTACGCCTCTTCATCAAATCCAATTATCTCTTCTTTCCTGATATGCTCTTTTTCGACCATCGCATCCACACGGCTTCGTATTCCGGACCCTTTCTGGCGGTTGATAAAAGCGAGGCCGCCTGCTACGATATCGGAAAACGATCCTACCTCAACCTTTTTGGATACGAACCCGACGGTCCGATAGAAGAGGTTTACAACTGCAAACTTTCCGGGTTCATCGAGCAGACGCTCCATGTATGCGAAATTGAAGTCTTTGGTACCGGTATCGTACAGATGGCAGAACGCGATGCTGCAGAACCCCTCGTTGAGCAGATGCAATCCCTCTTCGCTTCCCACAATCGAGGAGAACAGAACGTAATGGGGATATATCCTGTGAAAGACCCCCTGTATTGTGTTCATGGCGGGATCATCGGATCCGGCCGCGAGGATGATCTCCCGCTCGTGGGCACGGGAAGGTTCAGGCCTCCTGATCATCATGCGGGAATCACTGCGCACAAACTCTTCCAGCTCCTCTTTTGGGAACAGCCACTTTCCTGTAATCTTTGTCCCCGGAATCCTGCCTTCCTTCAGCAGCGCGTAGATCTTCTTCTCGTTGATATTGAGGAGCTCAGCCACCTCATTGACGGTTAAAAACTCTTTATTTTCTTTAATCATTATTAATATTCCGAATATAATTACTTTAAATAACTTATAATAACTATATGCCTGGTGTCAACCGATATTTACGTTTTTTCCCTATAATGCGTATCGTATTCTATCGCATTACGATTGAAGGCAGGGCTGCATGATGCTGTGAGGCCTGTTTCTGCAGGTCACTGAGGCAAAAGAGGACTGTGATGTTTTAGTGCGGTTTTCAAAACAATTGTCAATGATGGCTTGGCAGATGTAAAAAATAATGTTTACGGTGAAAAAAGCGCTAAAAGCCCCGTTCCTTACAGTTTGCTTTTGGTCATGAGAAACGGGGATGAGTGCGGTTTTCTCGTTGTTGATTAACGGCTTTGCAGTATTTTAGATAAGTGTATGGAGAGAAAAGCGCTAAAAGCCCCGTTCCTTACAGTTTGCTTTTGGTCATGAGAAACGGGGATTAGGGGACACCGAACTTGACGATAGCGGTAGGACCGTACTACTTCATCAAGCCCGGCAGAAAAAGCGCAATCTGAGGGAACGGGATCATGAGGAATGTTCCGACAATGAGTGCTATGAGGAGAGGCATCACACCCCTGAACACTACATGAAGAGGAACATCCCTGGCAATCCCCTTTACAACGTAGACGTTTACACCGACCGGCGGAGTCACGACCCCTATCTGAGTAACGAGGACGATGATGACGCCAAACCAGATCGGATCGTATCCAAGCGCGCTTACGACAGGGAAGAAGATCGGAACCGTCAGGGTGATAAGGGCCAGCGCGTCGATAAAGCATCCCCCCACAAGATAGACGAATATTATCATCGCAATTATCATGTATGACGGAAGGTCCAGCCCGGACACCCAGCTCGCGATGTCGAACGGAATCCTCGTTACTGCGAGAAAGTGCCCGAATACGGTGGCCCCAGCGACGATGAGAAGGATCATGCATGAGATGCGTGTTGTTTCGAAAAGCGACCTGACGAAGTCCCTGAGGGAGATCTTCCTTCTTATTACCGCTATTACGAGAGTACCGAACGCCCCGACCGCACCCGCCTCGGTTGGCGTAAAAATACCGAAGAAGAGCCCGCCCATTACGAGAAGAAAGAGGAGTATGGTTTCTCCCAGGCCGGAAAGTGAAGCGATCTTTTCCCTCAGGCCCATCTTTGGGCCGCGCGGGGCGATCTCCGGCTTGAGTCTGACCCATATTACCACAGTGATCGCGAAGAGCAGTGAGAGAAGGAGCCCCGGAATGATACCTGCCATGAAAAGCTTTCCTATCGACTGCTCGGTCATGACGCCGAAGATGATAAAGATCACGGACGGGGGCACGAGGATCCCGAGGCTCCCGCCTGCTGCAACGACCCCTGTTGCAATGCTGTCATGGTAGCGGTATTTTTTCATCTCAGGCAGCGTCACCGCTGCCATTGTCGCAGCGGTCGCGTTGGTTGAGCCGCAGATCGCAGCAAACCCTGTGCACGCACCGATCGTAGCGATTGCGAGACCGCCCGGCCAGTGACCCATGAACTTATACGCAACATCGAAAAGCCTTGAGGATATGCCGGAATGAAAAGCGATCTGTCCCATGAGGATAAAAAGAGGTACGACAGTGAGGCTGTACGAGCCGAATACCGAGAAGATGTCCTTTACCATCATGTTGAAGGCAGCATCGAACGATACGAGAAGCCCGAAGCCCATAACGCCGACGAGGGCCATCACGAAGCCCACGGGCATCCTGGAAAATAAAAGCAAAACGAGCACCGCAATACCGATCACGCCGATCATGGCAGGAGACATATCAACTATCCGTTTTTATCCTTATTTTCGATAGACCAGTTTTGATAATCCATGTCACCGGCCGGTTCACCCGGCACTGTCTGGAGTCCGCACATTCATGAGGATACCGGCACTTCTCATGAAAAGTACCAGGGACAGGAGCCCGCAGCCGACAGATATGCCGTATGCAAAGGGATAGAGCGGGATCTGTACCGTAAGGGAAACCTCGCCCGTTGCCTTGAGGCTGCCCCCATAGAGTACGGACTCCCAGGAGACAGCCGCGAACAGCAGGGCGCATACGAGCGTTGTCGCAAGCTCTACGACCCTCTGTGCCGTCCCGGAAAGTTTTTCAACGAGAAACTCTACCGCAATGTGACCCTTCTGAACGGAGGTATATGCTAGGGAGAAAGAAACGAACACGGCTCCCAGGAAGCCGACTATCTCGTAGGTCCCCGGAATCGGATGCCGGAAGAGCCTGAGAACGACATCCGAAACCGTGAGGAACATCATGGCAGTCACAGATCCTGCGGCGAGCCAGTTAAAGGCCATCGCCGCGAATCCGACGTACTGCTCTATTCTTGCTGTACCTTCTCTTTTTCGGCCTATCGGCCTTCGATCTCGGCTATCGGGGAAATGTCCTACCACAGCAGCACTACCTGCCGGAATACTTATCTATGAGAGATGTGAGCATCTCTACATACTTCTTCCCATCGAGGCCGTTCTTCCCGGCCGCCTCGATGTACTCCTGCATAACGGGCTGTACGGCTTTCCGCCATAACCCGCTCTCCCCCTCTGAGAGATCGATTATCTCATTACCGAAGCTAAGGGTATACGCTCTCCCCTCGCTGTCAACCTCGTACCATGTCTTTCCATGCACTTCTATCCATTCCGCACTGGTCTTTTCGAATATGCTCTGGATATCTGAAGGAAGAGATTCCCATTTCTCTTTGTTCATCACAACGAACATTGCCGTGGTGTATCCCACTGAGTAGCAGCTCGTGGTATACTCTATCACCTCCGCCTGCCGCCAACCCTTCAATACCTCTATCGGACCGAAAGTCCCCTCGACTATGCCCTTCTGCAGGGATTCGTACGTCTCGCCCTGCGGCATGGCAACAGGGACGCCGCCGAGCGCCTTGACAACCTTTGCGCTGAGGCCGGTTGACCTGATCTTCATCTTCGAGAGGTCATCGAGTGTTCTCACCAGCTTTTTCGTATGCAGAAGCCCGGGACCGTGTGCGTGGAAATAGAGGACCTTCACGTCATCGAGCTCCTTCGGTTTGACCGCTGAGTAATAATCGTTTACCACCCTTGTCGCGACCTTGCCGCTCGGGTAGCCGAGTGGGAGGTCACACGCCTCCATAACAGGAAAGCGCCCGCGCGTATAGGCAAACACCGACATCCCGATATCGGATATCCCGTTTACAACACCGTCGTAACACTGGTTCGCCGTGGTGAGAGTACCGCCGGGAAAGATGGTGATCTCTACCCTGCCGTCGGTCCTCCGTTCGATCTCCTCGGCCCACGAAATTGCAGCCTTACATTGCCCGTGAGTCTGAGGGAAGAAGATTGAGTAGTTCAGCTTGATTGTCTTTGCATATACAGCAGCCGGTTGCAAGAGGGCTGTAAAGCTCAACGCGACCGCCAGTACCAGAAAGAGATAGCACAACTTCTTCATTATTTTCTCCTATTTGTCTCCTTTTTATTTTCAGCCCATCAGGGGATGAATAACCCTTCACCGCCCATTAAACATAGATCAGAGAATAATCAATAAATCTATTCCCTGTCAAGAAATAATTGCCCGGCGGCGATTACACGTAGCTCTCGAGCTCCTTCTTTGCGATGAGAAATCCGCGTTTGACGAGGTCCACAGCGCCTTCGAAGTTCCTGTCCTCGTGCTCTATACTCAGCACAAAATCGTACCCCACATCATAGAGGGAAGTGATGAGCTTTTTCCAGTCTATGAGACCCATCCCCGGCAGCCTCGGTATCTGCCATCGAAATCCGCAGTTGACTATGCCGTCCTCGTACATCATATCACGGTCGATGTCCATGTCCTTTGCATGGACGTGGAAGATACGGTCCTTGAACTCATAGATGAACCTGATATAATCGATATGCTGCCATACGAGATGTGACGGGTCGAAGTTCAGCCCGAAGTTATCGTCCGGTACGACATCGAACATTCGTCTCATGAGCGCCGGCGAATACGGAAGGTTCGATCCGCCGGGCCATGTGTCGGCCCAGATCATGGGGCAGTGCTCTATCGCTATCTTCACGCCGTTGTCCGCTGCATACTTAACGAGATCAGGCCAGATCTTCCCGAAAAGCTCAAAGTTGAGATCGATATCTTTCTGCCATACACGGCCCGTTGCGTTCGGGTCCCATGTCCTTCCCACAAATGTTCCTACGATCTCGACACCGAGCTTGCCGGCGCCGGCAATGACATCTTTCAGGTGCCTGATAGAGTGCTCGCGGACCTCCCGGTCGGGATGCAGCGCATTAGGATAGTATCCCAGAGAGGATATCCCGAGTCCTTTTTCCAAAAGCATACCCGTGATCTCTTCCGCCTTTCCTTTTCCCAGCGACTTCACGTCGATATGGACAACGCCGCCGTACTTTCTGTCCTTTTGTACCCCGGCGGGCCAGCACGCGACTTCGAGCATAGTAAACCCAGCACCCGAGGCCCAGTCCGCCACCTCCCCGAACGAAAGTCCGGGAAACGCAGCTGTAAAAACTCCTATCTTCATGATTCCTACCTCCTCCGAACCAGTAGTTTTCAGCTACTAATACCGTACGGCAACCCATTTCCCCTTGCGGTTGCTGTCGAGTATCGCTTCACAGAGAAGCTGCTCGGCATGTCCGTCCCGAAAAGTGGGAAACTGCGGCTGCTTTCCGTTCTTGTACCGCTCCTCCCTTATATATTCATAGATCGTTCTCGCACAGTGCGTGTGCGAGTCAGGAAAACCCTCGCCATGTCCGCCCGGATAACGGGCCGAAGGCTTCGCCGCAGGAGCCATGAGTACGGGGTCCTTGACGAGGATCTCGTTTGCCTTGTCTCTGTGCCCGATCCAGAGCTGGTTCGGCATTTCCGAGTCCCAGCTCACCGCTCCGTTCGCACAGTATATCTCGTAGAAAAGCCTGCACTTCCTCCCTGCACTCACCTGTGATACTGTCATCACGGCCTTCGTGTCAATCCCGCTGAATTTCAAAAGAACGATCCCGAGGTCCTCCGTATCAATAGGGATTTCCTCATAATCCGACGGCTTCAGCTCCTTCCCGGCAAATGTCTCCACCGATCCTTTCGGCTTCTTGCGGACCGGGATAACGGTTCCCAGGGAAGCGAATACAGCCTCGACCCTGGCACCTATAATAAACTGTATTGTATCGAGCCAATGGGTCCCTATGTCTCCCACCGCCCTCGCCTCCCCTCCTTCCTTGGCCTCCACCCTCCAGTTGTAATCCGTGTCGAGGAGCAGCCAGTCCTGATGAAAACCTCCCTGTATTAGGTATATCGGGCCGAGCGTCTTTCCCTGAATCATCGCTTTTGACTGCTGAACAAGCGGATAGAACCGGTGATTGTAGGTGACCGCATTCACGAGCCCTTTCTTCTCTGCAAGCTCTACGAGGGTTTTGGACTCTCTTGAGTTCATGGTGAGCGGCTTGTCACACACGACATGCTTCCCCGCTTCGAGCGCTGCCTTTGCCTGAGGAAAGTGAAGCCTGTTGGGCGATGTGATCTCCACCACATCGATCTCCTCCTTCAGAAGATCATTGTAGTCACCAAAGGCCTTGGGGATTGACAGCGCCTTTGCCTTGGCTTTCGCCGTGTCTTCTTTTGAAGTTGAAAGCGCCACTACATCCACGAATCCCAGCCTGCGTATCGACTCTATATGGGCGGGACCGATAAATCCGGCGCCTATCACTCCAACCCTGACTCTCTCTTTCATGGGGCCCTCCTTCCTCATGGTAATTACTGGCCATTTTACACCATCTTGCGGCCATATCAAGCATTATTTCCGGCTGTTCCCTTCACGGCGGGGTAAAGATGGAACGCCATTACAGGCAATGAACCCTCTTGTATTGTTGCACCGGGCCCTGTATCGCAGTATATTATGTATGACGGCAAAACGTGGAAGAGTACATGAAAAAGCTTTTTTTTATAGCGGGCGCGCTTATCATCCTTTCTGGGTGCGCAACAATGAGGCCGATTGCCCACAACGGCGAAAGGCTGGACTACTTCTCGAGATACGTCTCCGACTCAAGCGACAGCGTACAACAGCTGGCCCTTTATGAAAAGAGCATGACCTTCGAGCTCCTTTTCCTCAGGAAGACGGTATACAACCCGCAGCCGAGCCTGCTCTACTATTACGGCTCTTACGTGATAACCGACGAGGATGACATCGTCTTTTATATCTTTGCAAAAGACCCGCGCCTTTTAGGGCTGCTGGAGAATAAGAAAAACGATGAGCGAGAGCCGAACGGACCTGTTGTTCAGAGTTATCATATCGAGACGTTCAGCAGAAAGATGATCCGGCTGCGTACCAGGCTTCCGAACCCTCTCTTTCACCTCTTCTTCGGCCCCATTGAGAACGGGAAGCCTCCCACCATCTTCACCGAGATATAGAAACGAAGCCCCTGTCTTCGATGTGCGGATGGGTCTTACGTGGGTTAAAGGCCGCAGCCTGGGGTCAGGTTTCGCTTTGGGGCGAAGATCCAGCGTGCCGGCAAGCTGAAAGGCACGCAGAAGCCCTCCTCTCATCACATAAAGGCCAAACGGCCGCAGTTGACGGTCGATAAAAATAAAGACTTATCGGGAAGCAGAGTTTGACGGGCCGGCAGTTTCAAGCTCGGGGCTCTGTCTATCACATCGCTATACCTCAGGAGGGTCAGAAAATGGCAGAACAAAAACCAAAACCTCTCAAGGATGAGAAGGGAAGCGAAAAGGTCCGGGCTGAACAGCGGCGCATCTTAACCTTTGATGGGATCCTCGAAGCAATCCTGGACTTTCCCACCAAGCGCGTTGCAGTGGCAGTCGCCCAGGACCCGACCGTGCTCGACGCCGTGATCGAAGCGAGGGAGAAGGGGGTCGCCGAGTACATACTCGTAGGGGTCCGGGATGAGATACTGCGAATCGCGGATGATATGAAGAAGGATGTTCCTCCGGAGACGATAATCAACGTGCAGGACCCTATAGCTGCAGCAAACGAGGCTGTTCGTCAGGTACACGACGGATACGCCGACGTGCTCATGAAGGGGTATATTCACACAGACGACTTTCTCCGCGCAGTTCTGGACAAGGATACCGGCCTCAGGACCCGCGCAGTCATGAGTCACGTTTTTATCTGGGAATCTACCTCCTTCGGCAGGCTCATCTTCGTTACCGACGGAGCAATGAATATAGCTCCTAGTCTCGAGCTCAAGGCGGACATCATACTCAATGCCACACATCTCGCCCGTATGTTCGGCCTTGTAAAACCGAGGGTAGCGCTTCTTGCAGCAGTAGAGGTGGTAAACCCGAAGATGCCCGCTACCGTTGAGGCGGCTGCTCTCGCCGGCATGTGCTACCGCAACCAGTTCTCCATGCCGTGCCTCATAGACGGACCTTTTGCGCTTGACAATGCAATAAACGAAGAAGCAGCCGCCCACAAGAAGATCGGCGGGTACGTCGCGGGGAAAGCCGACATTCTCGTAGTCCCCAGCATCGAAGCCGGCAACATGCTCGCGAAAAGTTTCGCATTCCTTGGATGCGGTGATACGGTGGGGGTGCTCGTCGGTGCAAAACGGCCGGTAGTGCTTACTTCCCGCGCCGATTCTCCGAGAAGCAAGTTCTTCAGTATCGCCACTGCGGTGCTCATGAGCGGGTTCGAACGTGACCTCAGGCTCAAGATCGGGAAGGTGCACTATTAGAGGCAAAGTACGAAGCACGTTCCAGACATAGAGTGTATGAAGGGCCCGGCCCCCGGCCTTATATCTCAGCAGTCACTGTTATAAAGATCCCGGCAGCCTTTGTACGTATATTTAAGATTTTGCAGCGATCTACTATGGTTGCATGGACTTCAATATCTTTCAACCAGACGTTACGTATCAAGATACTGGTCTACGGCATCTTATTAAACTACCCTTCAGATATAACTGCACAGACAATGAGACTTTTTAGCTCGCGGCTCAATATCTCTGTAATTTTGTGTTAAATCGTGTATAATCACCTTAAATATTACCGCGGTGCACCATCTCCCGAACGTGCCGTTCGGGGCTTGAGCTATAATTGATTGAGTGCTGGAGGACCAACATGTACACAGTTCTTTGCTACGGCGACTCGAATACATACGGAAGAGACCCTGTGACAAAGGGAAGGCTGCCGAGAAAAGTGAGATGGCCCGGAGTTCTGCAAGCCGCACTGGGGGGAGAATATTATGTGATCGAAGAGGGACTGAACGGCAGGACTACCGTCTGGGACGATCCTGTACGCCCGGGGCTTCACAAACGAAACGGGAGTTTTTACCTCCTTCCTTGCCTCGAGTCGCACGCTCCTATAGACATTCTTATAATGATGCTCGGTACGAACGACCTCAAGGCACGGTATGCCCTCACCCCGTACGATATCGCGGAGAGTATCGGGCATCTTATAGAAATCGCACAGAAGAGCGGCTGCGGGGCGAAAGGCGCTCCCCCCGATATCCTCATCATGGTCCCTCCTCCTCTCGGAAAGCTCACGGAATACGCAGAGACCTTCTCGGGCGGTGTCGAGAAATCGATTAAGCTCGCACCCTATTATAAAGTCGTGGCTGACGGGTACGGCTGCAGGTTCTTCGATACATCTTCTGTGATAGAGACAAGCAGGCTCGACGGCCTCCATATCGACCCGGAAGATCATGATAAACTAGGGCAAGCAGCCGCAAAGATCATTATCGGTATATTCGAAAAATAACACATTTAATCCCGAGCATTATCCTGTACGTGGTGAGGTAGTAAGCACATATGGGGTGCGAATCGACATCCTATCGTTATTAAAGATGGATACTTCCCGACAGAAGAAGCCTTTAGCCTTATGCGTGTATTAGCAGGACGATCGAAACCGGGGATGTACCGCTGCCTCAACCGTTATTTCGCTGTATCTCCTCCGGCCGTATGTTATCCACCTGCCCGTAAAAGAAGATTATATCAACGAAGCTGTCGCCATCATACTCGAACACATGCCATTCGAGCTCCGGAACATGGAGTATCATCCCCGCCTCGAGAGCCATCCGCTCCCCAAGCTTTTGTTTTCCATCCCCGTAACGGATATAGCCTTTCCGGGCATCGATGATATAGCAGATCTCCTCCGCATGCTGGTGGGGCTCCATCGGGCCGTTCTCCTTCGAGTAGCGTCCGAACCCCATCGTCATCCTGCCGCTTCTGCTTCGGGCATCTTTTCCGACCGCCTTCTGTATGATCCTGCCCGGCAGCCTGTTTTCCTGCAGTTCACGGCGTGCTATGATCTCCATTACCCTGTCAACCCATACATTGAATTATAAAGAGTCCAGCTCTTTCTTCAGCGTTACTATGTGGCTTTTTTCCTCGTTTATAATCTCGTCGATCTTCTTTTTCACGCTTTCAGAAGGCACCATGTCTTTCAGTCCTACGTAATAGAGAATCGATTCTTTCTCGAGCTCGATCGCCTTATCAAGTATCGTTGGCAAAGATTCGTCTCCCGTCAAAGACTCGGTCGCTTTCAGGCTTCCCTCCCCACCGCTCATATCCGCCATCGCTTCGAGGTATATCAGCATCTCTCCGAACGGGTCGAGCGATTTTTTCGACCGTTCCTCGTCCGACAGCTCGTCCTGCATCGTTCTGAAATACTTCTCGTGATCGTCTTCCATCCCGGCGAGTTTCAGCAACACTTCTTTTTCTTTTTCGAGCGCTTTCAACTCCGCCGCCCGTCGGTAGAAACGTGCACCATTCTGTTCGATTCTCTGTGCAATTTCAAGCGCTTCATCCGAGCTCAGCCGTAACACCATGACCACCCCCCCCTTATTCTTTAATAAAATGCTACTCCCACTTTGTGATGCCCTTGACCTGTTTGTACACATTCTCAGGCTTGAATACCTTCCTCCATTCGGATTTCAGTATCTCTTTCTTGGACATCTCCACCGCCTTCAGGGCTCCGTCCGACACGAGTTCTTTATAATCACCGATACCACCGAAGAGAACCCACATGCTGGAGTTCATATGACCGAGCATGAAATCCGTTGCAGCCTCCTCCGGCACGCCGGCCTTTATCGCCTCTTCCAGTGCCTCCTTTATTATTACCATCAGCGTAAAGGTGATAGTTTCCGCCATTGCGGGTTCCAGGATGGCCATCTGCTCGATGGTAACTCGATGCGATCTCATGACAGGAGCAAAGATGCTGCGAGCTATGGCTTCTCCTTTTTGATAATCTTCCTCTGGACCCTGCATGAGCGCGCACACTATACTCTGCTTGGCCCTGATGCCGCCATGCCACTCCTTCCGCACCTCCGGGTCGGTTTCATCGCTGATAATAGGCGGATGGCACGGGTGGGTGACGAAAATGGAGATATCGCTCCGTTTCGGCAGCTCTCCTGCGTACGCGGCGGATGCGTCAAGGACCATCAACATGGAGCCGGATTTCATTAAAGGAGCCAGCTCATGTGAAATTCGCTCGAGTTCGACGTCAGGGACGGATAGAATTATGATATCCGAACCTTCGACGGCGTTGCTCATGGGAGTTGACGAAACTCCCCGTTTTGTCAACTCACCGGTTTTTTGCTCGTCGGTTTCGACATACCGCACCTCATGCTCCGACTTGCTCAGATGATCCGTTATACGACATCCCATCTTCCCGCCGGCCCCGATCAATGTAACAACCATAGTTATTTCCCCCTCAAAAAGTAAATTACGCAGAGCTCTACTCTGCGACCGGTATCAAGCCGGAACGTCGATCCGGACTGATTCCCTAGCGTACCGGCCACGCCGGTTCATTACACTATTTCTCTCCGCTCTCTGATTTTATCGAGTAGGAAACTCCAGCCTTTTAAAAAACTGTTTCTGAACAGTACAACGGGGCCGAAATCCTTGAACTCATCGACCGTCAATCCGTCTTCCAGATATGCACGCCGGAAATCGGGTATCTCCATAAGCCGGTGCACCACGTACTGGGGAGCGGGAGTATCTATCCTGTATACCACGGGAGGATCGGATTCTAACAGCCGGTCGGCCGTGCCTTTCCAATTAATGGTTATATGCATCTCGGACCCGACTAATTCGGTAAAATGGTGCAATCCGCGCGCCCCTCCGCCGAGCATCACCCCGGGATATCCCCGCTCCTTGAAAATCCTGTACTGCTTTCGTGCAACGATACAACCCGCCTGCCACAGTATATCGGCAGGGACTGTAATGTTTTCCCTCTCCACGACGTTTTTCAGATGATCTTCGAAAATACCAGTTATATGGGTGAGATAGAACGGTGGTCTCTTATCACACTGCTTCGAAACCCGTTCATACAACTCGCAGGTATAGACCGCCTGCGGTATTCCCATGACCTCCGTTGCAATGATCGGTATGTCTTCGGGAATGAGGGCCTCTATTGCCTTCAGGCCTGCTTTTGTCGAAGGTATCTTTGCAATAAAGTTTTCAGCCAGGTTTTTATAACGAAGCGCCTCATCGACTATATGCTCAGGATCGTCATCTTTGAAAGGATCTCCCTGAATAGATACGAACCCCTCCTCCCGAGGACTCTTTTTATAAAGAGATAAAAATATATCGAGGATTCTCTTCGCGAGCTTCTGTTGTACAAGGTCGGCGGCCTGTCCGTCATCGTCCGTTTTTCTTATTGCTTCGTCGACGGCACGTAGAGCGAAATCCTGCTCCGACGCTGCTGTTATCTGTTTCATCGCGTACGTAGGGTTGGTCGTGCAGCTTATCGCCCCCGCAGCTATGGCACTGTGGGCTTCTTCCGGAGTGGGGTTGTTGATCCAGAACCTTGTCGGGCTCAGTTCATTGACTCTATGAAAATACCCCTTCCCCATATGCATCCTCCTTATTTTTTCAATATACGACGAACCGTTTTATCTTACAAAGAAAGGCTCACACAAGGGCAAGTACCCTTAAAGGGAAGGCCTCGAGTCCTACGATGGGCACGACGGACCCTATAAGAAAAAACTGTTTCTTTTTAATCTTGTCCAGATTGATGAGTCCTTCTATCATCGGAATATCATTCGATAAGAGAAAGTCGTGAGTATGATACAGCTCGAGGTTTTTTATACCGACCTTGGGGTCCTCCGGGTATACGGTATTATCTATACCGACCACCTTTACTCTACTATCTGCGAGCCATTTAGATGCTTCGTACGAAAAATAGGGACGATCCTGTCCCGTATAGGGAGAATTCCCGATAATGACGATATGACCGGTCTTCACGCCTGCGGTCTGGAAATCCTGCGGCAGTATCGCCTGTTTCTTTTTGTGTTTCGAGAGATCCAGGAATACCGCATCACCGATAAAAGCGTCTACCGGAATCTGGGATATATCCATACCATCCCGCTTATATAGTACGCTCACCCAGTGCAGGGGTGCTTCGACGTGGGTGCCGATATGGCTTTCCATCTGTATCTTATGCATCAATTCACCGGGGGGATAGTGAAACGGTGTGATTTCCATTGTTCTTCGCCCTGTATCCAGGGGTCCCCTCGCTTCACCGGGAACGATTTTCTGTGTCAGGTCGATGATACGGTATTTACGTAACTCTTCAGACAGGCTCACAAAACCACCTCCGATATTAAGAATCCGTTTTGGTTCTGTACGGTTTATTACCGTATGGGATATTGCTGCAACACTACTCGAAACAGTTCGTAGGACCGCCTTTTGGTTCGGCGGTATGCCCCCCGTCTGCGACAAGCGTGTGCCCTGTTACAAACGAGGCAGCGCCCGAAGCCTGACGCTAATACCGCATACTACCGGGCGGTGTGTCCTCCGTCTGCGACAAGCGTGTGCCCTGTTACAAACGAGGCAGCATCTGAAGCCTGACGCTAATACCGCATACTACCGGGCGGTGTGTCCTCCGTCTGCGACAAGCGTGTGCCCTGTTACAAACGAGGCAGCATCTGAAGCCAAAAATATCGCCGGTCCGACGATGTGTATCGGCTCGGCCAGCCTTCCAAGCGGTATATTATTGAGGAAATACTGCTTCACCTCAGGTTTCTGCTCCATGAGTTTCTCTATAAGCGGTGTACGCGTATGGCTCGGGGCGATGGCGTTGACCAGTATATTGTGCTTCGCCCATTCAATCGCGAGCGTTCTTGTCATCGCGATGATGCCTCCCTTGCTCGCGCAGTAGTTCGCATTTCCCGTTTCCACACCGACGAGACCGCCGATAGAGGCCATGTTGATGATCCTGCCGCCCTTCCCTCGCTCTATCATATGTCTTCCGACCTCACGGCAGAAGAGAAACGTCCCCTTCAGGTTGATATCGAGCACCCT
>Ga0307380_10004501_pt1 | contig 18805 bp, 15 predicted proteins | sample UN3MG_FD_202239 | JGI IMG/M metagenome (GOLD analysis project Ga0307380, IMG submission 202239) | Soil microbial communities from Risofladan, Vaasa, Finland - UN-3 | ecosystem: Environmental > Terrestrial > Soil > Coastal area > Acid sulfate soil | place: Finland: Risofladan, Vaasa | collected...
AGAGGGTTGGGGAGAGGGTGATAATAAGGGTTTTCATGCGCCTTCGGTTTTCAGCGTACCGATGATGTCTCGGACCCTGGCGATGCCTTTTTCCCGGCAGTATTCTTGGATTTCCCTGATGATCCGCACCGACGCTCCGGGGTCGACGAAATTGGCCGTTCCGACCTCCACCGCCCGGGCGCCGACGATCAGGAACTCGAGGGCGTCCCGGCCGGTCATGATCCCGCCCATCCCGATGACCGGGATCTGGAGGGCCGAGGCCACCTGGTAGACCATCCGCAGGGCGATGGGCTTCACGGCCGGGCCGCTCAACCCGCCGAGAGTGTTGGCCAGCCGGGGCCGGCGCGTCTCCACGTCGACGGCCATGGCCAGGAGCGTGTTGATCAGGGAGACGGCATCCGAGCCCGCCTCTTCGGCCGCCCGGGCCACGCTGACGACGTCCGTCACGTTCGGGGAGAGCTTGGTGATCAGGGGCTTCCGGCTCGTTTCCCTGGCGAGCTTGACGAGCGAGTAGGTGTGGTCGGGACTGAGCGCCGGGCAGCGCCCCTCTTTCTCCACGTTCGGGCAGGAGATGTTGAGCTCATAAGCGTCGATCCGGCCGTCCTTGTTCAGGAAATCGATAACGGCCGCATACTCCTCGTCCGTCTCCCCGCAGACGTTGACGATGAGCGGCGTTTTGAGGCCTTCGAGCTGCGGCAGGATCTCATCGCAGAACGCCCGGACACCGATTCCCTGCAGCCCGATGGCGTTGATCAGCCCGCTCGCCGATTCGGCCAGGCGCGGGGGCGGGTTTCCCGGCCGTGGGTTGAGGTAGAGCCCCTTGACGACGATCGCACCCAGCCTGTCGAGGTCGACGAAAGGCTTGAACTCGAGGCCGTAGCCGAATGTGCCGCCGGCCGCGATCACCGGGTTACGAAGCTTCAGAAAGCCCAGGTCGACGGAGAGGTCGGGCGTCTTCGTTTTATTCATCCCATTTTTCTCCCCAGATGATCTCTGAGGCTTCGAAGACCGGGCCTTCCTCACAGATCTTCACCCACTCGGCGCTGCCGCCCCTCAGGACCTTCCGGACGCAGCCCCAGCAGGCCCCGATCCCGCAGCCCATGATCGATTCGAGGGAGAGCTGGGCGGGGATCTTGCGCTCCGTCGCGATCTCGGCGATCCTCTTCATCATCGGGTCGGGACCGCAGGCGCAGACCCAGGCCGGCGGGGCCGACCGAGCCAGTTCCTTCTCGAGCATGGTCGTGACCAACCCGGGAAAACCGAGCGAACCGTCATCCGTGGAGATAAAAACCTCCATCTTTTGGGCAGCGAATTTCTGGAGGAGAGGCAGATCGGCCTCGGTCTTTCCGCCGTAGAAGACCCGCGGATGGCCGCCTTTCGCCTGAAGCTCCCGCGCCAGGAAATAGAGCGGGGCGATCCCCCGGCCGCCGCCGACAAGGCAAAACGTTTTTCCCTTTGGTACCCTGGGCAGGACGAATCCTTTTCCCAGAGGCCCGAGGATGTCGAGCATTTCTCCGGGCTTTTTATCCGCCAGGATGGCCGTCCCCACCCCGGCCCGGGTGAAGAAGATCTCGACGCCGTCCCGCTCCCGCGCGTGGATGCTCAACGGCCGCCGCAGCAGGGGATAGGGCTGATTGCTGACCCGGACCATCAGGAATTGGCCGGGCCGGGTGCGCCGGGCGATCCGCGGCGACCTCAAGGCCAGGAGGACGTAATCGTTCCAGTTCTTTTTGCGGATGATCGGCGCCGCGGCGTCTTTGACCACTCAGAGAAAAATACCAGAATCGATCCGCTTTGACAATACCCGGCTCTTTGCCCCATAATCATCATGAATTATCAGGATCGGTACTCTCCGGCGAACCGGTCCCACGATAAGGAGCACTCATAAATGGAAATTTCCTACCGAGGACGCACTATCCAGGCTTCTCCCATCCGGAAATTCAAACCTTACGCCGACGACGCTCTGAAGAAGGGCATCAAGGTCTATTTCCTGAACATCGGCGACCCCGATGTGCCCACGCCTCAGCCCGTTTTCGACGCGTTCCGGGATTTCAAAGATCCCGTTTTGTCTTACGGGCCGGCCCAGGGATTCCTCGAGCTGCGCCAGGCCATCGCCGACTACTTCGGCCGTTACAATATCCCGCTCACCGCCGACAACGTCATCATCACGACCGGAGGTTCCGAGGGCATCCTGTTCGCCTTCTGTGTCGTGGGCAACCCGGGGGACGAGATCATCATCCCGGAGCCGTTCTACACGAACTACAACGGCTACGCCTCGATCGCTTCGCTCAAGATCGTCCCTCTCCCCTTGCGTGTCGAGGACGGTTTCCGGCTGCCTTCGCGGGCCGAGATCGAGGCCCGGATCACCCCCCGCACCAGGGCCATCCTCCTCTGCTCTCCCAACAACCCGATGGGGACTGTCTACACGGAGGAGGAGCTCGCCCGGGTGGCCGCCATCGTCAAGGAGCGGGACCTCTTCTTCATCGGCGACGAGGTCTACAAGGAGTTCGTCTACGACGGCGCGACCCACAAGAGCATTCTCGAATTCCCGGACATCGAGGACCGGGCCATCGTCGTGGACAGCATCAGCAAGCGCTTCAGCTGCTGCGGGGCGCGGATCGGCGCCTTCATCACCCGCAACTGCGAGGTCTACGAAGCGGCGCTGCGTTTCGCCCAGGCGAGACTTTGCCCCCCCAGCGTCGAGCAGATGGCCGCCCTGGCCGCCTATCAGATGGGCGCGGACTATTTCAAGCCGGTCAGGGAGGAGTACCAGCGGCGCCGCGACGTCCTCTACGAAGGGCTGAAGCGCATCCCGGGGGTTGTCGCCTACAAGCCCCAGGGCGCTTTTTACATCACCGTCAAGCTGCCGATCAAGGACTGCGACCACTTTGTCGTCTGGATGCTGACCGAGTTCAACCTCGACGGCGAGACGGTGATGGTCGCGCCGGCCTCGGGTTTCTATGCGACTCCGGGGAAGGGACTGGACGAGGTCCGAATGGCCTACGTCCTCGGGGTCGAAAAGATCAAACGGGCCCTCGATGTTCTGCGCGCCGGCCTCGTCAAGTACAAGACCTTGTTTCCGTGAGAAGAAGAAGGCGTAGCCGATGTCTATGATTATTGAAGAGCAGACTAGCTAGCATGTCTTTGCGAGGAGCAGCGCGGTTGCGAGGCGAAGCCGAAGCAAACCCGGAGATTCCTCGCTCTCCTCGGAACAGGCTCCGCAATCTCAATTCCGGGGCGGCAAGGCTCTTCGGATTGGCATGATCGGGCACCATGGACGCTAGGAAAACCTCCCGAGAAATCCTCCTCATCATCATCCTGAGCTGCCTCCTCGGCGTCGCCGTCAACATCTCCCTCCTGCGCCGGTTCGTGGCCGGCGAGTTCCGCCAGAGCTTCATCGACGAGCGGGAATACGCGGGCATCCGGTTCATCAGCCTGGCCGAGGCGGAGGACCTCTTCGCCCGGAAGATTCAGACAGGGGAAGGAGCCGTTTTTATCGACAGCCGCAGCCGGCAGGATTTCGCGGCCGGCCATATCCCCGGCGCCCTGAACGTTCCTGTCGGTGAATTGAAAAACGAAAGAAAGACGCCATCGGGAGAGGCGTTATCCGCGGCGCTTTCTTTCCCGGTGGACCAGGTCCTGGTCGTCTATTGCGAGGGAGGGGACTGCCAGACGAGTGTCGCCCTGGCCACGCTCATCCATGAGAGAGGCTTCACGGACATCCGGATCCTGTCGGGCGGCTGGGAGGAATGGGTCGCGGCCGGACTGCCGGAGGAAGGATCGTCATGATCCGCAACAGATGGTTGCTTCTCGTCTTCCGGCTTGTCGTCGGCGGGGTCTTCATCTGGGCCGGCGTTTTGAAGGTCGTCGACCCGCTCGGTTTTGCCCAGAGCATCATGAACTACCAGACCTTCCCGCGGGCCCTGGCGTTCATCATCGCCCTGGTGCTCCCCTGGGTGGAGGTCATCGCCGGAGGCTTGCTCATCGTCGGCCTCTTCAAGCGCTCGAGCGCCGTGCTTATTTCCCTGATGCTCATCGGGTTCATCGGCCTGGTCGCCCTGGCCCTCGCCCGCGGCATCGATACCTCCTGCGGCTGCTTCGGAAGCTTCAGCCGACGCGCGGACCTCACCCTCATCCTGACCGACCTGGGCTTGCTCTATCTTGCCCTCTGTGTCTTTTTCGCCAAGCCCAAGTAGCCGGGTATATTTTACCTGCATGGTGTTCCTCCGGGTTTGTCCTTGGGCCAAGAAGATCAAGCCTCCTTCCTGGGTCCCGGTTTGACGCCGGGAACGGGGATGGGTATGCTGGGGCCGTGACCAATCCTGCATCCGCCTCGTCCGGCAAAGCCGGGAAGATCGCCGCTTATGTTCTGGTCTGGGCCGTGACGGCCTGGCTGATCTTGCCGTTGCTTTTTATGAGCAAGGTGACCCTTCAGGATGCTTCGAAGTACTTCTTCCGGTCGGCCCTGGGCATCATTCTCCTGATCCTTCTCTTCGGCAAGACCGCGACCGACCTCTTCTTCCCACTCGATACTTCCCGGAGGAAGTCGATCCTCCAGGTCGTCTTCCTCACCGTCTATGCCTTGGCCATGGCCGGAGGGATCATCTTCATACTCTTCCGGATCCTGGCCCTGTATCTCAAGAGCGACAGTGCCGGCCAGATTTTTTGATCGCCGGACCGTTGCAAACCGTCATCGTTTTGGGGCATGATATTCCTGCTTTTTTAAGAGCCGGGTTTTAAGAACGCCCGGCCGAACGAATGAAAAGGAGCGATCAATGAGAAGAACGACGACCTTATTGCTTGTCCTCACCCTGGCCCTGACAGTAGGCTTTCTCTCCTGCGGAAAGAAGAAGGAGCCGACGCCGGCCGCCGGCGCCGAGACGAATCCCTTCTTCACGGAATGGACGACCCCCTTCGGGACGCCGCCTTTCCCGGAGATCAGGGAAGTCCATTACATGCCCGCCTTTGAGGAAGGCATGGCCAGACAGAAGAAAGAGGTCGAGGTTATCGCCTCGAACGCCGAGCCTCCAACCTTCGCCAATACGGTCGAGGCCCTCGAGCGCACGGGCGAATTGCTCACTCGAATCAGCAACGTCTTCTATGCCCTGACCGACAACGACACCAACGAGGCGCTCCAGAAGATCGAGGGCGCTGTCGCCCCTCTCCTGGCCAAGCACGGGGACGATATCATCCTCAACGACAAGCTGTTCCAGAGGGTCAAGACCGTCTGGGAGGGGAGGACTGAGCTTGTCCTCGACTCCGAGCAGGCCCGCCTGCTGGAAAAGACCTACAAGGCCTTCGTCCGCAACGGCGCCGGCCTCGACGAGGAGAAAAAAGCCGAGCTCCGCACGATCAACGAGCAACTGGCCGTCCTTGCGGTCAAGTTCGGCGAGAACGTCCTCAAGGAGGACAACAACTTCATGCTGGTCCTCGAGACTCAGGAGGACCTGGACGGGCTGCCCCCGGATGTCGTCGCCTCCGCCGCCGAAACAGCCAGGGCCAAAGGACTTGAAGGGAAATGGGTGTTCACCCTGCACAAGCCGAGCTGCATTCCTTTCTTCCAGTACTCGGCGCGCCGCGACTTCCGCGAGAAGCTCTTCCGGGCTTTCATCAATCGCGGCGACAACAATGACGAATACGACAACAAGGCCATCCTGTCGAAGATCGCGGCCCTGCGGGCCAGGAGGGCCATCCTCCTCGGCTACAGGACGCACGTCGACTATGTCCTCGAGGAGAACATGGCCAAAACACCGGCCGGTGTCCATAAGCTCCTCGATCAGCTCTGGGCGCCCGCCCTGGCCATGGCCGGGACCGAGGCCAAAGAACTCCAGGCCCTGATCGACAAAGAGGGCGGAGGCTTCAAGCTCGAGCCCTGGGACTGGTGGTATTACGCCGAGAAGCTCAAGAAGGCGAAATACAAACTCGACGACGAAGTCCTGCGGCCCTATTTCGAGCTGGAGGCCGTCCGCCGGGGCGCCTTCGACGTGGCCGGCAAACTCTGGGGCATCCAGTTCGAGCCGCGGACCGACATCCCTGTCTATCATCCCGATGTCGAGGTCTTCGAGGTCAAGGAGGCCGACGGCACGCACATCGGTATCCTTTATACAGACTACTTTCCGCGGCCCTCCAAGCGCGGAGGCGCCTGGTCGGGCTCTATCCGGGAACAGTCGATCCGGAACGGCCGGAAGGTGACGCCCATCAACTTCAACGTCGGCAATTTCACCAAGCCCACCGCCGAGAAACCCTCGCTTATCACTTTCGAGGAGGCACTGACCCTCTTCCACGAGCTCGGCCATGCCCTTAACGATCTCCTCTCGGACGTGACCTACGAGTCCCTCTCCGGGACCAACGTTGCGCGCGATTTTGTCGAGCTCGGCTCCCAGATCATGGAGAATTGGGCCGGCGACCCGGAGGTCATCAAGACCTACGCCAAGCACTTCCAGACCGGCGAGCCCATACCCCAGGAGCTCGTGGACAGGATCAAAAGAGCGGATCTCTTCAACCAGGGGTTCGCTACGGTGGAGTACCTGGCGGCTTGCTACCTTGACCTGGACTGGCACACCCTGGCCGAACCGGTGGAGCAGGAGGCCGTGACCTTTGAAAATGCTTCCATGAAGAAGATCGGCCTGATCCCTGAGATCGTCGTCCGCTATCGCAGCCCCTACTTCCAGCATATCTTCAGCGGCGACTACTCGGCGGGATACTACAGCTACATCTGGTGCGAAGTGCTCGACGCCGACGCCTTCCAGGCCTTCAAGGAGACAAGCCTGTTCGACCAAGCGACCGCCCGGAGCTTCCGGGAGAATATCTACGCCAAGGGCGGTTCAGAGGACGCCATGGCGCTCTATGTGCGCTTCCGCGGCCGCGAGCCCAACGTCGAACCCCTGCTCAAGCGCAAAGGTTTTTTGAACTGACATTTCTGGGTACGGACTGAACGGACGCGTTGACATCCCCGGGCTGAATTCGCATTTTTTAGCCGGGGAGATTTGAAGCCTGTCCCCATTATTATTTATTCTTCACCCGGCCGAGAAGCTCGCCGATTTTTGCCGCCACCGGGCTCGCCCCCCGGTCGGTGTTGGACATGACGGCGACGATATAACCGGAGTCCAGGTAGATGTCGAGGTTGGAATTAATGCCGGGGAACCCGCCGCCGTGGCCGACCACCTTGCCGGCGGCACCCGTGGCGACACTGAACCCGTAGCCGTAGTTCGCGCCCAGGTGGTCCGTCCACATCTCCTTCAGGAATTCCTTGGAGACGTATTTCCCGCCGAGAAGGGCGAGGGCGAACTTATGGAGGTCCTTGACCGTCGAGAATCCGCCCCCGGCCGGTCCGCCCTTGATGACGTGCTTGTAGAGATTGTTCTGCCAGCCGTAGGGGCTCTTCGGGTCGGGGCTGTAGCCGATGGCCAGGTTTTCGACGGGATAATCCATTTCGTAACTGTCGCTGTTGGTCATTCCGGCCGGTTCGTAGATCACCTTGCGGATGTGGTCGAAATAGTCCTCGCCGGTGGCTTTTTCGATGATGACCCCCAACAGAAACATCCCGGTGTTGCTGTACTGGTATCGTTTGCCCGGCTCGAAGGACGGCCGGTCATCCTTGATCAGGGGCTTGTAGTCGTCGAGCTTGCGGAAAAGAGCCCGGGAACTCTTTGCGTAGGTGTCGTTGAAGTAGCTCCCCAACCCGGAGGAATGGGTGAGGAGATGGCGGACCGTGATCTTGTCCGTGACGTCCTTGGGAAGCCAGGTTTCGTCGATATACTTGCTGATCGGGTCGTCGAGCGAGAGCTTCCCTTTTTCGGCCAGCCGGACGACCGCCGTCGAGGTGAACATCTTGTTCATCGACCCGAGGTTGAACTTGGTATCGATGTTGTTGGGCACGTGAAACGCCCTGCTCGCTTCACCCGCGGCCATGATCAGGAGGACCTTATCTCCCTTGGCGACGAGCAATGTCCCGGAGAACATGCCTTTAGTGACGAGCTTGTCCATAAAGGCCTTGGTCTCGGCGAGGGCCTGTTCCTCGGTGAGGGGAGGCTCCTTCAAATCGGCCGGCGGGCGGGCCGAGCTGAAACCGGCGCCTCCGATGAGATAATCGGGCGCGTCCGCGAAACGGATGGTGATGCCGCGATAGCTATCATAGTTTCTGTCCTTGACGATGACGATGGTCTGGCCCTTGCGTTCGGGGACATAGGTGCGGATCACGGAGAAATCGATGCCGCCCGTTTCCTGGAGAAATCCCAGGAAGACCTCGACATGGTCCTCCATAGGGACGAAGTTGCGGAATCGTTCGGTGCAGTGGGTGGTCAGAAATTCCTTGATCTGCTCCGGTTTTCCCGAATTCAGCGTATCGATGATAGCCTTGATGCGTTCACCCCTCACTCCTTCGGGTAGGACCGGGCTGTCGCTGTAGGTTTCGGCCGGTGTCTGCGCCCAGGCGGCCTGGACGATGAACAGGCAAATGAATAGAGCGATAAAAAGCTTGTGTCTCACGGCATCCTCCTCATTTCTTTTCCTTGACCCGGCTCAGGCGCTGTTTGCCGCCGTCGCGGAAGTGACCGATGATCTCATATTCCTTCCCCTCTTTGTCAAGCACGAATTCGACCTGGATCTCGCTGTCGTCCTCTGGGACGAAATAGGCCGGGCTCAAGGGAATCAGTCTGATCTTCCTCCCCCGGGCTAGGACATAGAGCTGGCCGTTTTCGAGCGCAATCTCGCCTTCGGAATAGCGTCCCACATACTTTTTCAAGACGGCTTCGTCGACCTTCGCCGGCTCCGCTTTGGCATTCACGTCGTTGAGTGCCCATTGCAGACGGGCTTTGGCTTCTTCATCCTGGGTTTTCGTGGCCAATTTTTCCAAGGCGATGGTCCGGGCCTTCTCCAAGGCCTTGTCCCTTTCGACGGCGATATCGGGGGCGATCCCCGTTCCCTCCCAGTTCGTCTTGCTGATGGGGTTGACCGCCCGGCCGGTCGGCACCCAGACAAGGAAGCTGTCGTTGACGATCTGTGTCCCGCCGGGATGGGCGCCGCCGCCGGTCGTCTCGCCGATGATCGTGGCCCTCTTCAGGTTCTTCATATTGTAGGTGAATTCCTCGGCTGCGGAGAAAGTCCTCTGGCTCGTCAGGATGTAGAGGTCGATGTCGAACATCGGCGTCCCGGGGACATAGTGAAAACTCCAGTACTGTTCCAGAGTGTCCTGGCCGCGGTTCTCGAAGCTGTTGAGATGGGTGCGTTCCTGGAGGAAATAGCTGCTCAGGAGCTGGATCATCTCCGGGCTGCCGCCGCCGTTCCGGCGGAGGTCGATGATGACGGCGTCGGCGTTGGCCAGGAAATTCATCGCCGCTACGGCCGTCTCGGCCGCCTCCCTGAACCCGGAGAAGCCCCTGAGGTCGAGGTACCCGATATTCCCGTCCAGGAGTTTGAGCTCCTGGAAGCCGAAGTTCCTCTTCCGCTCCTCCTTAACCGCCTGCTGCCTCTCGTTCTCCCTCTCCTCGGCGCTCCGGCTGTTCCTGGCCTGGATTCGCTTCACGATCTCGGGGCCGTAGATGACCCGGATGTGCTTATCCTTGCTCACGCCCTGGAGGTCCTGGGTGAGGGTGCGGGCGAAGGCCTGGACGTCGACGCTCTTGTCATACGCGCCTTCTTGGAGCTTTTTTGCCAGCAGCGCGTCCATTTCTTTGGCTTTGTCGGGGAAGATGTAGAGCTTTTGGAGGAGCTCGCCCACGCCTTTGACCACCTCGACCCGCATCTTGGCATCGAGAGCCGGGGGGGTGGCCGGTTCCTCTCTTTCCTGGGCGGAGGGGAATGCCGACAGGGCAAAAAACAGGATGAAAAGGATTGCGATAAGGATCGCGACCGCCTTTTTCAGATCGACCATGCTGAACCTCCCTAACTCATTCATTCAGTATATATATACGTAAGGTCTTACATTTTAGTTCCAAAAAAAATACGTCCCTACTCCAGATCCAGTTTCATCAAGAACCCAAACTTCGCCCGGGCGTATTTGCCTGAGGCTGTCGGCTCGTTTGGCGCGGCCTTAAACCCCAGCTTGCGGTAGAGTCCGACCGCCGCCCGCAGCCGGTTGTCGGTCAGGAGGATGATCCTCCTCGCGCCTTTTTCCCTGGCCCGGGCGATCGCCGCCTTCGCCAGCCGGCGTCCCGCCTGTTTTCCCTGGGCGCCGGGCGTAACGGCCATTTTGGCGATCTCGTAGGTCGCGTCGTCTCTCTTCAACAGGGCGGCCGTGCCCACGATCTTGCCCCCCAGCCGGGCGAAGAAGATGGCCCCTCCCCGGGCGATGATCTCCTCTTCGGGACGACGGAGGAGCCTATCGTCATCCTCCTCGGCCGCGAAGTACTTCTCCAGCCACTCCTCGTTGAGCTTCCGGAAGGCGTCCCTGTGCTCCGGGGCGAAATCGATGATTTCGACCGCCTCCGCCTGTATGTCCTTGATATTCCTGATGATCCGGCTCCCCATCTCCTCCTTGTCGAGCTCCGCTTCGACCTTCTGGATGACCTCCAACATGTCCACGCCGGCACTTTCGAAAAACTCCGAAACTGCGGCCAGAAAGCAGTTCCAAACGGGGGTAAGCTGGGCGGCCAGCTCCTTGCCTTTCGGCGTGACGGCCAGCCGCCTCTTCCTCCGGTCCACTTTGTCCTGGAAGGACCGGATGAGTCCTCTCTTCACCAGCATCTGGGCCGTCTGGATGACGGCCGGGTGGGAGACCTTCAGGGCATTGGCGATCTCCTGGATCGAAAGAGGCGAGGCCTCGGTGGAGAGGAGGTAGAACAGGGTGAACCAGCGGGGTTCGAAATCAAGGCCGAGGGAGCGGTAGGCTTCGCTGCCGCCGCGGAGAAGCCGGTCCGTCAGCCCCTTCATCCGGCTGGCGATGGCGAGATAGCCGAGCTCTTTTAAAAAGTCCATAGTTTAATATTTACGTAAGTACTTTCATATCTATCACGAATCTGGCCTCCTGTCAAGGAAATTCGGGACAGTATATCAATTTCCGAATTTTTGCTGGACCGGGCCCCATAAATCAGGCCTGGGTATTGTGCCGTTCATTACGGTATGTTATTAAATAGAGCAGAAGTCAGGGAAATCAATGATCGGGCAGACCCTGAAACACTACAAGATCGAGGAACTCCTCGGAATGGGCGGCATGGGTGTCGTTTACAAAGCCCTTGATACCAGGCTCCAGCGCCCTGTCGCCTTGAAGCTTCTCAAACCGGAGCTCATCGCCGACCCCGGCCGCAAGAGCCGCTTCCTCGTCGAGGCCCAATCGGCCGCGGCGGTCACCCATCCGGCCATCGCCCAGGTCTATGACATCGACGAAGTCGGCGGCGCTATGTTCATTGCCATGGAATTCGTCGAAGGCCGGACGGTCGGCCAGCTGATCGCCGAGGGGGAGCTCGATCTTCTGGGATCGGTCGAGATCGCTTTCCAGATCGCCGAGGGGCTCGCCCGGGCGCACGAAGCCAAGATCATCCATCGCGATATCAAGTCGGACAACATCATGGTCACCAGGGACGGCCACGCCAAGCTCCTCGATTTCGGACTGGCCAAGCTCCTCGACCCCGACTTCACTCAAACGGAGCTCGGCGTCGAGGTCAGCCGCACCCTGACGAGAGAGCGGGTCCACACCATCGCCGGGACGGTCCTGGGAACGACCAACTACATGAGTCCCGAGCAGGCCCGGGGCCGACCCCTCGACCAGAGAAGCGACATTTTTTCGCTCGGAGTCGTTCTCTATGAGATGATGACCGGTGAGCTCCCATTCAGAAGGGAGACACCCCTCGATACCATGCACGCCATCGTCTTCGAGGAGGCCAAGCCGGTGACGACGCTTCGCCGGAACCTCCCCCCCCAGGCTCACCTGATCATCTCCCGCTGCCTGCGCAAGCGTCCCGAGGACCGCTACCCGAACGCCAATGGTCTGGCGGAAGACCTCAGAAGGCTGAAGCAGAACATCGAGACGGGGACCAGCCTTTCTCTCCCCGTCGGAGTGCGCATCAGGGGATGGCTGGACGAGGTCAAAACATGGATTCCCCTGGGAAGCACCGGTCTGATCGTCGCCGTCGCCGTGCTCATCGCGACGGTCGCTTTGCTCTTCACCCGGGTCCAATGGGGGAGCCTGATCGGCCCGGCTTTCCTGACATATCTGGCCATAAGGTTTGTTCGCAACCGGAAACGCCGGATGATCTCGCACTTCACCAAGAAGGTTTCGGCGCTCCCCGAGGTCAAAGCCGTCATCGTCCGGGAGGACCGGGTGACCGTCGTCCTGGGCGAGGCTTCGGCGAAGGCCTACATCCACATCACGAGCCTGATCGATTCGCTCAACTCCAAGGTTCTTGTTGGCAAGCGCGTTACGGCCGAAATCAAGGACGACCTTTCGGACATAGAGCTCCAGAGACTCGTCCGCCAGCCGGGAGTCGTCTATGTCCGGGACGACATCATGCTCACTACCGGAGCGCCCGGAAAAAGCGATGAGAAGCGGCCGCCTTTTTCTTAATTATTGAACCCCTCCCCTGGTGGGAGGTCGACAAGCCACCCTCCTCTTCTCTCCCCGCCGAGTTGGGGGAAGATTTATAGAAGGGGAGGGGCGTATTTTTTTTACAATCACCCTCTCCCCGACCCTCTCCCGTCAAGGGAGAGGTAATTTGTTATTCCCCATTCAATGAACAATCCAGGTCAACTTAACTCAGGTTGTGGGTTGATCGTCGTTCACCCAAATTCTTGGCTTTCATTTCTCGACGATTCTGTACTCGAGGATCTGGGCGCCGCGCATCCGGTCGATGAGGAACAGCCGGTCCTGCTCGATCCTGATATCGTCAACAAAGCGGTCGAGGGGAACGATACCGAGGAGCACGCCGTCGGGGTCGTAGATCTCGAAGCGGAAGGCATCGGTATTGCGGAGCTCGACGTTCCCTTCGGATTTCATCGAGATGCTGCGCTCTCCGCCGGACATGGTCATCGAGATACTCATTCCGGCTCGCTCTTCCTCCTTGAGCTGGCGTTGGAGTGAAGCCAACCAGACACGGCCCTGGCTGTCGGCGGCGACGCCGACGGAGCAGGTATTCAGCTCGGGCATCCGTATACTGGTCCCTCCGCCCCGCCTCTCCATTTTGCCCTTGTCCTTGGGGTTGGTGCCGTAATCGAGCTCGCGGTCGGCCCGCCAGAGGAGCCGGCCGTCCGGTGAGAATTTTTCGATCCGGTTCTGCCTGGAGAAAGCGAGGTAAACGTTATCTTGCCCGTCGAGGGTGGATTGAATCCCGTTTCCCGCTTTGTTGAGGAGGAAATCCTTGTAGTCCCGCTGTTCCCCGAACTTCTGCTGGACGGCTCCTTGGTCATCGAGGATGGTGATGAGCTTGGGAAGCTGCTTGGCGTCCTCTTCACCGGCCGAGAACATCATCATCATGGAGCCCGGTGACATCACCATCCGGCCTGAGCCAGCCAGGCGCACGATTCCGGGTTGCTCATCGATCATCTTTACCGTCCTAGCCTCTTTGCCCTCCGGGGTCAGGACCTGGATTCGCTGGTTGCGGGGGTCGGAAACATAGATATATCCGGCGTCATCGATATCAATGGACTCGGGATAGACGAACTCTCCCGGGCCCTGGCCCTTGCGGCCGAGGGTCGCCAGATAGCGTCCGTCCGGGCCGAATTTCTGGATGCGGTGGTTGCCGGAGTCGAGGACATAGATATTGCCGTCCTCGTCGAGGGCGACGTCGGAGGGGAGGTTAAAGGCGACGTTCTCATCCTGGGTTTCGAGCTCCCCCAGCGTCCTTACGAGTTCGATCCCGACCTTGGGTTGATCGCCCCAGACGCCCATTTTCCCGTTGTGGACGACCCGCACACCCTCGACCTGTTCTACTTTCTGAGAAAAAGCCAGGAGCCCGGCGGCCGAGACGAACGCCAGGGTTATGGTCAAGTATTCAGTGAACTTAGACATAGTCTTCCTCCTTGTTGACTCTAACCGTCCAGCTTATGGGAAGGTTGCATTCTATCACAATTCGGTGACAATTACGGTGACACTAACCTTAATTCTTTTTAGCGCGACGATCCGCCCCCAATCTGAATTATGGTTAGTGTCCCCAGAATTCTCAAAAATACCCCCTCTCCCTGGACGGGAGAGGGTCGGGGAGAGGGTGACTATTAAAAAATACTCCTTCCCCCTCTCCTCATCATCCCCAACTCTTTCGGCATTTCCGTTGACCCCCTCAGTTGCGGTGTGATAATGATTGTCTCGTGGAGGGTGAATATGAAAAAAATTCTGCAGGTCGTTACCATTGTTTTTTCTCTATCCTTGATAGCCTATGGCCAAGCCGAAAAGGCCGATAAAGACGTTTCGATTCCCGGGCCGTCCTTCGAAGATGTCCTGGGTCTCAAGTCGGTGGGCCGCCCCGAGATTTCCCCCTGCGGAAAGCACATCCTATTCACCATCCGCCAGGTCGACTGGGAGAAAAACCGGTATGATACCGAGATCTGGCTCAGCCGCGACGGCGCCGAACCCTTCCAGTTGACCCAGACGCTTGACGAGAGCAGTGATTCGCCGTCCTGGTCGCCCGACGGCCGCTGGGTCGCGTTCCTCGCCAAGCGCGACGGCAAAACCAACCAAATCTACCTGATCAATCCCGTCGGAGGTGAGGCCTTCAAACTCACGAACCATAAGGAGGGCATCAACTCCTATGAATGGTGCCCCTTGGGCAAGTCCATCGCCTTTACCTCGACAGAGCCGGAGAGCAAAGAGTCCAAGGCCCGTGAGAAACAGTACGGCAAGTTCGAGGTCGAGGACGCCGAATACAAAATGACCCATCTTTGGATAATCGACGTGGAACCCGGGAAAATCGCAGAGGCGAAGCGCTTGACCTCGGGAGCCGATTTCACAGTCAGGGGGTTTGCCTGGTCACCTGACGGGAAGAAAATCGCCTTCGACCATCGTCCCGATCCCTTGATCAATTCGGGCCCCAAATCCGACATCTCCATCCTGGACGTGGAATCCGGGAAGATTACACCCCTCGTTGCCCAGCCGGGTTCGGACCGAGGGCCCTTGTGGTCTCCCGATGGCCAGTGGATCGCCTTTTCAACGTCAATGGGGGATGACCGCTATTATGTTAACGGCAAAATAGCCAAGATTCCGGCCGATGGAGGCCCGATTACGGTCCTGACCTCAACCTTTGATGAGGACCCTAGAATGCTCAAGTGGACAAACGCCGGCATCGCCTTTGTGGGCAACGAAAAGGTTTTCAGTCGGATCTATCTCCTCGACCCGGCGAAAGGAAATTACACCAGAATCGCCTCCACACCGGAGAATATCTACGAGGCGAGCTTTGCCGGCGATGGCAACGCCGTCGCCTTTTCCGGGTTTGACCGGACAACCCTCACCGAAATCTACCGCGCGAATCTGGATTCATGGGAGCCGCAGGCCGTCACCAAGATGACTGAGCAGGTCGCCGGCTGGAAGACCGGCACCCGAGAGGTCATCGAGTGGAAGAGCAAGGACGGCACCTTGATTGAAGGCGTCCTCTGGAAGCCCGAGGGGTTCGAGCCCGGCCGAAAATATCCGCTTCTTGTCATTATTCACGGCGGACCTGGGAGCATCTCAATCCCGGTCCTGGTCAGTCCCTACGTCTATCCCTACCTTGAATGGCTGAGCAAAGGTGCCCTGATCCTGGAGCCGAACTACAGGGGTTCCGGGGGCTACGGCGGGAAATTTCTTTCCCTGAACGTCCGCAACCTGGGCGTGGGCGACTTGTGGGATGTGGAGTCCGGAGTGGATAGCCTGATTGCGAAAGGCTTGGTTGATCCCGACCGGGTGGGAGCCATGGGCTGGAGCCAGGGCGGCTACATCTCGGCTTTCCTGGCCACCAATTCCACGAAGTTTAAGGCGATTTCGGTTGGTGCCGGGATCTCGAACTGGGTGACTTATTACGTCAACACGGATATCCATCCCTTCACCCGCCACTATCTTCAGGCCACGCCCTGGGATGACATGGAGATCTACCGGAAAACTTCCCCTATGACCAACATCAAGAAGGCCCAAACGCCCACCCTCATCCAGCACGGCGAGAACGATCGCCGCGTTCCGATCCCCAACGCTTACGAGCTTTTCCAGGGCCTCCAGGATATGGGTGTCCCAACCAAGCTAATCATCTACAAGGAGTTCGGCCACGGCATCTCGCGGCCCAAGGAGCAGCTTGCCGCCACCTGGCACAACTGGCAGTGGTTCGCCAGGCACATCTGGAATGAGGACGTCGTCATCCCCATCGAGGTCGAGGAAGAAAAAGAGAAAGACGATAAATAAGCGGGCGGCAAGCCAATATATTTTTCCTTGAGATATACCTCACGACACGGAACGGCGGAGAAGGTCGGGCTTCAGGCTGGTGAAAAGGAAAGCCTCACTGATGTCGTCGGCCGTGAGCATGCCCTCCAATCGTCCTTCCTTGAGGACCGGCATGGATCTGAGCCGGGCCAGCCCCATGCGCTGCCGGGCTTCGAAAAGCGTTTCGTCCGGGTCGACCGTCGGGACGTCGGTCTTCATGACCTGCTTGACGGCCACCTCGGGCCCGTACGTTTTGAGCGCGCCGACGAGATCGAACTCCGAGATGAACCCGGCCAGGCGGCCCCCCTCGACCACCGGGAAGTCCGTCTGGAAACTGTGCAGGATAAGGTCGACCACCCGGGAAAGCGGAGCGTCCGGTGTGACCGTCTGGAACTTCCCCGTCATGGCCTGGCGGACGTTCAGCTTCCCGAGCACGCCCTTGGCCTCGACCAGCTGGCCTTCCTGGGAGGCGCCGAGGTATATGAATATCGCGATGATGACGAGGGTCCAGGCTCCCGCAAGGACACCCCAGAGTCCGAGGAGCCAGGCCATCCCCTGACCGATGTTGACCGCCCAGGCCGTGGCTTTGGCGTAGTCCAGCCTCATGGCCAGGATCGACCGCAGCACCCGGCCGCCGTCCATCGGATAGGCCGGAAGCAGGTTGAAGACCCCGAGCATGATGTTGGCGATGGCCAGGTAGGACGGGAGTGCGGCCCACCGCACCGAACCAAGGACCTCGTTCAAGTGTTGGGCCGATAATCCGGCCTCCCAGCGGAACAGGACGGAGACCAGGATGAGAACAGCCGCGATGACGAAATTCGTCAGCGGGCCGGCGACCGACATCAGCAGCTCCTCTTTGGGTTTCTTGGGCATTTCCTCCATCTGGGAGATGCCGCCGATGGGGAGAAGGGTGATGCCGCGGACTTTGACTCCGAAGTGCATCGCCGTCAGGCTGTGGGCGAGTTCATGCAGGGTGACGCAGACAAAGAGCAGGAGGATCACCACGACCCCGAAGAGCGCTCCCTTCGGCCCGGCCCCTATGCTCACCCCCCAGCGGTAGGCCGCCCAGATCAGGATGAGAACGAAGGTGAGGTGGAGCTTGATGTCAATTCCCTTCACTCGGATTAACTTGATGGACCAGCTCATGATTCAACCTCCAGGAGAGCGAATTCCCGACGCCTCTCTCTTCTTCTTGGGATTCAACATTGACAATTATAGGGACCTCTAATCAGGCGTTCAAGAGCGTTTTTTCATTGATTCCGGCAGCGATAGCGCCGACGCCATCTGATCGGATAACGAGTATAAGGCGAATTCTGAAAGGGAATAGTCGGATCAAACCGTCAGGGTGGTCCCGAGTCCCTGGGCGAGCGCCTTCTGAAGGGAGAGCACGGCGATCGCCGTATCCTGAACGCCGACTCCCGTCAGGTCACAGACGGTGATCTCCTCCTCTGTTTTCCGTCCGATTTTCCGGCCTCCGGTCAGTTCGCCCAGCTCGGTGATGTCGGTGTCCTGGCTGATAACTCCGGCCTTTAGCGCATGATGAAGCTCGCCGAGCCGGAAGCACTGTGTTTTGCTGTCGCAGGCGAGTCGGTCCGCTTTGCCGATGACCTCGGGAAAAAGCTCCTCTTTGTGTTCTCCGTCCGCACCCATGGCCGTGATGTGCAGGCCGGGATGAAGCCATTCGGCCCGGAGGTAGGGCTCACGGGATGGTGTGGTCGTGACCACGAACCGGCTCTGGCGGACGACCTCCTCGGGACCGCCAGCCTTGACGACTTCCACGCCTAGCTCCTCGGCCATCTCGGTAATATACCGATCGACTCCATCCGGGTCGATTCCGTAGACCAGGAGGCGTTTGAAAGGCCGCATCATCCGCAGGCCCCGGATTTGGTAACGGGCCTGCATGCCCGAGCCGATGACGCCGGCGGTCTCCACCCGGGAGGGAGCCAGGTGCTTGGCGGCGATCGCCCCGGCGATGCCGGTGCGGAGGTCGGTCAGGTAGCCGTTGTCCAGCAAAACGGCTTCAAGGAACCCTGTCTTGGCGCTCATCACCACCATCATCCCGCTGCCGTAGGGCAGGCCGATGGCCGGGTTGTTCAGGAATCCCGATGCCACCTTGATGGCGAAGCTGTCCAGTCCTTCGATATAAGCGGTCTTGACATCCACCTCGCCGTGGTGCGATTCCACGTCGACGCGGATGATCGGCGGCAGGCTGACTCTGCCTTCAGCCAGGCGGGTGAATCCCAGCTCCACCGCCTCAACGGCTTCTTGGGTCATCCCCACGCATTTTCGGATTTCCGCTTCCCTGAGAATCTTGACTTCCATGGTTCATCCTCGCGAAATTCAGGATATGAGATAGCAGCCAAGATGACTATAGCCGAAGTCCTATCACGCCGCAACGGCCTAAGGACTTCATCGCCATCTCTAGACGAACGCGTCCTGGTCGTAGCCGATCTTGACCAGTTCGATCTTGTTCGGGTCGGCGGTGCCCAGGCCGTA
>Ga0307380_10004502_pt1 | contig 18800 bp, 36 predicted proteins | sample UN3MG_FD_202239 | JGI IMG/M metagenome (GOLD analysis project Ga0307380, IMG submission 202239) | Soil microbial communities from Risofladan, Vaasa, Finland - UN-3 | ecosystem: Environmental > Terrestrial > Soil > Coastal area > Acid sulfate soil | place: Finland: Risofladan, Vaasa | collected...
AGTACATGCCGTCTTCGTTGGATTGCTTCAGTGCGAACTCGATGGCAAGGCTTTCGTCGATCTCCTTGATTGGAGTGGGGGAACCTTCTCGCTCCAGTTGCTCAAGGAATCGTTCTACGGCATCCAAATCGGTTAGGGCGATTGTGTCCTTCACCTCGAATACCAGAACGCACCGAGCGCCGGAGCAATCGATTTCGGTGAGATGCCAACCGGTGGGTAGATATTTCGCTTCGAGCTTATCCCAGATGGTACCGTCGCCGACAGCTTCGTCCAGTTTGGGGAATGCATCTGTCAGCAGGAATGCTGTTTTAATTTGACACCAACTCATCGCATGTCACCCCACTTGCTGAAATCGTAATCCTTGGTGGCTGTCTTGTTCTTGGAGCCAACAGGGCGACCACGTTTCTTACGCGGTGGAATCGATTTGAGGACGGTAGCCGTAATGACCTTGAAACCGATGCCGGTATCTGGATCGATTGTGTTGAAGCTCTTGATAGTACACTTGCCGTTGACGGGCAGTGACGTATGCTTGAACTTACCGGTGATGCGATTCTGCGCAAGCTGGAGATTATCCCATTCGCAGAAGTAAACGGCGACGGTACCCTTCGGTGCACGGGCGAAGTCGGGCAATGGCATCGATTGAAATGTGAATACGTTATTCATACCGGTGCCTTCAGCAGGCGAGCTTGGCCGTTCTCGTCACAGACGACGAAGCCGTATGAGCGTACTACGGTGTGGGGAATTTTGGGTGCATGCCAGCGCAGTCCACCGTCTTCGCGGATGGACGGAATGCCGATGATATCCATTGGGTCCACATGACATTCGTGCATGTAATCAATGACATCCTCGATGGCGTTTTCGCTGGCCCAAATTTTAAGTTGCTGGTAAATTTCACCGGACATTAGTAGTCGTGGCATAGTCATTCTCCATGTAATATGTTTGCACCATACACCACAGTGCTTTATTTGTCAACCACAAATCGGTTGCGTGATTTGGAGGGTTGTGGTATGTTGTAGCATTCTAACATTCATAGGTGGCACGTATGCACTCAAGGACAATTAAACTGAACAGCCATAACAAGGTTGCGGCGTTCGCAGTTGAAAACAACTGTACTGTACAAGAAAGCCAAGCTGCGCTGGACAAGGTGCAGGAATGGATCGAGGGTAATCTGGATAGGATCGTTGACGAGGAAGAGGAGCGTCGTAAGATGGCGGGCAAAATGAACTTCATCAATAATCGAATTGGGGCTAATATCTTGCATACCGGCAATGGTGATCTTGCGGAAGTTCTCTCGGACATGGCAGATGTTCTGTCATACTTGATGAAGAGATTGAAATGAGTGCACTAGGCGAGTTACATGACATGGCCACGTCACATCATCGCGCAACGTCGGCTACTCCGTTCAAAATGTCTGCGAATTATTATCTGGTCATTGCTCGGTATATAAACCAAGCCCAACATCTACCGGATCGTCATAAGGTAATGTTTACGAGTACTGGTTTGTCCGGTACGGAATGGGAACTCCTGTGTCTGGAAATGATGCCAGAGAATATCCCGTGGATCAGAGGGGAGTGGCGTGATGACTTGGAAACCATACGCGGGTTATCACAGAAGGTGCCAACGGTTTCGGAGGTGTCTACTCTAGACACAGGGCGTGATGAACTTATCACTCATATCACTCATTGCCTAGAACCAGAGGTGTTCAATACTGCATACGCTCAGACGTTGCTACTGCATGGTATGTTGTTTCTACTGAAGAAGCAATGAGCGTTCACCGACATTGTTCTTATACGTTCGTAATATTGAAGGCACTTAAATTTCTATTGGAGAAATCATGAATTGGAATATGGATAAGATCGCATCGACCGTTGTACTTGGCGTTGCCGCGATGGTTGGTGTGGTTGTGTTGTTGGGATTGATGGTGCTTGTTTTCAAAGAGCATGGCATCTGGGGAATCATCGGATTCATCGTCATGGGTTTCGTGGTATTCTGTGGCATGTATCTATATGGCAAAAACAATTAACCCATTCGTCACCCAGATCATTTACCGCAAGGATGGTGAAGAGATCATACTGGGGTACATCGGCGAGTTCAGGGGTCAGGGTGTCACCAAGCGATACCGCAAGTCTGACCCCAATTACATGTACAAAGACTTCATGCATTCTTACAAGGCATCTATGGATGGTAAGAAGTGGACCCGTGGGTGGGATACCTATTCAGGTGCCATCCGCAAATTATTGAAGACTCACAAGAAGGATGTGGTATGGAGCATGTATCACATAATGCCGATACCGGAGACGTTTAAGAAGCAGTGGAAGTAGCCGGTTAGTAGTCAGTCATTACATGACTGTATGATGATTTTTCACCACGCAATTTGAATGTAGCCCATACAGAATTTTTGCCCCAACCCGTGGGGGTGCTGATCATTACTTCCTGAGCACCATTCGCTTCTGCGGTATTCTTAAGACGATACTTCAGTACTGCCATCACCAGTTCGTGTTTACTATCCATAGAGTCTTTATCTACGGTATCCAGAAAGCGCTTATATTGTTCTGTTAGTTTATCTGCAATGTCATCGGCGCAGGCATGAAGATTGGACAATGTGGGAATGCCGATGTATCCGAATGGTTCCAGTATGGATACGGGTATTATCATTTTATTATACCCTGTGCTCGTAGTAGGTCGGCAAGGTCTGCTCTGACACGGAGGGACATTCTTTCTTGCTCGTCGCTGGCAGCAGGGTATCCCTTCAGAAACCCATCGACGTAATTTTGCTGTGCTGCCGCCCTCAGATCATCAGCGAAGTCATTCATTATTTTGGCATACTTCTCGTCAGCCCAGTCGATCTTAGGAAACCCGCCGAGCATTTGCAATGTGGGGATGTCGGTATACCCAAATGGTTCCAATAATGATTTAGGAATCAACACGGATCATCTCGTAGTCGGTGCCGAACTTCTTGTTTGTTTCCTTCACAAACTTCTGGCACTTGAATACCATGCGGGAATCGAGGAAATCCCACTCGGGATTGTCGGGCGCAATTGGACCGATCATCTTGCCATCATACTTCAAGTAGTATCCTTCGGTGTTGGGGGTCATCACGTGGCTCTGACTATATAAAACATGTCATCATTGGGATCGTTCACGAGGGCTATATCAATGTAATCCCAATCGGAACCACTAGGAGGGGGAGAGGCCGGTGGTGGGTTGTCCTGAAGTTTCAATAAGGGAATGCCGAGTACGCCGAATGGTTCGATTGATGATGCGGGTATTTTAAACATGGCCGAACACTTTTATTTTTAAACGATTCTCTAAAACGAAACATATCATATAACGATTGTCTGGCGCTACCGTACTTTTGACCATAGTGGCTCCCTCTATACGAGCCATGTCTTCCATCTCACAGGCCAAGGGGTCAAATGGTAAGTCCCATGGTTCAAGCACTTTATAATAGTCGTCCAGAACTTTACACAGGTTGTTGATACGGTCTGAGAGAGTACGCCCCATTACGTCAACCTTCTCTATTAATGTGAGGACCGGAATACCAAGATACCCGAATGGTTCGATTGATGTCTGCGGAATATTCATGGCGCATTATGTCCACCGGGGTATTCCATGAAGTCCCCATATCTCAAGGTATTATGGGGAATACCGAATGAAATATTAATATAAAATCCCACATCCTGTTCGATAATGTTAACTTGCACATCTTCACCACCGTGCAGTTCTGTTCTGAGAGCGAGATTATCATACCACCATTCGTGTTCGAGCTTAACACCGGCAGCACGAGCACGCTGAATAACATGCCACCGCTCGGCTGCATCCGCGAATGATCTTGCGACGGCTTTGAATAATATTCCGAGGAGCACATCTTTGTCACAAAACTGTTTCACCATCAATACGGGGATGCCGGTGTACCCAAATGGTTCGAGTGATGACTGGGGAATGTTCATGCGCCGTTTCGATCCCGCAAATTATGTTTGTGTCTTTTCCAACTTGCTGTGAATTCCACTATGAGAGTTATGCCAACGAGTTTTCCATCCTTTTTGAGGGTAACGGGGATAACGCTAACATCAGCCGCACCACTCATTATTGCGATGGTTCTCACTCCATCGCAGAATTGTTTCAACCGTTCCGTGGAATTATTCTCGTCCATATCGTATATCTCGGCGGAGAATGTCATTGCCCAGAATATATCATCGAGTTGATTAATTATCTTCGCCACTTTGGTATCGGTGATTACAGGAATCCCGAGGTATCCGAAGGGCTCAATGATTGATGCGGGAATAGTAGTGGGCATCACATTATTACTACTTGCTCATACTCGGTCGGGGAGCCGAGTACTTTCCAAGTGACTACAAACCTAGTAGACTCGATGCCAACGGCTGACCCGATGTCCTTGGGAAGTGTGATGTGTATGTCACATCGGGACGTTCCTGCCCCACCCTGCAACGCCGCGTTCATAAACAAATGAGAAATGAGGGTACGTTTCTCGTCATCAAGTTCATTTATAAATTCGTGCTTTGCCAGCCTCCTGATTATCTCCTCGATTTTCTCTATAACCTCTCCGGCGATCTCCATTGGATTCAATCGAAGGAGTTCGTTCAGCAATAGGAGTGTGGGGATACCGGTGTATCCGAAGGGCTCGATAATTTTACTTGAAATCTGTGTCATGTATGGAGTATACTTACGATCACGATGTATTGCAACAGGAGGATTAGTATGGGATATCATGATGGTAAGTTCGCAGATGTGCCGGACGCAGTCTGGAAAGACCTCGACTATGAGATTGGTAGAGCCGACCTTGAATTCGTCGATAACTATCGCGCCTATCGCTTCGATGATGGGTTCCTAAAGGAAGAGTACGAGGCAGCTAAGCTGAAAGGTTGCTGCGGGGAGTTCGATACTTGGGTGACCGTAGACGGCGTGAAGTGGGGTGTTGGTTGCAACCATGGCCACTAGTGGTTTATATTTCCTGACAACTCGGTACTATGAGTACCTATAGCGATCCATTTCATTACCTGCACCTAGCCTCGCAGGAGCGGGCGAGCTACCATGTTCGTCGGATTCCGGCCAAGTACCGCAAGGTGGCGGAATATCTAGCCTACGTTACCGGATGGAGTAACGAGTTTTTCCAATGGCGGTCCGGTAAGGATGATAGAACAAAACAGGAATTAGAACAAGAGCGGGATTATGCTCTGATGTTGGTGTCATACATTACTGATGCGGAGTGGAAATTAATTTACGAGTACTGGATAGCACAGTACCGGATGGCAGGTTCCTCGTGGAAGGCTGATGTGCAAGAATGGATTCGTAAAATCGAACTGCTGAGGGCATTCAGGTGAGTTACACCAAAGCATTCAATCATCTATATCGGTTGTCCCAAGTGATGGACAATTTGCGTACACGCACACAGTATAATCGTGTGGCGATTTACGTTGGTCGGGTTATGATGGCCGAGACTGCTATTACCAAGAAGGATGACGAGAAGCGCAATTTGGACAGTCCGATCACTACCGATATGAATTGGGTCACGCAAGTGGAGGGGCACAAGGATGCAATGATCGATCACTTTCTTGAGATCAATAGTTATGAGTGGAAATTGATTCGTGAGGCAATGCTGAAATATGCCGACCAAAGTCGGGGTAGTGTGGTATGGCATCGGAGGCGTTTAGGTATGATAACTGATCTTGACACGCTCCGAGCATTTCATTTAAAGTGATTACTTGAATTTCTGATTCACGTAAGCCATCAACTCGGTGGACGAGTTTATTTTTAACTGTTGTAGCACTGCTAAGAACTTATCCAAGTGTGGGCGTTGACTGTTTGTCCGTGCATTGTGTATGTCGGCATCTAAACCCTGATTAGCGTCAAAGTAATGTGCTCTGTTAAGTGCATCCTTACCAGCCTTTGATAGCTGACTTGCGTCATCCACTTTGAGTAATTCAATCCACCCACCGAAGTAGTTCCGTGGCGGACCACTACGATATCCACGGGGCTCTACGTCGGTTCCGGGTAATGGCAATCTATCTGCGGTCGAATCGACGGTTGTTACTGATGAAGCCTTTGCCTTATTCAATAGACCGAATGCTTCGGAGTCCGTGTAGATGTACAATGGAATGCCTAGCCGTTTTGCTTTGTATCCCAAGTCTTTCAGATTGCGGGCAGCGTACTCGTTGTCGCTGTTGAACAGTATGTGAATTTCTTTGATGTATTTGGATGCCTTCGGGATGACTGGCTTCTTGCTAAAGATGCGGTCTTCCATCTCATCCTTGCCCAACTTGCGGAATTCTGGACCCCAGTAATCAATCGCCTTGCCGGTGTATCCAGCAGCCATCAATGCCTGCCCGTCAAACACCACCATTGCGCCCTGCTTCTGAGCATTGGATACAGGGTACCCGTAGCCGCCTGTTTTAGATCGTGCCGTAGAGAGGTAATATATCTTCCCCTCGGGTTGGTGTTCTTTCTCTGCACCGGTACCGAAGTCGGGAGTCAATCGAATGGTATTGTCGGTCAGCATGTCACGGATGTTGCTTATCTGTGAGACGTGGTACAGTATCGGACTAACGCCTTCGGTTATGCTTTCGGTAGTAGCCGATGGGGAATCCCATACGTTTCCACCAGCGGCGGCATGAGCGGCGGCAGCATCGTTCTCGGCCTTCCACTGTTGGGTTTGCTTGTCGCGGTATGCTCTTCCACCATTCCCCATATCGCGATGAGCTTCGTACTCCAATCGGGAATGAGGATTATCCATAAACGAGATGAGGGTTGGGCTTTTCTTAATAAGTGCTTGTTGTATCTCGATAGGTAATTCACCACCCATAGCTTTTTCAATTGCAAGGAAAGTACCCCTGTGCAATATGCCATTCTGTAATAGATACGTTGCTAGACCGGCATGGTCGAGGTTTGGCATCTTCTGCCATTGGATAGTATCAGCCATACGTTCCATGTTATTATTTTCGGCAACGTAGTTGGAGTTGGGGGTGCCGCTAGTGGCGTCGCGACCAGCAGCATATGCATACGCCCGCTTCCATACATCGGTTCCGAAGTAGTCTAAGCAGTAGCGAACCAATTGTGGTTTTGCCTTGATTAGTGATTTTAGTGTTGCTTGCCCCCTCGGATGATCGCGGAATACTTCCATGATAAAATCGTTGACGGGGTCTGCCAAATAATCATGTGCCGGTAGCCAATCTGCTGGTAGGTTGTTGACATACCCTGCTGCTATCTTCAACCATGTTGGATCATTTACACTCGCATCGATTACCCAATCGGGATTCTTCTTAAGCTGTTCTATCGATGCGTGTTTTATAGATCGGGAATCCACGCGGATAGCAAGTCCAATAGCTTTGTCCGGTAGTTTGATACCCTTGTCTCTGGCATGCCTTAATATCTGTAGCATCGATTGGCTCGCATACCCCGATCCTTCGGTCTTCTCCGCGTCCGCAACAATTGCCGTTGTATAATCTTGTACTGTGGGCTCACGAACGTATTGATAAGCAGTCATTGGTGACGCTTCGCGTGCAATTGCTTCGAGGGCCAAGAGGGTTTCTTCTGATGCTCTATGCTCCCATACTTGAATCAGTTTAAATAACATGTCGTCGTACTCGCCTGTGGCGTGATACTCTTCTACTTTTTCTGGGGTCCACTTGCTCGGGTCCAACAGCGCCGATTGGTGATGCTCTATGGCATCTTTTTCAAAGATAGTCATGAGTTCTGGATAGGCTTCGATTAATTTGTCAAGCTCGTCATCGGAGAGCATATCGTCATGGATGTTTGCAAATTGTCCGGTATCAAAGTGGAACTGAAACTTACCCATCTTGTCGGTGAGAATGACATACAGTGGGCTACCCGGTGCATAGTTCCAGAAGTAGTTTTCCGACTCTGTGGATGACGTACACCATTCGGTACCCTTACCCAGTTCGCATGCAGCCGCACGTGTGTTGGGTTGTAGAACTGCTAGGCGGTCGGATTTATAGATGGGCTTGATAGCAGTAGTGGCATCTTCGCCCGGTTGGTTAACAATCCCACCGTACCAATCCATGGTATCAAAATTATCTTCGCCATTTTCATCAACATAATTACTTCTAAGATCGTCGAAGTCGAAGTCACCTTCTGGTCCGAATGCCTTCTCTGGGTCTGGTACTGGCCAGTGCATCATCTGTTCTATTTCAGGTTTCTTGAGGAAATTAGATACCTTCTCTCCAGCCGCCTGTACGCCCGTTAGAGGGCGTAAAATTCTAGACAGTATACGCTGGTCAGTCCACGCGTTGATGTCACCACGGCGCTCAGGGGACGGAGCATAGGCATCATCTGGTATGTCCAGCTTCTTGAGGTTCTTCTTATGCGCTTCAAACGTCTCCAGCATGCCTGTTATACGCTGTGCGTCTTCGAGCCAAAGATTTTCACCAAGCCATTGGTGAATGATCCAATCGGTGTATTTCTTATTCTTCGATGGGTCTTTCTGCGCGAACCACTCGACTATCCACTTGACTGCACTTTCTGCACGCTCTTCGGTCCAGTTATCATTGTTTACTGGGTCGGGGAGAGTTTCGTCGTGTAGGGCATCTCTCCACTCTCGTGGCAATCCTGCTATACCAGCTTCTTCCATGTGCTGCACCCACCGGTCAAGAATCTTCTTCTGTAGATTCTGTGCTAGGTAGTTGAGCCGGTCGGTGCGTTCCATCAATAGGAATACTTCTAGGAGTCTCATGTCGCTCTCCCTTCGTATGCATCCACGTCAATGACATCAACCTTCATTCTCGGTTTGTTATTCAGGTATGCTTGTACGACGCGATTGTTACCATCGACAATTAGATAGTTTCCATCAACTTTGTATATCACTGGGCGAGCAGAAGATGCTTTGGCACCAGCCTGTCGCTGTAGTGCGTCTGGATTCAGGAACCGCTCGGTACTGATTAATTGGTCTATGGGGAGGACTTGTGTATTGCCACCGACGTGAGGTGCTGCATCGTCGCCACGCTCGTGCCAATCTCTCCAACGCGGGTCATTAGGTGACATGAACGGGAGCGGATTAGGGTATACACGATTGTCTGCGATATCTTCTTCGCGATCATTATCATCGCGATCATCAACTGGTGGGTTAGCACGTAGTTGGTCGATGGCAGATATAGTTCTTTCGAGTAGCTGACTTAGGCGCATGGATGTTACCCTGTGAGGGCAACACCGGCCATAGCATTGACCAGCGATTCTTGTGCTTGCTCTTGTTCACCATCCGCAGCATTTTGCTGCTGTTGGTCGCGGGCCTTCTGAAGGTCTTTTTCAAACGCATCAGCGGCTTTGTCAAGCGCACGTTGCTGAGCCATACGATTCTTTTGCTCGTTCCGAGAGATGAAATACTCGCGCATTGTCTTGGTATCATACGGAAATTTCTTATCCGTGTGTGGGAAGGTCATCGTGAAATCTTCGGGTTCGAGACTGGACAGCATAGCCGCTTGAATCATGAGTGCATCGATGTCTTTCATCTCTAGATTTTCGCGGTCGAATTCCACGTATACATTCTGGGCTCCGACAACAGTTTCGGAATCACCGTAGTCTGCGCTGATAACCCCATTGGACTGTTCACAGAATGCCTTGAATGGTAGCGTTGCTTCGGGAACACCCTTCAGGAAATATGCGATTACTACGTTGTCGGTTTCTGGATCACCGGGTATGAACTCATCCACGGAGATACGCGGTAGGAGTATTTTGTACAGGTCGCCCCTCACCATCCCCTCAGTCAGGAGTCGGTCAGTGAGTGGGTCACCAAAGTCTGCCTGTGGGCGATAGTACTTCTCGATGATTGGACCGAGCTTCGTCAAATGAGTTTCGGCCTCGCCACGGGTATTGAAGTCCTCGGCGATGCGGTCATTTGGTGATTGCTTATGTACTAGAGTCCACATGGGTTATTCTTTCTCAATTTGTTGTGCAAGGAATATAATATTCTTGGCAGTCAACTCGGCGTCCGCCGTATCGTTCTGCATGTAATTGGTTGCCAGTTGGACAATCTTCTTCATGGTTTGGAAGTTACCCGCTTGATTCCGCGTTGGTTTCATCTCGTTCAATCCGGCGAGGCGTCTGATTTCCGTTATATCTGCGTCTTCACTCTGCATGAGGGTAGACCGCTGTGGGCCATTCAACCCAGAATTCGTACTCATGGCAGCAGCCATGGCATCGATGGCGAACTTTTGTTTGGCCAGCAATCGTGTCTGTATCTGGTTGAATTCGTCAGGGGATAGACCCGAGTGGTCTCCGTTGATGAACTCCTCCACTTCTTGCGCAACAGCACGACCCTGCGCTGCAAGGTCTGCCAGTGTTGTTCCGTATGTGTCGTTTGGATTATCCATGGAGGTATTTACCTATCACGCGGATATCAGGCCGTTACAGGAATTCCATTTCTTCGTCGGATAGTTCTTCTGCGCGTTCCTGATTCTTCTTCTCTACTTCATCGAGGTATCTGCGGAGAATTTTGAATTGGAGGATATGGCCACCCTTGATACGGCGCTTGCCAACTTCGTTCTGTCCTTCCTTGTCATTGATGAGCCGCATTGCGCCACGCAAGTCGGTTCCGTCTGGGCAAAACAAATAGAATGTGGTCCAGAATTTCTCAATTTTGGGTTTGTAGCAAACGATGGAATCGCCCCATCCGTCGAACAGGTAGATGTCATGGTCGTCCAGATACTCTTCAAACTTCAAGAGGTAGTTCATGGGCATGCGATCACCACCCATGGCACGGATGATTTGTTGCTCTTGGTTCTCGTTGAGCAGGTGTTCTTCTGCCCGTTCGGTATCACCATTGATGAGCATATCCACTACCGGTGCTAGGTTTGTGCCTTGGGTCATTCAGAGAGTCCTCGTGGTATCTTCTATATTTAGTACTTTTGTAACATTATTTCCACCCGTTTCCTCCTGATGTTTCGTCAAGAAAGTTTGACATGTCGTTTCATTCGTGCTATGCTTCGGAGAATTACAAGTACATTGGCGGTATTATTATGACGAAACCAATCGAGAAGAAGTTCGCAGGGAAGGGTTGGGGTACCGAAGTGGTTCCGAAGGAACTATGGATAGACCCATCCAAGACGTATACCTGTGGCGGTAATCCCGTGCATGGTCTCCAGATTGTACTTCATAATGGCAACGGCGACGAAGTCACCTTTCCCGTAAAAGGAACCATCCGCTATAACGGATTCCCCCGCAAAAAGAAGTATACCATCTGGACTCTTGATGGTCGGGCCGACCCCACATGGGGTACCGGTGATGATCTGGTGGAGGTCAAGACTGATGGCGATAGTTGATGTCAAAAGTGGTGATACTGTATACTACAACCAGTGTAATGTTATCAACTTCGAAGCAAAAACAACCGTCAAACCGGTTGTGGTGAACGAAGTATTTCGCACCTTCGTCACGGTTCATGGGTTTGGCGGCGACCGGTTTAGGTATCCCGGTGGTGGATTAATCGGTAACGGTTGGGGCGAACACTTGACTCTGGAGGATAACAGTGAATATCATTCTACCCGATGAAGAAAAGGATGGTTTCGAGTATTTCATACTCGTGACCCTGACACTTCGTCCCATGCAAATCGCCATGGTGAAATTCCCCGCTACACTTAAGGACGCATTCGCCGCCGAGTTGGGAGAGTGCGACTTCGCGCCCGACGAGGGTGGGCTGATGTGGTATCTGACGGAGCGTCGCGACGAGGCTGACGACAATGGTGAGAACGCTGCGAGTCGTTATGAATTGCGTGGCTCAGTATATTCGCCGCCTGATTCCGCGTTGGTCTCACCGAAGTCTGAAGAAGAGGCTGAGCAACAGTTACAAGAATTCAAGGACACGCTGGACCGTAACAGCAAAAAGGATGGTTATGTTTATCTACCGAAGGCGTTGCGTGATGGTCGGCATGAGGACCAGTACATCCTCCAGCCGGTCGATAAGGAATTTTTCACTACGCGCACAGAGCGCGGCATGTTTGAAGAAGTTGCATGGTCCCCGTTTGGCACCATCGACGAGGCTACCAAACAGGAAGCCCAAAATTTAGAACGCAATCCGCTAATGAGAAATTGGCAATGAGGTGATACTATGAGAAAGAAATTCACTAACATTAATGACGATTCTCCCGATTTTATATTCGCAGAACGGAAGGGAGATCGCCGGAAGAACAAAACCACAGTGGTTGGAGAATTCTTCATCCGGGTGGTTGGTGATCGCAAGGTCTTTGGTAAGAACCGCAGGAAGGGTGACCGACGTGATGAACTACTAATCGATACAACGGGTTGGACGGTTCGTGATGTCCAGATCGGTGATGTCGAGACGGATGACACTACATGGAGAACCATATGAAAAGACTACTGATTCTTGTATTACTATTGCTGCCCATTGCTGCTAGTGCAGGGGAACTCTTCGAGGATGGCCGCGTGGCATTCACCGTTGGGTTGGATGTTGTTCATGATCCATCCGAGCCCTTCGCGGAACTTCGTTATATCGACACGAGTATTCCATTTTTCCATGGTACCAAATATGCACTCGGTTGGTCGGCATTCATCGGTACTAAAAATACCATCGGTGCCGAGATATTTTACCCGTATGAACAATGGGAATTTGGTTTGGGCATCGAGTATTCCGACGTAGTAGAGGATGTGGTCGGGACCGAGGGTAAATATAATTTACGGATTGGTTACAATATTACGGAACAGTGGTCCGTCCAACTGCTTCACAAAAGCAACTGCAAGTCTATATGTACGGAAGTTCCGCTATTAAATAACCTACCACATGGTAGTGAGGATAAGGAAAACCATGGGTATAATTACTTGAGTCTTAGTTATCGATATTGAGGAAAATCATGAGCGATACAATTTCAGATTACCAAAAGGTTGCAGCACTGCTGTCGATGGATATCCAAACACACGCGATGGCTGCTGCCAGTAACCCAAAGTTGGCTGGAGGTTTGATGGAGAAGCTGGAAGAGCGACGCCTTCGAATTATCAACGACGCAGAGTATCGGGACATGCGCTACGGTGCTTCCCAGACAGTGCTCGCGGTCGCAGCACACAGTGATCTAGAAGAGGGGAGTATCGACTAATGTACCATCGTGTTTTTGAATTATTGGATAAGCTGGATGTCATCAAGAACAAGGCTGAAGAACTCAGACGGCTGCGGGAATATATAAATGGTCATCATTCCGTTCCAATCAACAGGGTGCGGCTCATCGAAGAGAGAGATTTCCTAGTCGCTGATATTCAAGCCCTGTGTCGCGAGGTCGCCAACGATACCAGAAAGATTAAAGATGACTGAAAAAGATTGACAAACAGGTTGACAATGTTTGTCAACGGTAGTATAAATACATTATGAAGACCACTGGATTGACCGGTGGCAACCAAAGACACTAAGGGAGACTTAGTCATGAAACAAGATTTCGATTATCTGTCATTCGTTCTACGCAGTCAGCCATTCCATTACGGTCACGCCAAAGTCATCGAGACGGCACTGCAACGTTCCAAACACGTTATCCTATTCGTCGGTTCTGCCAACAGAGCCCGAGACTGGTTTAATCCGTTCATCTTCGAAGAGCGTGCAGGCGTAATCCGCGAGTGGGCAAAGGATCACGTCAGCGACTACGCAGACCGCATTACCATTTTACCACTGGACGATTACCTATACGACATCGATAGCTGGCTGGTTGCAGTTCAGCACAAAGTCGAGACGGTCGTTCGTACCAGAGAAAAAGGATGGTCCGACTATCCCCCAAAGATTGGTCTCATCGGCCATTCCAAAGATCACACCAGTTTCTACCTGAACCTGTTCCCACAATGGGGCAGTGTAAACGTCGAGGCTTTCACAGATCGCCGGTTGTTCAACAGCACCGACATTCGTGACGTATTCTTCAAAGACCCTGCCGACACTTCGTATACCGATTGGGGCAGCGTGCTGGAAGGAATCCCCGACGCCACGATGGCGTTTCTGGAAAAGTTCCACAAGACCGAACACTACAGTCACTTGTGCGAGTACCACGAGTACATCCGCAAGTACAAGGAAGATCACAAGTTCAGGAATCCCAATATTCCATACGATGCGATTCACACCTGCGTTGATGCATGCGTGATCCAGTCTGGTCACATCCTGCTGGTCAAGCGCAAGGATCATCCCGGTAAAGGTTTGTGGGCATTGCCCGGTGGATTCATCAATCCCAACGAGCTTTTGGTTGACGCCATGTTGCGGGAGCTTTGGGAAGAAACCAAACTGAAAGTTACACCGCGTGTACTTCGTGGATCGCTCACGGACTCACATGTATTCGACGAACCTCACCGGTCCGCACGTGGTCGCCTGCTGAGCCACACCTACCGCATGGATTTGGAACCGATGGGCAAGCTGCCCAGAGTCAAAGGCGGTTCTGATGCCAAGAAGGCGGAGTGGGTTCCCCTGAGTGAGTTGCGGTCCGAGATGTTTTTCGAGGATCATTACTTCATCATCCAAAGCATGTCCAAGCGGGCACGGAGGTCTTATGTCTAGTCAATCTGAGCAATTAGTAGTAACCGAACGGAAGAAGTGGGTGAAGGAACTTGGAGAGGTTTCGAAAGAAGCCATGAACGCGAACATCTTTGTTCAGAGTGTCCAGTTCCCCGTTGGTGTAATCATCGAGCGGATCGTTACGGATTGTGCCAATAAATCTTTGGACGCCGGATTAGGCGGATGCCATCACGACGGTGGAGCCCGTGCACTGATGGGAGCGCTCAAGGCATGGATTGCTGGTATCGAGCGGGAAACCCCGCCAGAGTTCAGCAAGGTAATGCTCGCACTTCACAAGGAAAACAACCCCGAAGAGTACGAACAGTACCTCCACCTGAAGAAAATCTACGGAGATTAATATGTTCAGTGAAAAAGAATTACGTGACATTGTATCCAAGGTTGCATACTTGGACTGGGAAATCCGACTCATGCACGACGGTGACCGACCGTATCTTCAGATACATGGGCACGGCCCCGATCCGAAGGAGGGCATGAGGGACGCTCAGTGGTCCGGTAGGAAGTGGTTTATCTCACCACACATGTGTCAGAACGAAGTCATTCGGACCGCTTACAAGGCAATTGAGTGCGCCGTAGCACACGAGATGAACGAGAACTTCCTTTATAGGAATATCGCCATCATGACGCCGCACATGGATTACGACGAGATCGTGGATATCATGGAAGATCACGACTGCATCGATTCCCGTGATAACGGAATGCAGGGGCCAGAATAATGGACCTCCCAGAGTACGGAAATCGCGAGCAGGTTGCCGATGCCATTCAGAAGCAGGAGTCTGCTATCGTTGGCAAGAAGGCAGAACTGGATATAGAGTACACGATACTCGCCGCCATCAAGAAGATGTGCAAGCACGAGTATTATCGTATAACGTTTTGTGGTCGTGATGCCGGTCAGAAATGCGAACATTGCGGCGATGTTAAAGAATAGAATTGGTGCATAGGCACCGTAACCCAAGACCTCTGGATTGACCCGAGGCATTAACTTGATAGAGGAGCTTTATCATGAAGAGCAACGTAATCTTAAACACAGACAGCTACAAGTGCAGTCACTTCTTACAGTATCCACCGGGTACTGAATACATCTCATCCTACATCGAGAGTCGCGGTTCCGATGTCGATGGTTGGACTGAGTGTACATTCTTCGGACTTCAAATGTTCCTGAAGGAATATCTGACTACACCATTCACGCAAGCCGACATAGACGAGGCCGACGAGCTTCTGACAGCACACGGCGTACCATTCAATCGTAAGGGTTGGCAGTACATCCTGAAACGCCACGGTGGTTATCTCCCCGTTAAGATTCAGGCAGCACCAGAAGGTACCAACATCCCACTGGGTAATGCCTTGGTACAGATCATCAACACTGACCCGAATGTTCCATGGTTGACCAGCTACACGGAAACCGCCTTGCTTCGCGCCGTATGGTATCCGACGACTGTAGCCACACAGGATCGCTACATCAAGGAATCCATCCGAGCCGCATTGATTAAGACTTCGGATTCGAAAACAATCGAGGCCGACATGCTGTTCAAGCTGCACGGCTTTGGCGCTCGTGGTGCATCAAGCCTTGAGTCTGCCGGAATCGGCGAGTGTGCACACCTTGTACACTTCATGGGTACGGACACCATCGAGGGACTTCGTTACGCTCGTGCCTTCTACGGTTGCAGCATGGCGGGCTTCAGCATCCCTGCGGCGGAACACAGCACCATTACTGTATGGGGTGGACCGGATCAGGAAATCAACGCGTTCGAGAATATGATTAGACAGTTCGGCGGTGAAGGAAATCTGTACGCAGTTGTTTCCGACTCTTACGACATCTACGCATCAATCGAGAAGTGGTATTCGCTGCGGGATTTGATTATCGAGAAGGGTGGTACGCTGGTTGTGCGTCCCGACTCTGGGCACCCTGCTACGGTGGTTCTGGAAGTACTGAACCGCATGGGTGAGTTGTTCGGTTACACCACCAACGAAAAAGGCTTCAAGGTATTGCCTGACTACGTTCGAGTCATCCAAGGTGACGGTATCAACCACATCTCCATTGGTGAGATTCTGGATACGATCATCGCGGCTGGTTGGAGCGCTGACAATCTGGCATTCGGTATGGGCGGTGCGATGCTGCAAGGCGTCAACCGCGACACACTGAACTTCGCCATGAAGGCATCTGATGCAAAGGTTGAAGGTATGTGGAGAGATGTCTACAAAGACCCTGTCACACAGAGTATGAAGAAGTCGAAGCGCGGTCGTCTGGCATTGATCAAGAAGGATGGCGAATTCAAAACCATTCGTCAAACTGATTTGGAAAATCACGCAGACAACCTGTTGGCCACGGTGTTCGAAGACGGAAGACTCGTCGAGACCACATCCTTCGAAGAAGTTCGGGAACGTGCTGCCGCATAAGCTGGTTGACACTCTACCATCTCGGTGGTAGAGTGTTCTTATGAGAATCATTTCCAAATTCAAAGATTACTACGACTCGGCTCTGTCCTTCGGACACGATGCCCACGTGGTCTTCGAGCGCGAAACTACTTCCATCCAAATCAGTCAGCGAGCCGATATCAATCCAGAATACCATTTCATGATTCCTTCTCTAGGAGCCCGCCGTTCATCACAGCGATGGATCGAGGAAGCGATTACAAATAGCAGAGGTTTCGAGTTTGAATTCGATCCATTCACTGTTGCCTTTTGCGGCAAGCTGTATCACGGTATTGATATAAAATATCGGAAGGATGGTTCACTTGGTGATTGGACATCCAATCACTGCTATGACTTTGATTCATACACGACCCAGATGACGCGCTATGGGTTTGGGCTGTATGAGAAAAAACAGAAAACACATTCTTGGGAAAAATTCCCCAAGGGTTCTCCGTGTTGTGAGGAGGAAGTTAAGAACTACTTCGATGCGTCCGGTTCGGACCACACGGACTTTTTCGCCGAGCGCCGTCAGCCGATAGCAGTTTGCCTCGATAGTGAAAGGGCTGGCTTCAGGGATATATTTTTCAATTGCATATTGACGGGTCAGGAGTTCTATCGGGTCTTCGACGCGTTCACCGCATTCCAAGAACTCGACATGTTCATCTCCGGCGTTATGGCCCACGATGGGAACCCCATGGAAGCTATCAGCGATACGGACATGCGGGACAAGAAAGGATTCGACAAGATGAGCTTCAAGAAACCCCCAACGAAGCGGCGATAATGGCTGAAGAATTCGGGCTTAGGCATTACATTGTTCAGGACGATGTGACTAGAGAGGATTTGGGTGTTGCAACCATTAAGCATGCCGCCAAACCAACAACCCACATTAAGCATTGGATAACATTTCCTGACGGTACGGTACGGAAACAATACAATGCGCGGCGTATACTAGATACAGAAGCCGATTTATTAATTGCCTTCGACTCGCTGCCGCAACTCAAAGTTAGCTATCGACCAATATCCGAGCACTTTTATCTCCATGAGTATTTGTATTTTGCCGTTCTGCTTATCTTTTTTGGACTATCGATGGCGGTCGGAATGACACTGATGGTAGCAATAGTGCTCGGCAAGATAGAACAATTGATTTCATTTCCGTTTAGTTATTACATTTCTTCCTTTTTACTTTATGGAACGGTGGCGAGTGGACTCGTGTATTTGTATGCCAATCAAATTGCATGCCCTAGTCATCGAAACCTAACAGCGGATGATCTAGAAATGAATCTCATTGTAGGACGCATCTCAAAAAAGGATAGGGAGGAGAGAGGCTAAAGCCAATGAAGCGATGCTACACGTGATGGATATGAAAGCGGTTGAGATCAATGAAGCGATACTGCGCGATGTGCTAGTAGATACCCGCGTCCAACACCCCCCACCAATGAAAAAGGGATTCCGCATCAAAGCATGAATCCCTTTATGTTCGTACTCTAGGTACGTTGTGTGAGCATCACGCTGCTTGTGTGATAGCTCCAGCCCCGTTGTTAGTGACTCCTGCTACAGGCCATGCGGTTAGGATGTTTTTAACTGTCTCATGCCGAACTACGTCGTTCTCCCCAAAGCTAATGAACGCAATACTTGGTACGTTGCTAAGGGTTCGTTCCGCCATGCGGAAACATGATTGTCCATTTACGTCTGACTGTATAGGGTCTCCTGTGATTACCATTTTCGATCTTACACCAAATCTGGTGAGCAGCATCAAAAGGTTTTCGGGTGTTGCATTTTGCATCTCATCTGCGATGATGAACGTGTCGTCAAATGTTCGACCGCGCATGAATGCTAATGGGACGATTTCGATGTCACCACGTCCGATGTAATCTTG
>Ga0307380_10004504_pt1 | contig 18797 bp, 19 predicted proteins | sample UN3MG_FD_202239 | JGI IMG/M metagenome (GOLD analysis project Ga0307380, IMG submission 202239) | Soil microbial communities from Risofladan, Vaasa, Finland - UN-3 | ecosystem: Environmental > Terrestrial > Soil > Coastal area > Acid sulfate soil | place: Finland: Risofladan, Vaasa | collected...
GTAAAACGTGCTGCCCAGCGGACTACGAATATACCTCATGAATATTTTTGTGTTGGACAGAAATGTGAAGAAGTGTGCACAGTACCATTGTGACCAACACGTGTCAAAAATGATACTTGAGAGCGCACAAATCATGTGTACCGCTTTAAATACAATGGGCTTCAAAACCCCCTACAAATCTACCCATGGTAAACACCCATGTGTTTTATGGGTTGAGGAGAGTTATTCAAATTTCATCTGGCTTGCACAATTGGCGATTGCATTAAATACTGAATGCAAATATAGATATGAAAAATACAATGACCATGCATCAGTACATGTTATTCGTGAAATAGAAAATTTACACTTTTCTGATAAAGGGTTGACTGAATTTGCTCAGGCAGTACCAGAAAAGTACAAATACAGAGGTAATGCAGTCAGGGCCTACCGATCTTTTTATCGTGGTGAAAAAGCAAAATTCGCGCGCTGGACCAAAAGGCCAATTCCACATTGGATGAATGTAACCTCATAAAAACTTTAAGGGGATCTTGGTTTCGCTCCGGTCCTGTAAGCTAACCATTTATTGTAAAGAAATGGAAAAACAATCATGAGAAGAAAGGAAAAAGAAATCACCGAAGAGTCAGCCATCGAAGCCATTATTACAAAATCGCTTGTTTGTTGTCTTGCCTTGTCTGATGGCAATTCTCCCTACATTGTGCCATTGTGTTTCGGCTATAAAGATAAGGTTCTGTATTTCCATGGCTCTCTCAACGGAAAAAAGATTGATATCATAAGAAAGAATCAAAAGGTTTGCTTTGAGTTTGATATAAACACCGAAATTGTAAAAGCTGAAGATGCATGTCATTGGAGTATGAAGTACCGAAGCGTTATCGGCTTTGGAAAAGCTGTTCTTCTTGAAGATAAGGAAGAAAAACGTAAGGCACTCAACATCATCATGAGTCAATATTCTGATCGAACATTCCAGTTTAATGATGACACTTTAAAAAAAACGGGAGTGATCAAAGTCGAAATAGAGAGCATGACAGGTAAACAATCTAAATCGTGACAATACAAGAGCTTCAGATAAAAGGCTTCACAGAATAAACGGGTAGATTATGTGCCGATGCGCTTTCCTTACCATGGACAATTTAACAGGTTATGTCAGTGATGATGAACTGACTATTAAGCACCTTCACGATGCGGGCTGGACAGTTGAAATGGTTTCTTGGCGTAAGGACTATAACTGGAGCCAATTCGATGTGGTGGTAATTCGCACGACGTGGGATTACCAAAATGATCCTGACACTTTTTTTGCCGTGCTCGAATCTATTGATCGTTCTCATGCTCGCCTTGAAAACTCATTGGAGTTAGTGCGATGGAATATGCAAAAACCTACCTGCGCGACATCGCATTAAAAGGTACTTCCATAGTTCCGACTCTCTGGCAAGAGGAAGCAGTAGATGCGAATACGGAAGCCCACAAATTGTTACCTTATTGATATCTCAATTTATTCATTTAATTAATCGGCTATTAGAATCTCTTTTTACTGATAAGCATACCCCGCTTCCGATAATCAACATGCCACCCAATATTAGCCGCCAGCCCAGTGGTTCATCAAAAATGAAAAATCCGCAAACTCCGCCGAAAACAACCTCCAACATGCTAATAATACCGGCCTTGGGCGCCGGCAGGTATATCAAAGCTTTATTGAAAGTCAAATTGGCAGCGGCAGCAAAAGTGGCAATCGCAAGAAGTCCAATAGCGCCTTTGGCTTCAAACAGAAAGGGTGACTCTTGACAAAAAAGTGGTCCTGCGCCAACTAGGCAACCGATCATGCTCATGTAGAAAAACGGTGTGAAAGTGTTGTTTTCAGCGCTCAGACGCCGAATCAGAGTGACGGTTAGGCCAATAAAGAACCCAGCGGCCAAGCCGAATAGGTGCCCCCATTGGAGCTTGATACACAATTCGTTGGACCACAAAATCAACGTTGCCCCTCCAAAGGCAACGCCGATAAGGGGCCAGTCCAAGGGTGCCGTTTTCTCGCCGGTCAGCCGAGTCGAGAGCAGGCCGGCAAAGGCAGGGAAGAGGTAGAGAAGCACCAGAACCTCGAACATGGGTACCAGGGTTAAGGCGACCATAATACAGATCGCGCCACCCACACCAGTCACTCCGGTAATAATAAGGACACAGCGCTGGTGGCCGAGTAGACTTAGACCCATACATCTCGCCATAACAGTTACTGCAACAATCCCAAACAAACTCCGGCCGAACATCATATGCCAGACGGTCAAGTAGGGCCCAGAGAGTTTGACGGCCAAGTTGAATGTTGAGAACAGGACCGCTGATAGAAAAGCGTAGAATATTCCAATGTATTGTGGCTGTTCTATTTCATGCTGATTAAAAAATGTTAATCTTCCCAAACTGGTGACCTCGAATCATTCAAATGCGGGGCATCCCTCATTAGGTTTTTTGAAAACGGCTGATCTTTAAATGACATAACTTCTCGACCTGATCACGAAATCCGAATGCAGCAATGGACCGAGTTTATGCTAAATTTCCTTGATTTGATAAGCTGACAAGAAAACATCCTATTAATCTGATTATTCCTGCATAAATTCATGATCTTGGCATAATTGTTCTAAAGGCTGATATGATTCATGGGCAATTAAAAGATCGAAGAGCTTGGGCGGCCAACAAAAGGACAGCAGGCATCAAAACTTTAGGATTTATGAAAGGGCAAAAATATAGCCCCTAAAAAAGAGAAATAAGTATCACATCCTATTAATATGGTATTCCTTTTTCCGTTTTAGCCTAATACGAGGCTAGATTTTCGGAGTGTTTCTAGGCTTTCCTAAAGAGGCAGAAAGCCTTTCACAATTTTCTATAGCATCCTTCTGAATTTGTTCTATACGTTCTCCTGTAATCCGTATTGAAGGTCCTGAAATACTTACTGCATAAGAGGGTCAACCCATGTAATCGAAAACAGGGTCTGCAACACGGCGAAGTCCTAAAGTCAGCTCTTCATTATCTACAGCAAACCCCCTTTCTCGAATTCGATTAAGCTCTTTTTTTGAGTATTTTTTAAATATAATTTGGCTTAATCAGTTCAATCTTGGTAGGGCAATCAGTCCACGAATTTCAAATCGATTTGGTATTTTCATCCCGAGTTCCAAGAGTTTGAAAATTAATTGGTAACGAGCTTCAGCATTTTTTCAACATAGTCCAAATCTCTGAGCGTTACCAAAAATAGGCCACTTTCACTTCTGCTTAGCTCCAAATGTCGGGCACTTTTGTAACCTTTACATAAGGGATGATGCTGTTTTTTCTCGCACTGAAAGGAATCCCCGAAGTGCTGTAGAACGTTCATTATATTTTGTACTGACTTGGATCTGTGAGCAAATATTCTCTGCAGCTGAAATGTTGCATCCTCATTCATTTACCTGTTGGTCATAAAGAAGTTGAGATCCAAATCTCCGCCGGAAGAAGGTTGACTGATATTTCTTTAATTTCCATTCCGGTATTCTACAATCCTGACAAACACCAAAAAACCATTTGTTTCGAAGCCATCGGGCAGCACGGCATTTTTTTGAATTGCGAACCATCATCCTCTTATTGCAATGGGTTATAATTTCCCCATAATCTCCCCTGATTTCCAAAGATCGAACCCCATGAAGAAGTCCCCTGCGGGAAGGCCATAGCTTGATCTTCTGGACGAGTATAAACAAGGGTATCTGTTTGCGATAGTAAACCCTTTTATTAGGATTACCTGCCATATTCACTCCAGGAATCGTTACCCGGTTGGGGAAACCTCAAATGGAGGGGAGTCCGGGAGTCACACCCGGCTGCGTAGATTTAGAGTCCGCGCTGATCTTTCCGATCCACTCCCCAAAAATAATATGCCACAAACACCACCATAAAATATATAGAATAAGGCATCGCCAAGTAAAAACCTATCAACAACTCCAATGTGTGTTCGCACGGTCGCATACAGCACCGGGATCATTGTTATCGCCTTTAATCAGTCATGGCAACCGAAGAGATCATCATGGCCGCCACACCGATCTGCAATGGATCATGAATTAAGCGGTCTTTTATGCGTAATCGGGCCTCAGCAGTAAGCCCCAGCGGAATTCCTGGGGCCGCAATCATTGTAGTTGGTCTGATGTGTCTGGCCTCAATTATTCCTGAAGCCGGTGAGGCGTCAAGTAGAATTGAATACCTCTGAAGGGCTCCTTCAAGATTCCCTTCCACCGTCCCTTCAACCTTCCGGGCCATCCACTCAGCCCGTAACACCTTCCGATCATAGACACCAATCTGAGTCCCCATCTCATTTAAGATTTCGGCGGCTCCAGTCCCAACCAGACCCGCGCCAATCACCAATACGGAATGGCCTTCAAGTCCACCTGCTAAACCCTCCAAGGCTGCTCCATAGCCCCTACCCGTTGCCTCTGCATTATCTACGATTAGACGGGTCGAGAGGTTGAATGCCACAAAACGCTCATCGTCAGCCATGAAAATGACCTTTGAGCCCTGTTCAATCGCTTTGACAATACCAGCAACATCGGTCGCCCCGGGCACAAAGGCGTAAAAACCAAGGTAATTGATAATATCCCTAACGGCTTCAGCAAACCCAGGAATCATGCCTTGCCCAGCTGTAATGGAAATTACACCGACTTTAGTCTTCGGGATTACTTTAATAACCTTTTCTTCATCGACGCGGCTTGCTCGACACGCGATTTCGCGAAGGGATCGGCCTGTCCTTTTCTGGAGTTCTGTGTCGTAGATTGCTAGGGCTGGACCCAAACCATCAATATCTTCCTGTCTCAAACGTGTCACTTCCCGTGTGCAAACCCTTGAAAGAAATCTGGGTCATTAAGACACCTTCGATGAGCTCTATAAGGTGCATAATTTTCGGCAGAATAATCCTTTGTCATATTCATCCTGTACAGAAAGGGCCTTGTCTGTCAGATGGCATTTTTTAAATTATCAAATGGCGTTGTTTCAATATAGCTATGCTTCCCAATTTTTTCCCGTATATCCTGGATGACGCCTTCTCTCCTTGCCCAAGCTTCCTGCCGGTTGCTCCCTGTACATATGAGCGTCGCCACCCATTCGTCTCTGCCAGATGCATAATTCGTTATAGCCTCGTCTGCACCAAAAAAATCTGTGTACACACGTAGAGGACCTATGCCACTCATAATATGCTCTCCGGTAATCTCCAACAACCCAGGCGAGACCTTAATGTGCTCCAAGACTACCCCTCGCTCGGTTGATATGCTCATTTGATATGGATCGTGGCCATGCAAAAAAAGCTTCCTCAAAATGTGTACCAGGTTGACACCAGTTGACCAGTATACAGTTATTGGAGTCTGGCTGGGCAACCTGGCGTCAACCTCCAGTACTTTCAACACACCGCAATGAAAAATTACCTCTACGTCCATCAACCCTCTCAGATTCAGGGATCCGGCAATAAGCATGGAGACTTTTTCAAACTCTGATACATATTCTGGAGGCAACTCCGTGGGTGCAATCACCCGCTTGCAATCATAAACGACATCCATAAACAAATCTGTTACTTGAATTGGTACATATTTTCTTGGGACCCCGATCACTTCCAGAGAATAGCTAGGACCTGAAATGAATTCCTGTAATACCCAGTCTTTGTAAAGAATCGATTCGGAGATAAAATCACTCCATTCATCATTATTCCTAATAATCCGTATTCCGCTGCTACCACTACCTTTGTTCGGTTTTGCTATTACAGGAAAGCCACATTCCGGCCAGGTCTTAGGCGCAGGGAGACCCATAGTGGCAAACAGCCGATTTGATCTCTTTTTGGATAATGAAACTTCATAGGCTTCGGAATCAAAGGCAAATGGTATACCTGAATTCCTGGCATAGTGACCGAGCACCGCTAGGGCCTTCTCGTTCTCCAGTGCCGGAATAACCAAATCAACGCCATTCAAAACATTGTCTAATCCTTGTTCCTCATTTACCTCTAATTGTACAAAGATATCACACATACCGGAAGCCGGAACGTGTCCCTTCTTGTCGATGAGAAGAACTTCCCAACCGGCCTTGTGGGCAAGGTAAGTTGCCTCAACACCTTGAAGATTTCCTCCGACAACCGCGACTAGCATGCAATTTTCTCCTCGCCGCCATGCCCATTTATCATTAGACGTCGCTTATTAATCCATGCAAAATAGTCTTCTAATTCACCTGATTTCAATCCGCAGCTTCTCAATACTGTCATAACACTGTCGGGAGTTCTCTTCCCATCTTCTATATCCAGACAACAATTAGCAACTCCTGCCAATCCAGCTCCAGGAGGCACTAGAGAAGTAACGACGTTTGCACCGGCATCCAAACGCAGTTTCAGGCCAGCCAACCCGTCTACGTCCAGTGAAGCTGGAATTAACTTATCAGGAAAAACTATGCGCAAAACTGAAATGATAATCAACTCTCGATAGATATCAGGTGGCGTGTGGTTTTCCATTGGCGTCCCTTTTTGAGGAACTAAATTCATCACCCGAACCTGATCGGCATCCAAGGCCCGCATCACCAATATGGAGCTAGTCACATCATCCAAGGATTCGCCTGCACCGCTGAGAATGCCTTCCTCAACTAGCATTCCAAGTCTTTTCGCTATATATTTTTTACACATCCTTTCGTCGAAGCTTTGTCCAGGCCTTAAACGCCTAAATAAAGCCCGTGCATGGGTTTCCTGGTAGCAGGCATACCAATCAGCTCCACACTCCGCAAACCGTGCCAAAACATTATCGGGGATCACACCCGGTGAAACCATGATTGGCAGGCCGGTTATTTTCTTGACAGACTTGACAAGTTCTATCAATTTTTCAAATCCACCAACGCCCCGATCAAAAAATTCCGGGTCTTCTCCCATAGTCAGGTCGATAAGGTGAACGCCGGGAGCGGCCATCTTGCGTGCAGCTTCAGCTATTTCTGACGATTTTTTCCGATACCTCTTTAATGTGGTATGGAACTTTCTGAATTGACAGAAATGACAATTATTGCGGCAAAATGTAGAAAAGTAGAGAAAGCCGTAGAGAAATACGTTGTTGCTGAAATGGCATCGGCGCAAATACCTGGCTGTCTTGAAGAGTAGATCAATCTCCTCTTCTTTGTTCAGTCCCAGAAGAAATCTAATCTCATCTTCAAGCAGTCTGCCTCCGTCACATGCTTTATCTAAGATCTTTTCAAGTGTAAAACTTGGCCTAATTCTAATTCTTTTCATTGCATTAGCCAATAGTTAAAAACATTCTTTGAACTTTCTGAAATACCCAAGCCGCCGAGCAGATGGTTTTCTAAACCGCTTCTAAAGCTCTTCCTCAAAGGGAAATTTATGAGTAATGATCAATTTCCAATGATAAATTCAATCCTGTACTCAAATGTTGAGTCGAATTCCATCCAAATATGCAAGACTTCTGCCCATCTTTGCAAGATTCTGACTGTTCTCAGCAACCATGAGCAGACGTTCGAGCCCAAATCCGAGACCCACCCAAGGATCGGTTATCCTCCAGGCACGGTCGAGCGAATGTGGGCCCATTGCTCCGGAACCCAATTCCACGTTATCCGCTCCAGCCAGAACATCAATCGTTTCTCCATAAACTTCGGATTTTTTTGTTTCCAAGTGGTAATCATCTATTCCAGATGCCTTGGTTACTATGGCTGCCAGCTCAAGGATTCTAGCCTGGCGTGTCTTCTCCGGTAAACCCATTTCCACAAGATTGATCATAGTGAATTCACTGGAGTGCTGGGCGCCTTGTGACTCTTTTCGGAAACATGGTCCCACCTCAAAAATCCGTACCGGTTTGTCCCACAAACGTACAAGATCCTTCAAAATAAAATATAAATGGGGTGCCAACATCGGACGCAGGCATTTATTCTTATCAATCCAATAAATTTGGGAAGTGAGGGGGTGATCTTCTCCGATTGACATTTTGGAAATGAGGCCCTTCGACATTATAATCGGCGTAACCACTTGGGCAAAACCGTGATTTACCAAGACTTCTACCAACCTGCTTTCCAGTTTACACAACTTGGGCCTTAGATGAATATCATGATAATCTTTAAGACTTTGCTTTTCCTGTTTAACGAGTCCCTTTTCCAACTTTTGAAATGCCCGATCGCGATCTGATACACTGTCAAATCGCTTGTTTTGCTCCGAACGATTGGCGTTTAATTCCTTTAGTCTCCTCCTTTGAATCTCAGACCAGATAACAATCAATGGCTACCCCCTCAATGCATATTGAAACTTTAATGGGTACCTCAAGAGGTTTAGGAACACGGTTTAAGAAAATTGGACTAAGTACACTATTTTCGGGAGACAGAGTCAGCATTGCCACATCACTACAAATTGAGCAATTCATTCACTTTATCCACTGCATCCTGAGCATCTGCGCCATAAGCATCGGCACCAATTCTGGTAGCCCAACGTTCTGTAACGGGAGCCCCCCCGACTATGGTCTTGAATCGATCTCTTAATCCAGCCTTTTTCAATGCTTCTTCAAGCTTTTTCTGTTTGGGCATGGTCGTGGTCAGCAAGGCACTTGTGCCTATAATATCTGCGTTTACCTTTACCGCCTCTTCAATGATCGTATCAGTTGCCACATCACGGCCTAAATCATGAACTTTTATCCCATTTGCTCTCAACAAAGAGACAACAATACCTTTTCCAATGTCATGAACATCTCCCTGAACCGTCGCAATTAGAATAAGACCCTTTTTTGTCTCCTTTTGCTCTGGGATCGCCTCGTTTACGACATCTGTCGCAGCCTGCATAACTTTCGCAGCCAACATCAGCTCCGGTATAAACAGTATGCCTCGCCCGAACAGATCACCCACCTCTCTAATACCCGGGGTAAAACCATTGTTCATTAGCTCCAATGGATCATGGCCTTCGGAAATCACCCGCCGAGCTATTTCAACTGCTTTATCCTTATTGAAACTAATAATTGATTGCTTGGCTTCCTCAATGATTTTATTGTCAATCATAGTCTCGTTCTCCTCTATTTTACGAACTATAAAGTGGTTGTCAGTAGTTCCTTAGTGCCTAAAAGACTTCCTGGGAGCAGTTTGCAATTCGTGTCTAACAGTTCAACAAAAGATCTCAGATCTCCTGTTTTATAAAAAAATTCCTTGGGAAAAACCCTTCATCAAAAGAAATGAGGATCAGGATCCCGCTTTATCTTTGAAACGGCGGAGGCAATTAATTTCGATCCCGAGAAGTTCTGAGATGCGAAACTTGGCCTCTACCCCCATCGCGAAGGTGGGTTGAGGATTGATCAAACCAAGATTCAGGTCTTCTCTTATTTCAGTCATCCGCACCGTGTCGGCCAATTCTCTTGTCGAAATACCTAATTTGCTGGCCACATACTCTTTTGCTTCCTTAATTCTCATGCCTCGTGACATTTGCATACGAGCAACCAGATCTCCGGCTGTCCGCATTCCGCCCATGCCCGAAACAACTCCATGAGTAGCAGCCATTCCCAGAGCATCTCCCACACCAACCTACAAACCGTCCAATTGCGTTATATCAACAACAGCTTTGGATGCCCTGACTACCGCATCGATGGGAAGAATGGAATTCAAGGGGACACCGCCTACCCCCATCCCCATATTGGCATGAACCGGTATGCTCGATTGCTTCACACAGGCCTTCAAGAAGGTAACAACACGGGCAATGTTCCAGGCGCAGGAATCGGTCGTGGTAGTATTAATGACAGGTCCGAATATCGTGACTCCTGCTTTTTGCGCCAACTTGACCTGTTCGTGCGGATACAATCCGGCCAAACGAACACCGTCATAGGAGAGGTTACCATGCATTCCCAGGATGAATTCCCCTGACATACCCATTTCTATGCACATGTGAGGATACTTTTTCCTAAGAATCTCAACGGCTCTGAGCGTCGCTAAAAAATCTGGATCACCCGCTGCACCTGTCGTGTCAAAGTCGATGCCATCGGCACCTGACTCATATAATTCGCTCGCTACAAAAACCATATCGCTAAACGCATGCTCGATAGCTTCTTCACTGGCACCTCTGGCCTCATCAATTTTCCCTTCAGCCATTAGCTCAGTTGGATTAAGTGACGGACCGTCAGGTCGGCTATAGATGCCTAGATTTGGCATGGCCCCATAAAATACTGGAACTGTTGTGATCAACAATGCTTGTTCCAAAATGGATCTTTCATAACTCACGATGGGTTTTATTGCCTTATAACTATAATCGATATGGCCCAACTCAACAGTGTCGGCCCCCAGCATCTTTTCATACAACTGAAGCATTTGAGTTCTGTCAATGGGAAGGAGGTTGCGCTGTATCTCGTTACACGTTGTATCGTAAGTGAAAACGACCTCATTCCCCGGCTCCACATGTCCGGGTGGCGAAGGTGAACTATAAATCTCGAAAATATAGTCCAGTTCATCTTGAGATAAAGGATCAATTTTTCCCCTTTCTGCTGCGTCTTTTGTTCCTTCTTCAAGATCCTGTTTAAGTTCATCTTCGGAAAGCTCCGCCAGCGAACCATCTCCCATCCGGGTTAGAATTTTCTTATTCATCATTGTCACCTCCGTTCCTTCAAGATTCTTTGGATATAACGTCGCTTGTAAAACCTTCCTAACGCTGTTTATTTATTCGATTAGCTTTTATTACCACTAATTATTCTTAGGAAAACCTCTATATTTACATTCCGTGCGCTGATAATAATTACAACCCGTCGGCCGATATCATCTACAAGATTATTAAGCAACACAGCAATACCAACTGCCGCAGCGCCTTCTGTTACCAGTCTCTCTTTCTCGTAGGCGTATTTCATAGCTGCTACAATCTGTTCCTCGCTAACGGTGATAATATCATCGACGTATTTCTGAACTAACTTGAATGTATAGCGATTATTAAGGCCGATACCGCCACCTAAATTGTCTGCCAAAGTTTGTAACTCCTCAACTTCCACAGGCTTTCCCGCTTTCTGGCTTTCATACATGGTGGCACCACGTTCCATTGACACGCCTATTACACGTATAATCGACTCCGCTGATTTAAGCGCTATCGCAATTCCGGAAATCAATCCACCACCGCCTACCGGCACCAGCACTGTATCGACCTCGGGCAAATCCTCCAAAATTTCTAATCCGATGGTGCCTTGCCCCGCAATAACATAAGGATCGTCAAAAGGTTCAACCATGACAAAACCTTCTTTGGCAACAAGTCGTTCTGCTTCAGCTCGGGTATCGTCAAAATTATTTCCAAGAATACGAACCTCTGCGCCAAGGCCTCGAATTTCCCGAACCTTGTCTTCTGATACAATCTTCGACATGCACACGACGGCTCTAATTCCCATTCGTTTGGCGGCATAAGCCACGCCTCGTCCGTGATTACCGGTGGATATGGCAATAACGCCGCGCCTCCGTTCTTCTTCTGTCAAGTTCTGAAGTCGATAAGTTGCCCCCCGAATTTTGAAAGCACCCATATCATGAACTGTTTCAAGTTTCAAATAAACCGACGCACCAATATGTTGCGACAATGCCGACGATTGAACCAGTGGTGTCCGGCGCACCAAGGGAGCGATCGCATGCCGAGCACGATAGATGTCACGCAAAGTTATTGTATTATCTTCCATAATGCATTTCTATTCGCATAACCCACATTGTTTTTCCTGGTATTTTTGCGCCACTCAGTGCTTCATCCGTTAACCAACGCTGTTTTCAACTTGGAGACCCAACCCTTGATCAATAGCCTTACGGTAGGCCAGCAAGGAAATCACTTTATCCTGAACCCCGGTTCCTGTCAAATCACAAATCGTAATTTGGTCTTCAGACTTACGTCCGGCCATTCTTCCTGACGTGGGTTCGCCCAATTCTAAAATCTTGGAGTTCTCAGACAAAAGGCCTGCCTCCAACCCGTGGTGCAATTCCCCCATCGTAAAGCACTGGGACTTGCGGTCGCATACAAGCAGGTCTGCACGGCTCAGGACGCCCGGTTCGAGTTCTTGCTTCTCCGGGAGATCAGCGCCCATACAGGTGATATGCAATCCCGGATGCAGCCACTCCGCCTTCAAATAAGCCTCCTTAGATGGCGTTGTAGTCACAACTATGTCGCTGTTTTCAACAACGGTGCGAGCATCATCAGTGGCCACGATCTCGACGCCAAGGGTCGGGACCATCTCCTGCACGTATTTTTCAACTCGCTCCGGAGATATGTCGTAAACCATCAGGCGTTTGAAATCACGAACAAGCCCTAGGCCTAACATTTGATAGCGGCCCTGGGCACCTGCCCCGATAACACCTGCCGTGTCGATCTTTTCACGCGACAGAGACTTCGCCACAAAGGCACCTGCTGCCCCAGTCCGCACGTCCGTCAGATAGCCATTGTCGAGAAGAACGGCTTCTGCAAATCCAGTCTTCGTGCTCAAAAGTACCACCATAGCAGAGGCATTGGGCAGGCCGATTCGATAGTTGTCAAAGAAGCCCGCACCCAGCTTAACAGCTATACTGTCAAGCCCGCGAACATGAGAGCTTTTTATGTCCACGTCACCGTTATTCTCCGGTACAGGGATGTGCATGATCGAGGGCATAGCAGCCTTGCCACCCGATAGCGAGGTAAACGCCTTTTCTATGTCCTCTACTACTTCAAGATCTAATGTGACACATTTTCATGACACATTATCGTAATCTTCAAAGTTACGCTCCTCTTTAATCTTTTTGGGTCTTCCTGTTAATGCTATCAACTGCCAGATGTCAATCATAGTCATGATTCCAACTCGCCTCGTAAAAATATTTACAGGCTTAATATAAATCAGTTAAAAATGTAAATCAGCTTTTACTCAGAAAAGATAATGCAGTGCGAACATGCATCTCTACGCCCACTGCCAATGAATCCTCATCAATATTGAAGCAAGGATGGTGGTGTGGGTAATCTGCTCCTATATCTTTGTTCCCGGCACCTACAAAGTAGAATGCACTTGGAGCTCTATTTGCGAACTCACAAAAGTCCTCACCGATCATGGTGACAAACGGTATAATATTATCTTCGGTATCAACAACATTCTCGGCTTTGGCTCTTACAAGATAAGCCATCCCTGGATCATTGATGACGGGGGGGTGCGAATAGGTATATTTGATGTCATATTTTGCCCTGTGTGCAGCGCATATGCTTTCAACAACCCTTTCGAATTTTGTACATGGATGTTCGTCAGTATCTGGCTCAGTATCATACAAATAACGTATTGTCCCCTCCATTTTCACTTTGTCAGGTATAACATTGCCTATTGTTCCACCTTCTATTTTTCCAAACACAATAAGGGTCGGCTTTAGTACGTCAATTTCTCTCGTTTGAATGATTTGAGTCGATTGAATAATACTTGCAGCAGTTATGATTGGATCTATGGAGTCCTGAGGAAAACCTGTATGTCCTCCTTTACCCTTGATCGTTAAGTTAAACACATGCATGCCGGCCATCACAGGACCCGATTGGATCCCAATCTTGCCGGCTGGGATCGTCGTCATCAGATGAATCCCCATTGCCGCATCCACCCGAGGGTTTTTCAAGACACCTTTTTCAACCAAAACATCGGCATACATGTTTTCTTCATCCGGCTGAAATAGGAACTTAATGTTTCCGGTTATCTCATCCGTGTGTCTGGAAAGAATCTTGGCAGCGATTAATAGCATGGCGGTATGACCGTCGTGCCCGCAGGCGTGCATTTTTCCATCATAAATGGATTTATAAGGGACTTCGTTTTCTTCCTGGATGGGGAGTGCGTCCATGTCGGCGCGAAGCAAAAGCGTCCGCCCGGGGTGATTCCCGCTCAGCAACCCCACAACGCCTGTTTCTGCTATCCGACTTACATCCATTCCTATATTTTCAAGATAGGTAATTATTTTTTCGGAAGTTCTGAACTCCTCCAGCCCTAGCTCGGGGTGCTGATGAAAATCCCGTCGCAGTTCGATTATCTCATCGTTCAACTGACGAACTTGTTCCTTTATTTCCATGATGCATACTTTTTTTTATGAAATTTGTTCGGCTGTCTCTCAATGAGCCTTATTCCTTTGGTGGAGTGTCAGATCGCCAGCACATTTGGCCTTCTTCGTAACCAGATTTTTTGTCACAAATAAATTTGCTTTAATGCATCCAGCAAGAAGGATCACATGAACCCCTCGAACCTCTTCTGAACCACGGCCGAGAACACATAATTTATCATGGTTACAAAATCAAAAATCGGCAGGCCGACAGCTCGTTGAACGGCACAGGAATAAGGCGGCATATCGGCACATTCCAGCAAAATGGCCCCGATCGAAGAATCTTCCTCAACCATCTTGCGAGAAGCGGCTACCATCTCTGCCTCGATCCGAGCGGCATCTAGCTCTCCCGAGTCGATCATTATGCCGCGATAAAAATGCTCCCATTGATCCATACCTCTGACCACCATAGGCAGTGCCGGGTCTACGCCCAGCCCTTCCAAAAGAGACTGATCAAAGGTCGCCTCTCGAACACAGAGGACACCTACTTTCCGACCTTGACCAATCATGGCCGAGATGAACGGCAATTGGAGAAGACTTGACATGAAGACCGGCACAGCCAGACGGCTAGCCAACTCTTGCTGGAAAAATCCCAGATAACCGCAGTTGCTACTAACCGCCTTGACGCCGCCTCTTACGAGTTTCTCCCCCGCTTTGACCAAACTATTCAGTGCCGTAGTATCCTTGCTTGTTGCGCGTTCAACGGTCAGACCCTCAACCACCTCGTAGGTAACTGGAAAATCAAAAGTGCAGGCGTTGCTTATATCCCCCGGAATATACGGGGTAAACTGGGTATCGAGCATGAGAATACCGATGCTCTGGCCGTAAACGGTTTGTCCTTTTCGCGCCTTGTAGATCATCTCTTCACACTTCCATAAGCAAAATTCATAGGGCTTGACGGGGCGTCGCTTCCCAGGGCCATAATGGTTTGATAAACTTCGGCTGCGACCTCCATCCCTGTTTTGCCTTCGGCGATGGTACCCACCGCTGTCTGCATACCTTCATCCGCTATGGCGGCAGCCTTTCGCATGTATGCAAGTTCTGCCGGTGACTTGACCACCTTCACATCCTGGATCAGGGTGGTGGGTCCCTTGACTAGGGCATCCCCTAAGATTTCCTTAAATTTTAAATAATCATGGGGGTGCAAATAGTACTGAGGTACCTCTAGGCCGATCCGGCGCTTCAGATATCCCTTTTCTTCCATAATCGCTTTAACGGCATCCATGACATCCTCAGGCTCCCGTCCCCAGCCTCGTACATCTTCCGCCAAACCAAACATGATAGCCTCATTTACTTCTGTGGCTCGCGCGAGAAAAGTCAGTGGGCCTTCCTCAAGGGTAAAGAAAAGAACGTGTAGTTCCTGAAATATTTTGCACCCTACTCCAATCAGGTAGTTGATGTTAACCGGTGAAATAACAAGCAAAAGATCTATTCCTTCTGCTTCCATAGCAGCCCTCACGCGCGCCTGTCGGTCTTGAAATTCCTTTACTTCAAAATCATGCTTTGACATCCTTCACTTCTCCTTTGCGGCTAAGTTGTTTAAGTTTCAAAGGCAACATGACGCTAAATAAAATTTAATGAATTAGGAGATCACACATCCAACAAACATGCCCATAAACTTTGCAAGTCTTGTTTGGCCATGGCCATATTACTAAGCCAGGGGGTCTACAGCGACCTTCATAAATGCAGGAGAGACTTCTAGTGCATTTTAAGAAGCTGGCCGTAACCCTCGATCTTATCCTCGATCCCAGCAAGACGCATTGTGTCCCAGAACATGGCCTGATTGCTTGTAACTACAGGCTTTCCCGTCTGCTGCTCGAGCGCATCAACGATTTCCAAACTTCGGATGCCGCCACAGCTTATGAAAATCGCTTCGGCATCAGGACGGTCCACACTACGGGCGTAATCCTTGATGAAGTCGGGGGCGACCCGGCGTATATCCGGGTCTTTCAGTATGTTCATCCCCTGAAATTCCAAGATCTCAAAACCTTGACCCTGGAGATATCCGGCCTCAAGGGCGTTGATTTCGTCCAAATACGGTGTGGCCACCACAATGCGGCTGGCTTGAAAAGTCCGCAGCGCCTCAATTACGCCACTTATCAGGGTGGTCGGCTTGGCAGCGGGGGCCCCTCGCGAAAGCGCGGCCTTGACACGATCCTCACCGATCAATGCGCTCGCCGAAGTACAGGCAAAACAAACCACATCCAAATCCCCTTCGAAGACAAAACGGGATGCCGCATCTTCGAGATCTTTTTCCATTGCCAGCAGCTTCTCCACCGTGATCTCTTCTGATCCCGGAAGCCTGGTAAAGTGGACACCCACACCAGGCGGAACCAGCCTGAACATTTCCCCCTCGATGAGACCGTCGGTGCTGATCAAGACAAATCCGATCCGCGCACGCCAGTCACGCCCACGATCAAACCGGACTTCCACTGGCGAAGATTGCACATCGAATGTATTGGTGCTCATAGATCCACCGCCTCCTCCAATAATTATCATTTTCTCTCATTTTTTTGGTGCATGGCAAAATCCTATGCTATGCCCACTAGTTCCTTGGTTTTCTCTACTGCTTTTGCCGCATTTGACCCATAGGCATCGGCCCCGCACTCCTTAGCAAAGTCTTCGGTCACAGGGGCACCGCCAATCATTACCTTGACCTGATCTAGAATGTCTGCTTCTTTCAACGCTTTGATAGTCTCACCTATCTGTGGCATGGTCGTGGTCAAAAGAGTCGACATGCCACTGATGTCTGGATTATTCTCCTTAATCGCATTCACCCATTGCTGAGAATCTACGTCAATACCCAGATCCACTACGTTAAATCCTGAGCCCTTAAGCATGATACACACTAAATTCTTACCTATATCATGCATGTCACCCTTGACTGTACCCATCAATATTTTACCTAAATTCTTTCCCTCTTTATTACCCAGAAGTGGGCTTAAAATCTCCATAGCGCCATGCATTATCTTCGCCCGATGTATCACTTCTGGAATAAACATATCTCCATCTTTGAATCGCTGTCCTATTACTTCCATTCCCGCGAGAAGGCCCCTATCCAAAATTTCTCCCGCGGCGACAACTTCATTTACGGCCTTTTGGATGGATTTCTTCACGTCTTCAATGTTGCCCTCTATCAGGCCCTCTGCTATATTTTCATAAATTGCATCCATATTTATTTATGCCTCCTTTGCATCATTTCGATAATCGAATCCTAAAAACAATGCTAAATGAACGCTCCATCGAGCTCCCGCTTTTATAACCTTCAGTGAAGCAGCGTAGAGCAGCAACGTTATTATCCTTTGTCCACTTCTGCTCGTTCAATAATGGTACGAATCTTTTTTTGAACCTCTGCAGACAAGATTTCAGTTTGCGGGCCGTTTAGAATTTGCTCTACCCTTTCTCTAGCCCGTACATTAATGCTTTTGCCCCCGGCCGCCTCCCATCCTTCATAGGTTCGATGGTCCATGAGAAAGGGATACCAATCCTCTTTAAAATGACGCAGCGTATGCTCGGTGTCGATAAAGTGGCCCTCGGGCCCGACTTTATCGATCACATCCAGTGCCAAAGTCTCTTCGCTGACCTCAATCCCCTGCATATAATGTCTGATCCATCCGATGATATCATCGCAGATGGCCAATAGCTCAAGCGAACCCGTGAGCCCCGACTCCAAGTACCCTAAATCATGGATCAAATTAGCACCACTGAGCACATCCACCATCAGCGTCAAGGCAGCCTCCGCCGTTGCCTGCCCATCCAACACCTTAGAATCGCTGCATCCTGACAGCCCAAAAAAGGGAATTCCATAATACTGTGCTGAGGCAGCCCCCAGTCCTCTCATACGGGGAGAAGCATAAGGAAAAATTTGAGTCCTCATATCCATATGAAGGCCCCATCCGCCCCAAATGAAAGGAGATCCCTCGCATTTTAATTGGGAGAGAACAAGCCCTGCTAAATTACCAGCATTTATATGGGCCTGGGCCCCAGCCGGCGTCATCGGGGCCAACGCCCCTCTGTTTCCAGTAGGGGTATAGGTTGTGGGAAGACCTTTTTCGGCCATAAAGAGAAGTTTCTGTAAGGAGTCCTTATTGTGCCGCAGGTCAGCTGTTAGATTAATATAGCAGGCAATGAAGGGGTTGCACCGAAGTGCCTCTTGACCTCCCGCAACGGCCTCTGCCATTTCCACGCAATCTACACACCCTTCAAAGCCAGGGGTGACAAAACCAATGGGCTTGCGTGAATGAGAAAGCATAGCCTCCATCTGATATCGATCCATTGTCTCTTGGGGAAGATCCCACGGCAGGAAGGTGGACATGACAAAATCGATGTTTTCAAGGCCATCACAGACCTTGATTGCATCAACAACATCAGCGAGCACGGCTTTGCGACGTTCGCCGGTTCTGTGGTCAAGGATGTTCAGGCAATCTGAGCCCGTCCCAAAAAAGGATTTCCTCCCCTCCAGAGGCATGACTCGGTTGCCCTCCCTATCACACAGAACGACCCGCTTGGGTGCCGTTCTTAACGCCCACTCGGCCAGGTGAGAGGGTATCCGTACGCGGTTCCCTTCAGAAACCTGAGCACCCGCTTTTTTCAACATCTTAACAGCATCCGGAAACTCTAAAATAACGCCGGTCCTCTCTAATATTTCCAGACTGGCAAAATGAATCTCCTGAAGTTGCTCGTCACTAAATTGCTTAAACAGTGGTGCTTTGATTTCATTGAATCCGCTCATTAAATGGTTCATAAATTCCCCTTTTGTTATTTATCTTCAGATGAAT
>Ga0307380_10004505_pt1 | contig 18795 bp, 16 predicted proteins | sample UN3MG_FD_202239 | JGI IMG/M metagenome (GOLD analysis project Ga0307380, IMG submission 202239) | Soil microbial communities from Risofladan, Vaasa, Finland - UN-3 | ecosystem: Environmental > Terrestrial > Soil > Coastal area > Acid sulfate soil | place: Finland: Risofladan, Vaasa | collected...
CCAACGAGAACACCAACCGTCTTCTGCGCTAGTACTTCCCGAAGGGCACCGACCTGTCCGTGCACAGCCAAGCCAAGCTGAACGCCGTGGCGCGCGAACTCAACGAGCGACCAAGAAAGACGTTGAAGTATCACTCACCAGCGGAGAAGTTTGCCGAGTGTGTTGCGGCCATCGGTTGAATCGGCAGTCATTAGCGGACCTGGTTGCGCGGATGAGGGATGTCGGCTTTAATCGCAGGAGCGGAAGTCCGGCAGACGCTTCTAGCGTGGTCCTGCCGGGTCGGATACCCGTTGACCGGAGGAGTAAGTCTTGGCCTTCTAAGCGTCCGCGGTGCCGAGCAGACGGCTCCAATTCGCCCTAGCAGTTATAGACGCCAACGGCGCACCGACGCACAGTCCGACGCGCTACACCCGCGACGCTGACCGGCGTCAGGGGGCGGCCTACTCGAGCGTCAGCCGTCGAGACGAGACTGTGAACGCCGGGGATCGAGAGTCGCTCGCCAAGTTCTAAGCCGCCCAATCCGATCATGCAACCACCAACAGCAAGCCAATGTTTTTCGACACGCTCATTGTTCACCTCTAATGACAAAGTTGTTCGTAATGACGAAGCTGCTCGGCAACTCATCCATATCCTTCATCTTGCGCTTAGTCGTTATAGACGCCTATCGCTCAGCGCCTGGCTGTCCTCCGGGCAACGCCGGCGACGCTCACTGGCGTTAGGGGACGCCCGACTACGGCATCTGCAGTCGAAACGAAACTGTGTACGCCGGGGATCGAGATGCGCTCGCCGAGTTCGAGCCCACAAAGCCCCACGATTGCGGTCAAAATAACGATTCCAAGTTGTTTCGTGTGAGTTTTCCACCCCGTTGTTTTCGCCAAATCTCGCATTCCCGTCGTCGCCCGCACCTCAAATAATCTCGTCTTCGTCGAACAGCGGGTCCTCTTCGAGCTGACCGGCAAGAAGGTCGATGGTCGCCGCCGGATCGTCGCGCTGGCGTATCCTGGCGATATGAAACAGGCCGTCCCCTTCGTTGACCACGGGCAAGTTCGTGCGACCCACGATCAAGCCGGGCTCTTCGGCGATGATCTCGGTTTCAATGTCGCCGAACGGGTCGGACACCAAACCGAGCACGTCGCCGATCTCCACATTGGCGCCGGGCGCCTTAAGCGTCCGCAACAGCCCGCCGGCGGGTGCCCGCAGCCAATAGCTGGAGGATGACCGCATCGGTGTAACGTGAGGCTTGGTGATGCCCTTGGCTTTGACCATGCCGAGATGGCGCATGACCCGCAGGATACCCATCATCCCGGTGCGCACGGCGTGCTCGTCGAACCGCAAGCCCTCCCCCGCTTCGAACAATAGAATGTCCACATTATGCGCTTGAGCGGCCTGGCGCAGCGACCCGTCGCGAATCTTGGAGGTCATCACGATCGGCGCGCCGAAGGCCTCGGCAAGCAACATAGTGTCCGGCTTGCGCGGCGACACGCGGATCTGCGGCAGGTTGGTCCGGTGGATCGCCGCGGAATGCAGGTCGATGCCGACATCCGACCGCGAGACGATCTCCGTCATGAATTGGTGCGCCAGCCGCCCGGCCAGCGAGCCGGCCGCGCTGCCGGGGAAGGTGCGGTTGAGATCCCGGCGATCCGGCAGGTAGCGCGAATGGTGGAGAAAGCCGAACGCGTTGACGATCGGCACCGCCAGCAATGTGCCTCGAAGCGTGTCGAGATTGGGCGTCCGCAGGAGCCGGCGGACGACTTCGACGCCCATCACCTCGTCGCCGTGGATCGCGGCGCTGACGAACAGCGTCGGGCCCGGCCGTTTCCCATGAATCACATGCACCGACATGGTGATCGGCGTGTGATCGGACAGGACGCTGACCGGCAAATCCACGGTCCGCCTTGTGCCCGGCGCGACGCTGTGTCCGCCGATCTCGAATGCGCTATGTGCCGCCATTACCCTTTGCCGCGCGTTCCCGTCTTGCCGGGCTTCGCCTCTTTTTCCAGGAACTCGATAATCTTGCCGGCGATGTCGATGCCGGTGGCGTTCTCGACACCCTCGAGGCCCGGGGAGGAATTGACCTCCATGACCACGGCGCCGTGGTTTGCGCGCAGCATGTCGACGCCGCAAACATTGAGGCCGAGAGACTTCGCGGCGCGAACCGCCGTCGACCGCTCTTCCGGGGAAATCTTGATCGACTGCGCGCTGCCCCCGCGATGCAGATTGGAACGGAACTCGCCTTCGGCACCCTGGCGCTTCATCGCGGCCACCACCTTGCCGCCGACCACGAAGGCGCGAATATCGCTGCCGCCGGCCTCCTTGATGAACTCCTGGACCAAAATGTTCACGTTCGCGCCGCGAAAGGCTTCGATCACCGACTTGGCGGAGCGGTCGGTGTCGGCGAGAACCACACCGATACCTTGCGTCCCCTCCAGAAGCTTGACCACCAGCGGCGCGCCGCCGGCCAGCTTCACCACCTCCTCCGTCTCCGCCGGGTCGTGGGCGAAGGTCGTCACCGGCAGGCCGATGCCGTCGCGGGCGAGAATCTGCATGGAGCGCAACTTGTCGCGCGAGCGGCCGATGGCGACCGACTCGTTGAGCGGGAACACGCCCATCATCTCGAACTGACGCAGCACGGCGAGGCCGTAGAATGTCACCGACGCGCCGATGCGCGGGATGACCGCGTCATAAACCGGCAATCTCTCACCATTGTAGAAGACCTCCGGCCGTCGCGAGGCGATGTTCATATAGCAGCGCAACGTGTTGATGATGTCGAGCTGATGACCGCGAGTCTCCGCCGCCTCTTTGAGACGCTTATGCGAGTAGAGCTTGGGATTACGGGCCAGCATTGCGATTTTCATGAAAACTCTCCGTTTCTGCTATGCGCTGGCGGCCGCGACTGCGGGGCCCAACGGCAAACCGGCGATATAGGATCGCCCAGGATTGACGACCATGCGATAGCGGCGGACTGCCGTGCGGCCGACGATGAGGTCGAATTCCATATTGTCTCGGTTGGTCAGCGAGACTTCGATGGGCCACCGGTACCGACCAAGCACCAGCGTGGTCTCAATGATGGGGCGCTCTTCCGAGCTGCCTCCCGTGTTCTTGATGTGGCGATGATGGACCAGCTGCGCTTCGCAGCGCATCTCGCTCTTGCGTCCGGTAAGCGGCGAAAATCTGACCCAATCGCATCCATCGCGCTCAAATCTCTCGATGTTGGCCGCGTGCAGCGCCGAGGTTCTCGCCCCGGTGTCGATCTTCGCGCGCATGGAGGGCACCCCGAGATCCGGTAGGCCGACATATTCACGCCAGCCGATCTCGCGGGGGCCGCGCACCCGCCCCGCCACAACGCCCCGGCGCTTCATGACAGGCTGTCCTCATTCACGCGCCGGTAATTGACGAACGTATTGGCCGCCATGATCACGAAGAAATTGTCCATGTCCACGAGGACATAGCCCTGCTGCGCCAGGGCCCGCGTCAACATCCGCACATCGTCCTCATAGAGACGCCGGCAACCAAACAGCGCCCGCAAAAGGCGGGCCGAGATGCGATAGCGGCCACTCTTCTTGCCGCCAAACGGCTCGCCATAAAGCGCCGCCAGCTTGTCGGCGACCAGAGTATAGTCGTGCTGAAAGCTCATGCCCCTTCCTAGAAAGCCAAAAAGAATTTGTCTATAGAAATTTTTTTTTGCCTAAAATTGGGAGAGTGCCTAGGAGAGTGCCTATATGGGGCTCATGATGAGGCGTTTCGGCGTGGCGTGGTGCGTGGAAGCGCCCCTGCCCGGCCCCGAAAAGGGTCTTCAGAGAGGGTCTTCGGCGATGGCCCAGAGTGATGGCTTGCTCTTCGCCTATCTCCTCGATGGAAAAGGGGGAGGCCGGGAGCTCGACTGGCAGGGCATCCGTGCCTGGTCGCCGTCCGACGGGGTCTTGTGGGTCCATCTCGACCGCACCGGGGAAATGGCCCGGTCGTGGGTCTCGAACGAGACCGGCATCGATAAGGCGACCACGGAGACCATGCTCATGCCGGCGGCAACGCGTCCCCGGGTCCAGCGCATCGGCGAGGCCCTGTTCGTCGTGCTCCGCGGCATCAACCAGAATCCGGGCGAAGAGCATGACGACATGGTCGGGCTGCATATGTGGGTCGATCCGGGCCGGATCATCACCTTGCGCCGCCGCCGGCTCATGGCGGGACAGGCCATTCGCGATCTCCTGCTCAAAGGCGTGGGCCCGCGCGATCCCAGCGACTTCCTGGCCACGGTGGCCGAGCAGCTCTTGCAGCCGATTGTCCCGATCATCAGCGATCTCGACGATGCCGTGGACGAGATGCAAACCGAGCTCCTCGTCTCGACCGACAAGCCGATGCGTCACCGGCTGCACAGCATCCGCCAGGAGGCGATCGCCTTGCGCCGCTATCTCGCGCCCCAGCGTGACGCCATGTCCCGCCTCCAGACCGAGACGGTGAGCTGGCTGGGCGATCTGGACCGCGCCTATCTGCGCGAGACCGCCGACCGCACGCTGCGCTTCGTCGAGGATCTCGACTCGATCCGCGAGCGCGCGGCCATCGCCCAGGACGAGCTCAACAACCGCGTCAACGACCAGATGAACCGGACCATGTACCTGCTAACCGTCGTCGCCACCCTGCTGCTGCCGGCCAGCCTGCTCACCGGACTGCTCGGCATCAATGTCGGGGGCATACCCGGCGTCGATTCAGACTGGGGGTTCCTGGCGGTGGCCATCCTGGTGCCCGGGCTGGCGCTCCTGGAGTTCCTGTTTCTGCGCTGGATGAAATGGATCTAGCGCGCGCCATGCCGGCCCTTCGCCCGGCCCATCAGGCGTCTCATCATTGGAGGTTCGGTTGGACCACATTCTAAACGGCGACACTCTGACGAAGGCCCGCGAGCTGTTCGAGCACTGGGTCCGAAGCGACGTCTTCGTCTGGTCCAATCTCGCCCAGCTGCTCATCATCGCGTTGCTGTTTGCCGTCGCCCGGCCCATCGCCAAGCTGATCCAGGCCCGGCTCGAGGTCGTGTTCGCGCGTGAGCCGCGCCGCCGCGCCACCTCCATCTTTCTCAAGAACATCGCCAAGCTTACGGCCTTGACCCTGCCGGCGACGTGGCTGTTCCTGCTGTGGGTCACCTTGGTGGCCTATGACTATTATGAGCAGCCGGCCGAGCTGTTGCGGATTGCCGCCGTCCTGCTGGCGGTGTGGCTGGCGATCCGCCTGACCTCGACGCTCGTCCGCGATCCCGGCTGGGCCAAGGCCATTACCGTCGTCGCCTGGGCCATCGCCGCCTTGAGCATTGTCGGGTTGCTGGACGACGCCGTCGCCGTCTTGGACGGCGTCGCGCTGACCGTCGGCGGCGTGCGCATCTCCGCCCTGCTCGTCCTCAATGCCGTGCTGTCGCTGGCCATCTTGTTGTGGGTCGCCGTCATGGCCTCTCGCGTGCTGGAACGGCGCATCACCCAGAGCGTGCAGCTGACGCCGACATTTCAGGTGCTGCTGATCAAGCTGCTGAAAGTCGTGCTTGTCGGCATCGCCATCGCGCTGGCTCTGTCGACCGTGGGCATCGATCTCACCGCCTTTGCGGTGCTCGGCGGCGCCATCGGCCTCGGCATCGGTTTCGGCCTTCAGAAGATCGTCTCCAACCTGATCGCCGGCGTCATCATCCTTCTCGACAAGTCGATCAAGCCCGGCGACGTCATCACGGTCGGCGAGACCTTCGGCTGGATCAATTCGCTCGGCGCCCGCTACGCCTCAGTCGTGACGCGCGACGGCACTGAATTTCTGATCCCGAACGAGGACCTGATCACCCATCAGGTGGTGAACTGGTCCTACAGCAACGATGCGGTTCGTCTCAAAATTCCGATCGGCATCTCCTACAAATCGGACCCGCGTCAGGCGATTGCCCTGTGTTTCGACGCCGCCCGCGAGGAAAGCCGCATCCTCAAGCAGCCGGCGCCCAATGTACTGTTGAAGGGCTTCGGCGACAGTTCGGTGGACATCGAAATGCGGGTGTGGATTCGCGATCCACGCAACGGTGTCTCCAACATCAAGAGTGCCATCCTCCTCAGGGTCTGGGACAAATTCCACGAACACGGCATCGAGATCCCCTACCCGCAGCGGGATCTCCATCTCGTTCCGCCCGCCGATATCGGCGTCCGCACCGTGGTTAACGAGAGCTGACGGCTGACGGCGCCCGGTTTAGGACCCAAGCCCGCCACAGCGGGATTAAGCCAAGACCCGCCAGAGCGGGTTTAGAACCCAAGCTCCGCCAGAGCGCTCGGAAACGCGCGACGGCTGGGTCGCGCCCCGCCGCGCCGGCGTCCGGCAAGACGAGCCGACGATTGATGCTTTCGGGGAGTCAACACCCGGCGCTCTACAGCCGTTCCCCCGCACCCCTCTTCCATACCTAACAAACCACAACACCATCGGCCGTGTCCGTTGGCTCTACATCGAGGCGCAAACCGGGCAAAAAAGGGGCTGTGGGGCGGTGACCCCGTTCTATGGTTATAAGAGTGGTACTGAGTAATTGACGATTGCGCGGAACTGCGTCAGGTCGTCGCTAGGCAGGCCTGCGTCGAACACGCGCCAGTCAATATATTCGACCTCCACCCGGAGCCCCTGCAGGCTGCCGCCATGGGGTTCATACACGAAACGCAGGTCGAGCTCTTCCTGGTTGGCGAAGCCCCCGTTGGTGGCGAGATCGGGCGTGCCGGTTCCCTTGCCCCAGGCGGCGTGGAGCTTCACCCCTTCGAGCCCGATGTTCTCCAAATCGTGAGACAGTGAAAGAAAATAGGCTTGCACGCTGGCCTGGTGGAAACTCGTGACGATCATGCCCGTGTATGACGTCGAGTAGCCGAACGGCTTCTGAATGTTCGCTTCATCGCCGACCTGAGACACCGCGCCGGTTAACACGAACCCGGCATAGCTGGCAACGAGCCGCGCCGAGGTCTGGTAGGTGTTGTAGGGTCCGCCCGCGATCAGATCCGCGCCGACCGTTCTCTGGTCGAGATCGTTGACGCCGACGCGGAAACTCGGTCCGTCCTCGCCGCCGCCGAACGGCAGCATGTAGTCGATCTCGCCATAGGCGGTGTTCAGCGTGTCCTTGATCCAGTAATTCGCGACGCCGGCATTCCACGCGGCCCCGTGATAGCTCACGCCGTTGACGAGCACGCCTTCGTCCTGTTCGACACCGAGCCCATTGCTGAACGACTCGGACGTGGCGGTATCGCGCGGCTTGTATTGCGTCAGATAGGACGCGATGTAGTCGAACGTCTGTCCGGCCTTATGCTCGGGTACGATGACGATCCCCTCGAAGGTCAGCGGGATCATTCTGACGTCGTAGGGATTAATGTAGGGCGTCCGCACAAGCTGCCGCCCCACGGTTAGTTCTTGGCCGGCGAGAGTCATCCGTCCGTTGATCTGCCCGAGCGTGGTGATCTGGTCGCCGTCCGTCGTGAGGTTGACCGTGTCTCCGGCAAACGCATTCCCGTAGAGCGGCTGCGACGTATAGAGCACGCTGCGGAGCTGGAAGAATTCGGCGATGTAACCCGACTCGTATGCGAGCGAGCCGCCGGTGGTCAGCGCCTCGGAATCGTCATAGCCAAAATCATGCTCGTCAAACCAGTAAGTCCGGCTATTGGCCGTAAGTTGCGTGTCGCGGAAGAAAGCCGGCGCGTTCGGCATGTGCTGGCGGCGGGCCGCGTCAAGCCGCGCCTCACGCGGATCGAGATAGGACCGCGGCCCCCTCAGATCGTTCCGCGGGTCGATCGGGCTCCCGAAACCCTCGCCGATCGGGCTGAAGGCCTCTTTGGCGCTGGAGGGAATGGGATAATCGGTGGCGCCCTGGGCGAGCGCATGCGACGAAATCCCGGCGCTGGCCGACATGAGGGCAACGCCGAGGGCCGCTTCGAGCGCCCTGCCCCTCATCAAACCAGCCATAATCTCCGCCTCCCCCACACTGAAGGCCAGCCCCACGAACGAGAGGTCCAAGCCTAGCAGATTCTCTGCCCGCAAATCGGCGCCTTCAGGCTCCCGTAAGCCCGCGCGCTTTGCTAGGGTCCGGCCATAAAAATGTCCGCCAACTCAATAAGGTCGGTCCATGCTCATACATACGCGCCGCCGCGCGCTGGGTCTCCTCATCGCCGCCTGCGCCGCCACCCGTCTCTTCTCGGCAACGCCGCGCGCGCTTGCCGCCGGGGCGGCCGCTGCCGAAGACCTCGCTGCCGAAGACCCTGCTGGCAAAGACCCCGCTGACGAGGCGGCTGACGCGGTCGAGTGCTACGACACCAAGACCTTCGGGCCCTGGAAGGCCCAGGCCAGCGACGGCCGCGCCGGCGCGCGCTTGAGCGAGGTGCCCCTGCTCAATGCCGACGCTTGCGATCTGACCATGGAACTCCAGGTCAATACGGACTTCGAGGCGAAGATCTTCGTCACCGGCAGTCCCGACGAATTGCCGGAGGACGTCCTGATCAAGCCGGACAACCGCCTGATCGCCAAGACCGCCGCCGGCAAGGTCGCGGTGGACGAGCAGCTCTGCGGCAACTGCACCGACATTTACGACGACCAAGTGAGCATCGTGCTGCCGCTGGCAACGGCGCCGCTGTTCCGCGAGGAGGACAGCGTCGAGCTTGCGATCAGACTCGCCAGCAAGGGCGCGGACTGCCGCTTCAAGGTCGACGCCGTCACGTTGCGTCAGGCGCTCGACTGGGCGCGCGCGCGCCGCGACGCGCTGGTCAAGAGCCGCGACGACGACAAATGCTCCTCACCGGAAGGCTGCTTCATCACCACCGCCTGCTGCGAGCTGCTGGGCCTCGACGACGATTGCTTCGAGCTGCGCGAGCTGCGCCGCTACCGCGACGAGGTGCTCGCCAAGAAACCGAACGGCGCGGCGGAAATCGCGCAATATTACGCGCAAGCCCCGCGCATTATCGCGCATTTACGCACAATACCGCGCAGGTATCCGCGCACGCTGCTGTCGGTTTATGCCCGCTTTATCCTGCCGGCGGCACTCGCGGCCAGGCTGGGGCTCAACGCGCTGGCCTATCATCTCTATGTGCGGATGCTCGATGAGCTTACGGCGGAGACGGCAATCGGGCGCGAGGAAGACTGCCCCGCGCCCGCTGCCTCCGCGTCCCGATAATCCAACCGCCTAGCTGACGGCGTCGGTGTTCTCGAAACTCAGCGGATCGCCGATGGGCTCGAACGCCCACACCATGGCGTCGCCCGTGGCATTGCAGAGATAAAGCCCGCCTGCCTGATCCTCGACGAAGACCGCATAGCCCGGATCGTCGTTGAGCCCGTCCGCCCGGCTCGACAGCACCGTGCCGCCATCGGTGAGATAGGCCACGCAGATGGTCTCCGCGAACGTCTGCGGTTGATCATCGGAGCCGCCACTGGAGGCCGGCTTGAGCCCGATTAACTCCGGTCCCGTGCCCGCGAGAAGATCGTCATACACGAGCGAGTAGGAATAGACGAAGCCCTCGGCATCGGCGTCGCACATCCACAGCCGGTCCTCGGCGTCGTTGAGCCAGACCAGGCTGAAGCCAATGCCGCTGCCGTCGTCGACGACGCCCAACGTCTTGACCGGCTGCGCCGGATTGACCGTTGAGCAGGCCTCGATGGCCTTCGCATGGCTGCTTTCACCGATTTTTGCCGCGGCGGGAACAAGGGCGATCGCGGTCACGGACAGCGCGGCGAGCCCCGCGCCGAACATCGCAAGTTTGCGGACCATGTTCAGTCTCCTCAAGAATTTGCCAGAGCAGGATTGCGCTGGCCTTGAGGGACAAATGGCGCGCGGCCGCGCCCTTCATTGTGAGCCGCGTCACATTTGGCGCCACAGACAAAGCCAAGCTTCGCCCCATTGAGGCCGGCCTCGCGCCCCACTCCGCCAACTATCATTCGCCGCTTGCAGATTTTCGGGAACCGGATCGGGGCCCCGCGCATTGACGTGCAGGACCGTAGGCAGGGGAATTGGCCGCCGGTCTTTGGAGGGACCTCACCAATGCCGCGATCATCGCTTCGGAGCCACTTGCGCGGCGGCTGGCCCGCCGGCGCTGCCGGCGTGTCCCACCCTCGGTCAAACCAAACCTCGGGAGGCGCCGTCTAGACCGTCGATGAACCTTGCCTTGCGCTCAGGGGCACGAGCGCGCTTTCGCCAATGGGGAATGGGGGGCGAGAGGCCGGCGGTGGGGAACCCGCACGGCCAAGCGAGGGAGCCTGACGATGATCAGTTCAACACTGCCTTTGGTCGAACAGCCCGACTGGCATCCGGTCCACCGGGCCACCGCGCTGCTGCGCCAAGCGTTACTGACCTCCGCCGCGTCCAGACCACATCCCGCGGAGATCTGGGGCGATCGCATGTACCGCCTCGACCCCGCACCGGTCGAACTCGTGAACGGGCCGGTCAGCATGGCCCCGCCGGCGTCTCTTCAGGCGCTCCTCGGTCTGCTGCCGGTCGATGACAATGCCGCCGCATGTCAGTCGCCTGTCACATATGCCAACGATGTTAGCGCCCCGGATGCGCCGCTTAAGGCCGCATCGGGGGAGGACGAGATGCTCGATCGGACGGAGTTGCTGCAACTTCGAGGTTTGGTCCAGGCTTTCTACCGCAGGCAACGCCAGGCGAGCCTGCTGGTGGCGGTCTCGATCACCGCGGCCATCGTGCTGACCTTTGGCGGTCTCATCCTACTCTTGAGCATGGCCGGCCCGGGAGCGGAAGAGCGCAACGACGCCGCTCCCAAAGACAGAACGCCGGTCGCCCGCGCCGCGCGGCATGCCGATCTCGCCGCACCAGGCCTCGAGCCACTTCTGATCCGCGTCAAGGCCGAACGGCCGGCACAAGATCGGGCCGCGCTAAATGCTCGCGTCATCCACACCACGTCGAAGCGCCCCCTTGCGTTGGCCCCGCTGCTGCCGCTCGGCTCGGCGGGCTATGTCATGCTGCGCGGACTGCCGGAGGAGGCACAGCTCTCCGCCGGACGCCGGACCGGAACCGGCACCTGGATGGTCAAGGCCCAGGACATGGCCGATCTTGCGCTGACCGTGGGCAGCGGCGCCGAAGGCGACTATCCTCTCGATGTCTATCTCCTGGATTCCAGCAACGGCCCGCAGGCACGGCGCCGCCTGGTTCTGCGCGTCGATCCGGCGCCGCAAGCGGCACTGACCGGAGACGGACAAAGCTGGCCCAACGCCGCTGCCGAAATACCGCCCGGCGAAACCTGGCCTGCGCCGTCGCCGGCGATCGATGCGGGCGCACTACACGCGCGTGCCCAAACCCTGCTCGGCGAAGGCGATTTCGCCACGGCGCGGCAGCTCCTCACCGGCTTGGCGGAGGACGGTCACGCCGATGCGGCCTATGAGCTCGCCCTCACCTATGATCGCGAAGTCCTGGATCATGCCGGCATCCACGGCGTCGACAGCGACACTGCCATCGCCACTGCCTGGTACGAATTCGCCGCCAGGGAAGGCCACGCCGGCGCGGCCCAACGGCTCAAAGTCTTAGCTAGACGACGTGGCGCCGCCTGAGCTCGGCGATCAGCGTTTCGACCAACACTTCGGGATTCGTATCGCTCGTGGACAGCGAAAGCTCGGCCGCTTCCGGCGGCTCATAGCTTGAATCGATGCCGGTGAAGTTACGGATCAGCCCTGCCCGCGCCTTGCGGTAAAGCCCTTTCGGGTCGCGCGCCTCGCACACTTCCAGCGGCGTATCGACAAAGATCTCGATGAACTCGCCCTCGCCCACCAGTTCGCGCGCCATGCGCCGCTCCGAACGGAACGGCGAGATGAACGACACCATGACGATGAGACCGGCGTCGACGAACAGCCGCGCGGCCTCGGCCACGCGCCGGATGTTCTCCACCCGGTCGGCGTCGGTGAAGCCGAGATCCTTGTTGAGGCCGTGACGGACATTGTCGCCGTCGAGCATGTAAGTGTGCCGCCCGAGCGCATGCAGGCGCTTCTCGAGCGTGTTGGCGATGGTCGACTTGCCCGACCCCGACAGGCCAGTGAACCACAGCACGCAGGGCTTCTGACCTTTGAGCCCCGCCCGCGCCACTTTGTCGATGAACAGCTCCTGCCACTGCACATTGGTCGCACGGCGCAGGCCAAACTCGATCAGGCCGGCCGCCACCGTGGCGTTGGTGAAACGGTCGATGAGGATGAAACTACCGGTGTCGGCGTTGTCGCCATAAGGATCGAACACCAGCGGCCGCGCCAGGGTGATATTGCACAAGCCGACCTCGTTGAGCTCCAGCGTCTTGCCGGCCACGTGATCGAGACTGTCGACATTGAGCTTGTATTTGAGCGCCGAGATGGTCGCCGTGGTCGCCTGGCTACCGCATTTGATGGTGTAGGCGCGGCCGGGGAGCATGGCCTCCTCATCGAACCAGATCACCTTTGCGGCGATCTGATCGGACACCGACGGCGCGGTCTCCGGCACCGCCGCCGCGATCACGTCGCCGCGGCTGGCATCGACCTCCTCGGCGAAGGTCAGCGTCACCGCGTCGCCTTCTTGGGCTCTGTCGAGATCGCCGTCGGCGGTCACGATCCGGGCCACATGAACATGCTTGCCCGAAGGGTGAATGACGACCTCGGCGCCCGCGCCGATGCTCCCGCTCGCCACGGTGCCGGCATAGCCGCGAAAATCGAGATGCGGCCGGTTCACCCATTGCACGGGGAACCGGAACGGCGCGTCGGTCGTCTGATGGCTGACATCCACCGTTTCAAGATGTCCGAGCAGTGTCGGGCCGTGATACCAGTGCATATGTGGGCTGGGGCTGGTGACATTATCGCCCCTGAGCGCCGAGACCGGAATCGAGGTGATCAGCTCGAATCCGAGCGGTCTGGCGAACTCGGCAAACTCCTCGGTGATCGCCTCGAACCGCGCCTGATCGAAGTCGATCAAATCCATTTTGTTGATGGCGACCGCGACCTTGCGAATGCCGAGCAGTGACAGAATGCACGCATGGCGGCGTGTCTGCGTCAGCACGCCCTGGCGCGCGTCGACGAGCAGCACGCCGAAATCGCAGTTGGAAGCGCCCGTCGCCATGTTGCGCGTGTACTGCACATGGCCCGGCGTATCGGCGACGATGAATTTTCGCCGCGGCGTGGAGAAATAGCGATAGGCCACGTCAATAGTGATGCCCTGCTCGCGCTCGGCTTGAAGACCATCTACAAGGAGGGACAGGTCGATCTCGCCGCCTTGCGTGGCGTTGGGACGCTTGGAGTCGCGCTCCATGCTCAGGAGCTGATCCTCAAGCACGAGCGCGGAGTCGTAGAGCAGTCGCCCGATCAAGGTGCTCTTGCCGTCATCCACGCTGCCGCAGGTGAGGAAGCGCAACAGTCCGCGATCTTCCTCGGCGGCGATCCTGGCGGCGAGACGATCGCTGGCGCTCTCCTTCTTGGCACCGACTACGCTCAACTGCGGCATCAGAAGTAGCCCTCCTGCTTCTTCTTCTCCATTGAACCCGACTGGTCGTGATCGATGACCCGGCCCTGGCGCTCCGAGTGACGCGAAGCGATCAATTCGTCGATGATCTCCGGCACCGTGGTCGCGTCGGACCTGATGGCGCCGGTCAACGGATAACAGCCCAGCGTGCGGAAGCGCACCTTCGCCATCTCCGGCGTCTCGCCGGGGTCCAACGGCAGCCGCTCGTCGTCTACCATGATGAGCGTGCCGCCGCGCTCGACCACAGGCCGCTCCGCTGCGAAATAGAGCGGCACGACCGGAATATTCTCAAGATGGATGTACGTCCACACGTCGAGCTCGGTCCAATTCGACAGTGGAAATACGCGCATGCTCTCGCCCGGTTTCACTTTAGTATTGGCGAGATGCCATAGCTCCGGCCGCTGGCGCTTCGGGTCCCAGTTATGCGCGGCATTGCGGAACGAGAACACCCGCTCCTTGGCGCGTGACTTCTCCTCGTCGCGCCGCGCCCCGCCGAACGCCGCATCAAAGCCGTGCGCGGCGAAGGCCTGCTTGAGCGCCTCGGTCTTCATCACGTCGGTATAGAGCACGCTGCCATGGGTGATCGGCGACATCCCCTCGCGCACGCCGTCCTGATTGGTATGTACCATGAGGTCGACGCCGAGCCGCTTCGCCTCCTTGTCGCGAAAGGCGATCATCTCGCGGAACTTCCAGGTCGTATCGACATGCAGCAGCGGGAATGGCGGCTTGGCCGGATAGAACGCCTTCATGGCGAGATGCAGCATCACGGCGGAGTCCTTGCCGATGGAATACATCATCACCGGATTGCTGAACTCGGCCACCACCTCGCGCATGATGTGGATGCTCTCGGCCTCGAGTTGGCGGAGATAGCCGGATAGGCGATGCTTCATGGTGTGGCACTCGTACTCTTATCTTCGGACGACGCGGACGCTTCCTTGGCAGGCTTGTCCTTGGCCGCGGCCTTGCCGTTCTGGGCCTTGGCATGCGCGTCCGCCTTTCGCTTCACGGCGAGATAGCGGTAGGCGCTGACCGGGATCAGGGCGAGATAGACCACCGAGCCGACAGCAAGCGTGAGCGACGGATAGGTCAAGAGCATGGCGATGAAAAGCGCCGCAAGCACAAAAACCGGCGGCACATATTCCCGCGCTATACGCTGACCGATCATCTTGGCCGAAAAGGTCGGCACATTACTCACCATGAGCAGCGCGATGGCGAGAGTGTACACCAGCACCAGCGGGGTGAGGATTGGCACATGCAGGCCGAGGTCCTGAGAATAGATCGGCAGCAGGAGAATGATGGCCCCCGCCGGGGCCGGCACCCCGACAAAGAAGGCGCCCTTCCAGGCGGGCTGGTCGGTCTGATCCAGCGAGACGTTGAAGCGAGCGAGCCTGAGTGCCGAGCAGACCGCAAAGACCAGCACGGCGATCCAGCCCAGACTGCGGAGATCTTCGAGCGCCCAGTTGAACATGATGATGGCGGGCGCCACGCCGAAATTGACGAAGTCGGCGAGACTGTCGAGCTCGGCGCCGAAGCGCGAGGAAGCCTTCAGCAGGCGTGCGACACGGCCGTCGATACCATCGAGAAACGCCGCGAACACGAGCGCCGCCACCGCCAGATCCCAGCGATGCTCGATGCCCATGCGGATCGCGGTGAGCCCGGCGCACAATCCGACCAGCGTGAAGATATTGGGGATGAGCACCCGAACCGGCACTTGGCCGCGGGCGAACCCAAGCGGACGCCGCTTGCGATCCTCGCGTCCCGGTTCGAAAGGAGGGAACATAGCTGCCTTACGCCTCACCTAACGCGGATGATCCGCGACGCGCGTCACCCATGAGCGCCGCCAGCACCGTCTCGCCGCCAATCGCCGTCTGGCCAAGTTCGGTGAGGAGTTCGACACCGTCCGGCAAATAGAGATCGACACGGCTGCCAAAGCGGATCAGGCCGATCCGCTCGCCCGCGGCCACGCTAGCCCCCTCGCTCACGAAAGTCACGATCCGCCGCGCCACGAGCCCGGCGATAAAGACCACGCCGATCTTGGCCCCGGACTTGGTCTCGATAACGAAGGCCTGGCGCTCGTTCTCTTCGCTCGCCTTGTCCAGCTCGGCATTGAGAAAGGCGCCGGGCACATAGGCGCTGTGAATGATCTTGCCGCCGACGGGCGCGCGGACAATATGCACGTCGAGCACCGACAGAAACACGGAGACGCGCGTGAGAGGGGCAGTGCCGAGCGCCAGTTCGCGTGGCGGCGTCACGGATTCGAGCACGGCGGCGATCCTGCCGTCGGCCGCGCTCACCACGAGTCCATCCCGGTCCGGCGTGACCCGGTCCGGATCACGGAAGAAATAGGCGCAAGCCGCCGTGAGAAACGCGGCGAGCCAGCCGAGCGGCGGCGCCAGCAAGAACAGGAACAAGGTGGCGACCGCGAAGGCGGCGACGAATTTGTAGCCGTCCCGGTGAATGGGCACGAAGGCGCCCGCAATGCTGTCCAGAAGATTATGCCGGTCGTTCATGTTGCTCGGGTCCAATCGGTTCAGGTCGACGCCAACGCCTCGTCCTCGAGACGCTCGGCCGCCCTTGAGTCGTGAATTTCCTTTTCGTCGAGTGCATGGGCCAGCCGCTCGCGCGCCTCGTCGGCTTCGCGCTGACGCGCCCACAGGCTGGCATAGAGCCCGCCCTTGGCGAGCAGCTCCGGATGCGTGCCCTGCTCGACGATCTTGCCACGGTCGAGCACAACGATGTTGTCGGCATGCACCACAGTCGACAGGCGGTGCGCGATCACCAGGCTCGTGCGCTCGCGCGCCACGCGCTCCAGCGCATCCTGGATGTCCATTTCCGTATGACTGTCGAGCGCCGAGGTCGCCTCATCGAGCATGAGGATCGGCGGCGATTTGAGGATGGTGCGGGCGATGGCCACGCGCTGCTTCTCGCCGCCGGAAAGCTTGAGGCCGCGCTCGCCGACGAGCGAGTCGTAACCCTGCGGCAAACTCATGATGAAGTCGTCGATCTGGGCCAGCCGCGCCGCTTTGCGCACGTCGCCTGCGCTCGCATCCGGTTTGCCATAACGGATGTTGTACTCGATCGTGTCGTTGAACAGCACCGTGTCCTGCGGAACCATGCCGATTGCCGCCCGTAGCGACTCCTGCGTCACGTACTGAATGTTCTGACCGTCGATGGTGACCTTGCCGCCGGACAGCTCATAGAAGCGGAACAGGAGGCGCGAGATGGTGGACTTGCCCGCGCCGGTCGGGCCGACAATGGCGACCATCTTCCCCGCCGGCACCTCGAAGCTCACATGTTTCAGGATCGGCCGGTCCGGATCGTAAGCGAAGGAGACATCGTCGAACTTGATCGCGCCCTTTGTGACATCGAGTGGTTTCGCGCCGGGACGGTCGGCGATCTCCGCGTCCTCATCCAGCAACGCGAACATGGTCTCCATGTCGATCAGACCCTGCTTGATCTCACGATAGACCATGCCCATGAAGTTCAGCGGCATATAGAGCTGCAGCAGGATGGCGTTGATCATGACGAAGTCGCCGATCGTGAGCACGCCGCTGGTCACGTCGCGCGCCGCCAGCAGCATGCAGGCGACCATGCCGAGGGTGAAGATCACCGCCTGACCGGTGTTCAGCACGCCAAGCGAAGTGTAGGCGCGGACGGCGGCCCCTTCATAGCGCGCCATGGAGGCATCGAAACGCCGCGCCTCGAGTTCTTCATTGCCGAAATACTTCACCGTCTCGAAATTCAGCAGGCTGTCGACGGTCTTGGCATGGGCCTCGGTGTCGGACTCGTTCATGTCGCGGCGAATGGCGATGCGCCGCTCGGATGCGAAAAACGTGAACCACACATAGGCCGCCACGGTGACGAACACGACCACCACGTAGATCCACCCAAAATAATAGGCGACCAGCCCGGAGATCATGACGAGCTCGACGGCGGTCGGAATCGAGTTCAGCACGGCCATGCGCATGATGGTGTCGACACCGGCAATGCCGCGCTCGATGACGCGGTTCAGCCCGCCGGTGCGCCGCTCGAGATGGAAGCGCAAGGAGAGCGCATGGAGGTGGCGGAAGGTGCGGTTGGCGAGCCGGCGCACGGCATTCTGGGATACAACCGTGAACACCACGTCGCGCAGCTGCGCGAACAGCACCATGAGGATGCGGCCCACGCCATAGGCGACGATGAGCATGGCCGGAACGATGGCCAGTCCCAAGGCGCCGACGCCCTGGCTCGCGCCCGTGGCGCCCTCCCCGGTGAGGAAATCCACGACAATCTTGTAGGCGATCGGCACGGCCAAGGTGATGACCTTGGCCAGCACGAGCGCGGCAAAGGCCAGGATCACGCGGCGGTGCAGATCCGGCCGGTTGGCGGGCCACACATACGGCACCAGCTGGCGCAAAACGGCGAGCTGGCCCGCCCGCGCCTGAAGCACGGCGTCGCTGGTCGATTGCGGCAGCCGATCTCGCATGAAAGGTCTTTTCTATCAGCGCGTTAGCGCGCGGCAAAAGGGGCAGCGTCAAAAGCTGCCCCTGCTGTCACAAGGATATAGTCCCCCAGGCTGTCCGCGCCAAGCCGCCCGGGGCTTTTAGCCCCGAGCGCGCCCGATCAGGGCTTGGGACCGGCGGGGCGCATATCCGCCGCGCTGGGCTTGGCGAGCGAGATGCTGAACATCGCCCGGCCGGCCAGCAGGCGCGTCTTGTCGTCGAATTGCTCGACCCGAATCTGGTGAACCGCGTCATCGAGCTCGGCCTTGTCCTCGACGCTCCATTTGCCGTCGGCGTCGGCGAGCACTTGGCCGAAGGGCTCACTGTCCACGTAAATATAGACGCTGCCGTTGGCGATGGCGGTGCCGGCAAGCTTCAAGGTGCCGGGCCCTTCCTCCGCCTTGGCGTAATCGACAATGGTCACTTTGATCGGCGATTTCGGCGACGGCGATGACGCCTCACCGACCACGTCGGCCGATCCATTCTCCGCTGCGGCGGCGGGCGCGAGATAAGACGCGCCGGCGACAACCGCAAATGCCGCGATCAGGGCAATGAACTTGTTACCGATCATCTGGTCGTTTCCTCTACAAACTCCACATCATGCCGAGGGACGCCAAGATCCGCAGGCTCCGCCAGCTTTGGCCGGACACTAGCGGATCGGCCGCGCCGCCGCCACAAGTCAGACGAATTAGGGTTGCTTGACGCACCCGGGAGCCGAGTGGCAGATGAGCCCATGAAGACCGGCAAGACCACGCGCAACATCAAGACCACACGCAACATTCAGAATATCTGCGTCTACTGCGGCTCGGGCGCCGGCCGCAACCCGGCCTTCATCACCGCTGCGCGTGCGCTCGGCCGAATCCTGGCCTCGTC
>Ga0307380_10004506_pt1 | contig 18794 bp, 10 predicted proteins | sample UN3MG_FD_202239 | JGI IMG/M metagenome (GOLD analysis project Ga0307380, IMG submission 202239) | Soil microbial communities from Risofladan, Vaasa, Finland - UN-3 | ecosystem: Environmental > Terrestrial > Soil > Coastal area > Acid sulfate soil | place: Finland: Risofladan, Vaasa | collected...
GCGGCATGGCGCTCGAACCCATGGGGGTCTTGCCGGACGATGCGCCCAATGAAGAGCTGATCGACTTCACCCGGCGCCTCAAGCTCGCCGTGCCGCTGTCGCTCATCATCGCCGCCATCGACATGAACGCCCATGTCTTCGGCATCGATCTTCTGCCCTTCCTGTCGCCGCGGGCCGAGCAATGGCTCCTGCTGGCGCTCGCCACGCCTGCCGTTCTGTGGTGCGGCTGGCCGTTCTTCGTGCGCGGCCTCGCCTCGCTCGGCTCGGGCTGGCTCAATATGTTCACGCTGATCGGGCTGGGCACCGGCGCCGCCTATACCTACAGCGTCGTCGCCACGCTCGCGCCCGGCCTGTTTCCTGCCTCCATGCGCGATGCCCACGGCCTGGTACCGGCCTATTTCGAGGCGGCCGCCGTCATCGTGGCGCTCGTGCTGGTCGGCCAAGTGCTTGAGCTGCGCGCCCGGGAGAAGACCGGCGGCGCCATCCGCGCCCTGCTGGATCTCGCGCCCAAGACGGCATTGCGCGTACTCAAGGACGGTAAGACCGAGACCGTACCGCTCGCCGAGATCAAGGTCGGCGATATCCTGCGCGTGCGTCCCGGCGACAAAATCCCCATCGACGGCACCGTAACCGAGGGCCGTAGCGCCATCGACGAGTCCATGCTGACCGGCGAGGCCGTACCCGTGGAGAAGACGGAAGGCGACTCGGTCACCGGCGGCACCCTTAACGGCTCCGGCTCCTTCGACATGCGCGTCGACCGCACCGGCGCCGAGACCACGCTGTCGCAAGTGGTCCACATGGTTGCCGACGCCCAGCGCTCCCGCGCGCCCATTCAGGCGCTCGCCGACGTGGTCGCCGGCTATTTCGTGCCAGCGGTCATCGCCGTGGCCGTCATCGCCTTCATCGCCTGGGTCTACTTCGGCCCGGCGCCGCAACTCGCCCACGCGCTGGTCGCCGCCGTGAGCGTGCTCATCATCGCCTGCCCCTGCGCGCTCGGGCTCGCCACGCCGATCTCGATCATGGTCGCCACCGGCCGTGGCGCGCAAGCAGGCGTTCTCGTACGCAATGCCGGCGCGCTCGAGCGCCTCGCCGCGGTGAATACGCTCGTGGTCGACAAGACCGGCACCGTGACCGAGGGCAAGCCATCCTTGCGAGGGGTAGAGGCCGCGGACGGGTTCAAGGCCGACGAGGTTCTCGGACTGGCCGCGGCGCTCGAGGCCGGCAGCGAACATCCTCTTGCCGAAGCGATCCTGCGTGGCGCCGACGACAAAGGTCTCAAGCTGGAGAAAGCGCAAGATTTCGAGGCGATCACCGGCCAAGGCGTCAAGGGCCACGTCGGCGGCCACGACGCCCTGCTCGGCAATGCGCGGCTGATGGAAGCCGCAGGCATCGATGTCGCGCCCCTGGCGGATACCGCCGAGACGCGCCGCAAGGACGGCGAGACGGTGATGTTCTTGGGTGCCGACGGCAAGCTCGCGGGCATCGTCGCCGTGGCCGATCCCATCAAGGAGAACGCGGCGGAGTCCATCGCCAAGCTTCATGGGCTGGGGCTTCGCATCGTCATGGCCACCGGCGACAATGAGACGACAGCGAAAGCGGTCGCCGCCAAGCTCGGCATCGACGAGGTCCATGCGGGGCTGAAGCCGGAAGAAAAGCTGACCCTGATCGAGAACTTGCAGAAGATCGGCGCCGTGGTCGCCATGGCCGGTGACGGCATCAACGACGCACCGGCCCTGGCCAAGGCGGATGTCGGCATTGCCATGGGCACCGGCGCCGATGTCGCCATGGAGAGCGCCGGCCTGACACTGCTCAGGGGCGATCTTCGCGGCGTCGTGCGCGGCGTAAAACTCGCCCGCGCCACCATGCGCAATATCAAGCAGAACCTATTCTTCGCGTTTTTCTATAACGCAATCGGCGTACCGGTCGCCGCCGGCGCACTCTATCCCGTGGCCGGAATACTGCTGTCGCCCATCGTCGCCGCAGCGGCCATGAGCCTGTCCTCCGTCTCGGTGGTAGGCAATGCGCTCCGCCTGCGGCGTATTGATCTCGACTAGCCTCAAAGACCGACGAGGTTGGGGCTTGGCATCGCGCACCCCGCCCTCTAAGAGCGGGGCCGAAGGGAAATGTGTAAGCCATGACCGAGTCCAGCCGCCAAACCAAGTTCCTGAAGGACTACGCGCCGCCCGCTTATCTCATCGAAGAGGTCGCGCTCGACGTGCATTTGGCGCCAAAGGCCGCCCGCGTCGCATCCAAGCTCAGAATGCGGCCGAACCCGAAACTGGCACCCGGTCAGAAGCTGGTGCTCGACGGCGAGGATCTGACCCTTGAACGCGTCGCCCTGGACGGCAGAGATCTGGCGCCGGGCGACTATGCGCTGGCCGACGGCTCACTCACGATTGCCAATGTGCCGGCGCAGCCCTTCACCCTCGAAGTGGTCACCCTATGCGATCCCGAGGCCAACACGGAGCTGTCCGGCCTCTATCGCTCGCGGGGCACCTATTGCACCCAATGCGAGCCGGAAGGCTTTCGCCGCATCACCTATTTCATCGACCGGCCCGACGCGCTCGCCGTCTATACGGTGCGGGTCGAGGCTGACCGCGAAACGACACCCGTACTGCTCTCGAACGGCAATTTGCTCGAACACGGCGACGTTCCCGGCACGGACCGGCACTTTGCCGTGTGGCACGACCCCTTCCCCAAGCCATCTTATCTGTTCGCCCTGGTGGGCGGCGATCTTGCCTCGGTGCATGACAGTTTCACCACGGCGTCGGGCCGGAAGGTGGCGCTCGGCATCTATGTCGAGCCTGGCAAGGAGGACCGTTGCGGCTGGGCCATGGAGTCGCTGAAGCGCGCCATGCGCTGGGACGAGGAACGCTTTGGGCTCGAATACGATCTCGACATGTTCAACATCGTCGCCGTCAGCGACTTCAACATGGGGGCGATGGAGAATAAGGGTCTCAATATTTTCAACGACAAGCTCGTGCTGGCCCGCCCCGACACGGCAAGCGACGCCGACTACCACTCGATCGAAAGCGTGATCGCCCACGAATATTTCCACAATTGGACCGGCGACCGCGTCACCTGCCGCGACTGGTTTCAGCTTTGCCTGAAGGAAGGGCTCACGGTCTTCCGCGATCAGGAATTCACCAGCGACGTGCGCACCGGCCCGGTGGAGCGCATTATCGACGCCCGCATGCTGAAGACCCATCAATATCCCGAGGACGCCGGGCCCCTCGCCCACCCCGTGCGGCCCGCCTCCTATATCGAGATCAACAACTTCTACACGTCCACGGTCTACGAGAAGGGCGCCGAGGTCTGCCGCATGTTGCAGACGCTGCTCGGCCGCGAGACCTTCCGCAAAGGCATCGATCTGTATTTCGAGCGCCATGACGGCGAGGCGGCGACGGTCGAGAATTTCGTCGACGCCATGGCCGACGTCTCGGGCCGCGACCTCTCGCAATTTATGCTGTGGTACACGCAGAGCGGCACGCCGGAGCTGGCCTGCTCGCTGGACTACGACCCGCACGCCAAGACGGCCAAGCTGCATGTGAGCCAAGTGGTGCCGCCGACCCCCGGCCAGACCAGCAAGGAGCCGATGCTGATCCCGCTGAAAGTGGGCCTGATCGGCGCCAATGGCGACGAACTGCCGCTCAAACTCAATGGCGAGACGCTCACCGACGGGCTCCTCGAAGTGACCGAGCACGAGCAGGTCTTCGAGTTCCAGGACGTGCCGGCGGCGCCCACGCCCTCCCTGTTGCGCAACTTCTCGGCGCCAGTGCGTCTCACCACCAGCCTCGATGCCAATCAGATCGAATTCCTGATGATGCATGACAGCGACCCGTTCAATCGCTGGCAGGCGACCCAGACCTATGCCGGAAATTTGCTGACCGCCGCCGCACGCAACGCGGACACGAGCCAAGTGACGGGCAAGGAGGCGGCCCGGCTCGCCCAAGCATTGGCGACGGCCGCTATGGACGACATGCTGCTGCCGGCCTATCGCGCCGAGACTCTTAAGCTGCCGAGCGAATCCGACATTGCCCGCGAGCTGTCCCGCAATGTCGATACGGACGCGGTGCACACCGCCCGCGATTCCCTGCGCGCCAAGATCGGCGGCACCATCGCCGACACTCTAGGCGAGCTCTACGCCACGGCCGGCACCGACGCGCCCTTCTCCCCCGACCCCAAGAGTGCCGGGCTGCGGGCCTTGCGCAATGCCGTGCTCGATCTGTTGGTGGCGACCGGGGCGCCGGAGGAAATCGCCCGCGCCGAGCGCCACTACCGCGAGGCGTCGAACATGACCGACGCCATCATGGCCCTGTCGATCCTGTCGCAACTGCAATCGCCGGTCCGTGACGCCACCCTTGAACATTTCTATGCGCGCTGGGAGACCGAGCCGCTCGTCCTCGACAAATGGTTCGCCGTGCAGGCGCGCGCCGCGCGGCCCGATTCCGTGGAGACCGTGCGGGCGCTGCTCGCCCATCCCAAATTCTCCCTGAAGAATCCCAATCGCGTGCGGGCGCTGATTGGCAGCTTCGCCCAAGCCAACCCCTCCGGCTTCAACCGCGCCGACGGTGCGGGCTTCGCGCTATTGGCCGAGCAAGCACTCGAGATCGACCGCTTCAACCCCCATGTTGCCGCGCGGCTTCTAGGCGCTTTCGAAAGCTGGCGCACGCTGGAACCCGGCCGGCAGGCCCATGCCAAGGCCGCTCTGAAGGATCTCGCGGGACAATCGCTGTCCACCGACAGCTACGAGATCGTCACGAAAACCCTAGGCGACGGTTAGAATCTTAACCTCTGTCAACGGGTTATTAACCGAATTTCCACAGGTTTCTCTGGACAGACGCTTCGATCGTCGATTCCATAGATGGAAGCGATTCGGAGATGCGGCAACTTCTCCGGAATACGACGCGGGAGAAGTTAGGGGGACCGAATGGCGCGGGCACGTTCTGCGCGAGGTGAGGGAGTCTTTTCTGTCGCGGGGCCGCAATGGCAGGACCTGCGCCAGATTGTCAACCTTTATATGCCCTCGACGGAGGCTCTGCGCCGCCTCGTGCCGGCTTTGCTGATCGGCTTCGCCGTCATCGCCATCGCCGGCTTCTCCTACCAGATCGGCAACGGCAAGGCGGCGGCACTCGCTTCGGCCGAACGCCAACTTGCCCTGATCGCCGACGTCACCGCCCTGCACCTCAAGGATGAGACGCTGAGTTCCAGCACGGATTGGCAAGGCGCGCTCGCCAGCAGTCTGCCAAAGGGCGCGATCCACGATGGGCGCACCGCCCTTATCGGCGATGCCGAGAGCGAAATTCAGGCCCGGGCGCCGATCAACAGCCCCTTGAAGGGCAACCTCCTCACGATTCTCGGTCCGCAGCAACCCCTGACCATCATGGGCGCCGATGCCGGCGTGCTCCGCATCAACCTGCTCGACGGCACCGATGCGCTGGTCACCGTCCGCAACGTGCCGCAGACCGACGCGCAGATCGCCTTCATCCAACCCATCGACGGCGCGCTCGGCGCCTGGCGCAGCGACGCGATTGTCGAGATCACCCTGCTCGCCTGTGCCGGACTTGTGCTCGCGCTGTTTGCCGGCGGCCTTTGGTACCTCGTGCCGTCGGTGTCGCGGGAGGACGGCGACAGCGTGACTCAGGAACTGACGCAAGAGTTGACGGAGACGCTGCCGGGCTGCGGCATGTGGCGCTGGAACCTCGCCCGCGGCCACGTCCATTGGTCGGCGCCGATGCACCGCCTGCTCGGGCTTGAGCCATCCGCCGATGCCATGCCCTACCGCAATCTGTCCGAGGCGCTGCATCCCGACGACGACCTGCGCGCCGAGCTGGATCGCCATCTGCGCGAGGGTATCTCCGCCTTCGATCAATGCTTCCGCCTGCGCCATGCCGAAGGCCATTGGATCTCGGTGCGCTTACGCGGTCATATCACCCGCGGCCAAGCGGACGACGAGCCTTATCTGACCGGCATGGCGGTGCTCGCCGACGAGAACGCCGTTCCGGGCTCCAGCGACGCCAATGCGCGTCTACGGGATGCGGTGGAAAACATCTCCGAGGCCTTCGTGCTGTGGGACAACCAGAACCGGCTGGTGATGTGCAACAGCAAGTATCAGCAATTCCACGGTCTGGCCGATGACATGGTGCGGCCCGGCAGCCCCTATGACGAAGTGATCGCCGCCGCCTCCGAGCCCATCGTTTCCAAGCGCATCGCCGTCGCCGGCAAACATGTCGACAATTCCCGCACCTACGAGGCACAGATCGAGGACGGGCGCTGGCTTCACATCAATGAGCGCCGCACCCGCGATGGCGGCTATGTGAGCGTCGGCACCGACATCACCGTGCTGAAGGAGAGCCAGCAGCGGCTCGGTGAGAGCGAGCAGCAGCTTCGCGCCAGCGTCGCCGAACTGAGAATGTCCCGCCGCGAGCTCGAGCATCAGAAGCAGCAGCTTGTCGACCTCGCCGAGAAATACGCGCTGGAGAAAAACCGCGCCGAGGCCGCCAACCGCGCGAAATCGGAGTTCCTGGCCAATATCAGCCACGAGTTGCGCACGCCATTGAACGCGGTGATCGGCTTCTCGGAGGTCATGCAGCAGGCCCTCTTCGGTCCGCTCGGCCATCCAAAATACGATGAGTATGCGCGCGACATCTACGCCAGCGGCGCCTATCTCCTCGAAGTCATCAACGACATTCTCGACATGTCGAAGATCGAGGCCGGACGCATGAGCCTGGACGTCGGCACGGTCGACGTCGCCGACATCATCGAGGACAGCATGAAGGTGGTGAGCAAAGCCGCCGCCGACCGCGACATTACGGTGGAGCGCCACGGGCCGGCCCATCTCGCCATCGAGGCGGACCGCCGCGCTCTAAAGCAGATCTTCCTCAACCTCCTGGCCAACGCCGTCAAGTTCACGCGCGACAGCGGCCGGGTCAATGTGCATGTGTCGCGCATTCGTGGTCAGGTGAAGATCGCCATCAAGGACACCGGCATCGGCATCGCCGAGACCGACATCGCCAAGCTCGGCCGGCCCTTCGAGCAGGTCGAGAACCAGTTCTCCAAGAGCCATCAGGGCAGCGGCCTCGGCCTCGCCATCTCGCGCGCGCTCGTCGAGCTGCATGGCGGCAGCCTCCAGATCAGGAGCCGCGAAGGCCAGGGCACGACGGTCACCTGCACCCTGCCCTCACGCGTCGCGGCGTCCGAGGAAGCGCCGCTCGCCAAAAGCGCGTAGGCAGACGGGCGCCTGATCGCCCTCCCCTAGATTTCAAGAGACGAGTCGATCGAACGCCTCATGCACGGCCGAAAGCGTGTCCTGGAGCATGGCTTCGAGCGTGTCGAAATCCGGCATTTCGGACGCGCGCGCCAGCAGCTCCCGCAACGCCAGCGGCGCCTTGTCCACGGCGAACGGCTTGTCCAAGCACAGCCGTAAGATCTGCGTGAGAGTCTGATAAAGCCGCGCCGCGGGAATCAGGATCTCGGCATCGCCGGGGCTAAGCACGCCGGCGGCAGAGAGCTTGGTAAGCGCCATTTCAGTGTTCTGATCGAGCACGTCCGGATGCTTCGCGGCACTCACGATCTGAAGAAACTGCGCGAGGAATTCAAGGTCGACAAGTCCGCCGCGTACCTGCTTCAGATCCCAGATATCGGTCGTGCCCTTCTCGTCGGCGATTCTCGCCCGCATGGTCTTGACTTCCTCGGCCACAGCCAGGCGGTCGCGCGGACGTGACAGCACCGAGGCAATCGTCTCGTTGATCTTCTGGCGAAGCACCACCGGCCCGGCGACAACGCGGGCACGAGTGAGCGCCAAATGTTCCCACGTCCAGGCGGCGCCCGCCTGATAATCGATGAAGCTCGAGAGCTTGGTGGCAACCGGGCCTTGGCTGCCTGACGGCCGCAGCCGCATGTCCACTTCGTAGAGCGCGCCTTCCGCGGTCTGAGCCGACAGCGCCGCGATCAGGCGTTGCGTGAAGCGGGTGTAGTATTGCGTACCCGCCAGGCTCCGTTCGCCGTCGGAATGGGCATCGTCGCCGGTGTAGTCATACACCGTAATGAGGTCGAGATCCGACGCCGCCGTCATCTCGCTTCCGCCCAGCTTACCCATGGCGACCACGGCCACCGCACCGTCCGGCATGCGCCCGTGCTGGCTCTCGAGCTCGTCGCCGACAAATCGAGCTAGCGCCTCGATCAGGGTCTCGGCGAGGCCCGCATAGGCGGCGCTGACCTGCCATGCCGAAATCGTGCCGGACATCACCCGAACGCCGATCAGGAAGCCCTGCTCGCGGCCGATGATCCGCGCCCTATCGAGCGCGTCCTGATAATCGGTAGCCATATCGAGCGCGGTTTCCACCAGCTGTTCGAGCTTGGCCGGCGTCGGCACCGCACCGAAAAACCCTGGATCGAGTACGGCGTCGAGGAGGCGAGGCCGGCGGCCGATGATGTTGGCAAGGCGCGGCGCCGTTCCCATGATGTCGGCGACCAAGCGCATCAGGCTGGGATTGGCGGCAAACAACGAGAAGAGCTGCAAGCCGGCCGGCATTGAGGCGATCACCTTGTCGAACGTGGCCAGCGCCAGGTCGGGCTCCGCGGTGCGGCCGAACGCATCGAGCAGCAAGGGGAGAAACGCCGTCAGCCGTTCCCGCGACTTAGCGCTTCGCGTCGCCGCATAGCGGCCCGACTGCCAGGCGCGGATGGCGCCGACCGCCGCCGTGGGATTGTTGAAACCCAGTTGCTCCAGGCTCGCCAAGGTCGCCGGATCGTTCTCATCGGCGACGACAATGCCCGGCGCCGCAGTAGACGGCTCCGGAATTCTCTCGAACAGCCCCCCGTAATGGGTTTCCACCAGCTTGAACTGGGTCACCAACGCATCGCCGAACGCATTCGTATCCTCGAACCCCGCCAGCCTGGCGAGGCGGTCCAGTTCCGCGCGGTCGCCGGGAATGATGTGCGTCTGCTGATCGCCCACCATTTGAATGCGGTTCTCGATCCGCCGGAGGAAATAATAGGCGCTTGTGAGGTCGTCGGCCGTCTGCGGTTCGATCCAGCCGCCGGCGGCAAGCCCCGCAAGGGTTTCGATTGTCCCGCGCGTTCGCAGCTCCGGGTGCCGCCCACCGGCGATCAACTGCTGGGTCTGCGCGAAGAACTCGATGTCGCGGATGCCGCCCCGGCCGAGCTTGATGTCGTGGCCCTCCACGGCTATGGCGCCATGGCCCTTGAAGGCATGCACCCGGCGCTTCATGGCATGGATGTCGGCCACGGCGGCGAAGTCGAGATATTTGCGCCAGATAAACGGCGCGAGCTGACACAGGAACTCCTCGCCCAGGGCAACGTCGCCGGCGGCGATGCGCGCCTTGATCAGCGCGGCCCGCTCCCAATTCTGGCCGAAGCTCTCATAATAGGTGAGCCCGGCCTCGATGGAGAGGGCGATCTGGGTGGCGCCCGGGTCGGGACGCAGCCGCAGATCGGTGCGATAGGCGTAGCCGTCGCCAGTGTGTTCCTGCAGCAAGCGGACGAGATCGCGGGTCAGCCGGACAAAGAAGGACGACGGCTCGACGTCGGCAGGAAGTCCGGCGCGCTCGGCGTCGTAGAAGACCATGAAATCGATGTCGCTCGAATAGTTGAGCTCCATCGCGCCGAGCTTACCCATGGCGATGACGAAATAACCGGCTGCAGTCTCCTCACCGGTGATCTGCCCCGCCGCGCTAGCCTTGCGGAATAAAAACGCCACCGCTTCCTGCAGGGATGCATCCGCCGCTTCGCTCAACGCCCTGAACGTCATTTCCGTCGACCATACGCCGCCGAGGTCGGCAAGCCCCGTCAGCAGAGCCGTGCGCTGCTTGAACTGGCGCAGCAGCGTCATGGCCTCCTTCGACCCGGGCGCTTGCGCCACGTCTTGCGCCAGGGCGGCGCGCGCTTGCGCAAAATGCACGTCGGGGTCTCGCGTCAGGCATTCCAGGAGGAGATGGGGAGAACGCGAAGAGAGCGCGGCGAGATAGGGCGCCGCCGAGAACACGGCCTCAAGCAGGGCTGCCGGCTTTGGCGCCGCCAGGATCTCGGCGGAGGCGGCAAGCGCCGGCACCTCGCGCAAGGACTTCAACACGCCCGCAAGGACATCGGCACCACGGTCGGCGTCGTAGATCTTGGGAAGTTCGGTGATCCGCTCGACGAATGCCGTCACGACGGTCTCGACTCTGCTCGCGTGGGCGCCTCGCCGGCCACCCCGTTGACGAGCGCGTCCCCCGCCATGGGCAAGACGAGGACAACGCGGAGGCCGGGTTCGTTATCCTCCAGCCTCAAGGACCCACCATGCAGCCTGGCCACCGCCGCCACAAGACTCAAGCCGAGCCCGCTGCCGGGCTCCGACCGGCTTGCTTCGAGCCGCACGAAGCGGCCCAGCACACGAGCGCGCTCGGACGCCGGAACGCCCGGGCCCCGGTCGGCGACGATAATGCGCGCCTCGCCTTCGCTTGCCTCGGCGCACACCTCGACCTCCGGTGCCCGGCCATTGCCGCCGTCCCGGCTTGGCGCGCCATATTTGAGCGCATTGTCGATGAGATTGGCGATGGCCTGGCCGAGAAGCTGGCGGTCCCCGTGGATGATAATCGGCGCGGGTGCTTCCGCCTTCAGCTCGATGCCGCGCTCCTCGGCGACGGGCTCATAGAGCTCGGCCACGTCGCCCACCAGCGCCGTCAGGTCCAGCGTCTCGCGGTTCTCGCCAGCGGCCCCGGCCTCCAGCCGGGCAATGGAAAGCAGCGCGTTGAAGGTCTTGATGAGACCGTCGGCCTCCTCGATGGTCCGCTCCAGCGCCTCGCGATGCGCGCTCGCGTCATGCGGCTCGCGCAGCGCCTCCTCGACCCGGTTGCGCAAGCGGTTCAGCGGCGTCTTGAGGTCGTGCGCGATGTTGTCGGAGACCTCGCGCAAGCCCGCCATGAGCTGCTCGATCCGAGCCAGCATCAGATTGAGACTTTCAGACAAGCGGTCGAGCTCGTCGCCGGAGCCGCTAATGGGCAGCCGCCCCGTCAGGTCGCCGGCCATGATAGTGCGCGTGGTGGCGGACAGGCTGTCGATGCGCGTGAGCAACCTGCGGCTCACCCAGTAACCGCCGCCGATACCCACAAGCGCCATGACGCCGAGCCCCCACAGCATCGTTCTACGGATGAGCCGCGCGAGCTCGCGCCGGTCCTCGATATCGCGGCCGACGATCAGGCGGTAGCCGCCCGGCAAGCGGAAGACGTTGGCGAAAGCCAGCCGCCGCTCCACGCCGCCCGGCGCCGGCCGGCTATAGACGAACTCGACAGGGCCGAGACTGTCCCAGAGTTGCGGCGACACGGCGCTGAGATTGCCCGCGAGCTGCTTGCCGTCCCTGTCGGCGACGAGATAGAGGCTGTTGCCCGGCGTCTGGCTGCGCTCGGCGACGGTGCGCACGAGCTGATCGAGCCCACCGGCCCGATACTGCTCGGCGAGACCTTTGAGCTCGGCATCGATGGTCTGGTTGAGCTGCCGCGACAGCAGGACCGTCGTGTTCCAATAGATGTAGAAGATCGCCAACACGGCGGCCACGCTGAACAGCGCGAGATAGGTCAGCGACAGACGGAAGGTGGTGGTCCGGAAGAGCTTAGTGAGCGCTGTCACGGATACTGTAACCGGCGCCGCGGACCGTGTGCAGGAGGGGGTTGGCGAAGTTCTTGTCGATCTTGGACCTCAGCCGCGAGATATGCACGTCGATCACATTGGTCTGCGGATCGAAATGATAGTCCCACACATTCTCGAGCAGCATGGTCCGGGTTACCACTTGGCCTGCGTGTTTCATCAGATATTCGAGCAAGCGAAACTCACGAGGCTGCAACATAATGGCTTCGCCGGCCCGCGTCACCTTGTGGGATAGGCGGTCGAGTACGAGGTCGCCGACCACAAAGCGCGTCGAGCCCTCCTCCGGCGAGGTCCGCCGGGCCAGGGCCTCGATGCGGGCCAACAGTTCGCTGAAGGCATATGGTTTGGTGAGATAGTCGTCGCCCCCGGCCCGCAGGCCTTTGACCCGGTCGTCCACCTCGCCGAGCGCGCTCAAGATCAGCGCAGGTGTCCGGATCTCCTCGGTCCGCAGCGACTTGATGACCTCGAGCCCATCGCATTTGGGTAGCATGCGGTCGACGATCAACACGTCGTAGGCGTTGGATCTGGCGAGATCGAGCCCGGTCTGGCCATCTGCCGCATACTCGGCGACGTGCCCGGACTCTTTGAGTGCCCGCTTGAGGAAAGCTGCGGTCTCCTGATCATCCTCGATCACTAGAACGCGCATATCGGCGGACTTTCCTGACAACGGTGTCGCTCGGCTGGAAAAAAGGGCGGGCAGCGCAGCGGGGGGAAACCGCGCCGCCCTCCGGCGTCGAAGGCTCTAACTCAAGCCTTCTTCAGTGAAAGCGCCACGAAGCGCGTCTGATCGCCGGTTTTGACTTGCATGAGGACCTTGACGGTATCCTTGTCCGTCGTGGAGGCGGCCATGGCCTTTTTGACCCCGGCCGCAACGTCGCCCGGTTCGGACACGGTCACGCCCGCGACCTGCAGGATGATGTCGCCGGGCTTCAGGCCCTTGTCGGCGGCGTCACTCGAGGGATCGACCTCGGTGATGACGACACCCTCTTCGCCGGCGCCCGGGAACTTCACCGCCGGGGCAAGCGACAGGCCGAGATCCTTCATCTGCTCGCCGGAGTCGCCAGGCTTGTCCTCTTCAAGAGACGCCAGCTTCTTGGCGCTCGGGAAGGCTCCAAGCTTCATGTCGACCACGCGCTCATCGCCGTAGCGGACGATGGAGAGCTTGACCTGGGAGTCGGGCTCGAGCTCGGCGATCTTGCGGGCGAGGTCCCGGGAGTCCTCGACCTCGGCGCCGTTGACCCCGACGATCACGTCACCGGCCTTGATGTCTTCCTTGGCCGCCGGGCCGTCCTCGGTCACCTTGGTGATCATGGCGCCCTTGGGCTCTTTGAGACCGATCGAGTCGGCGATGTCGTCGTTGACGTTCTGGATCACCACGCCGAGCCAGCCGCGATCGACGCTGCCATGGCTCTGCAGTTCGGTGACCACCTGCTTGACGAGCGCCGCAGGCACGGCGAACGCGATGCCGACATTGCCGCCCGAGGGCGAAAAGATGGCGGTGTTCACACCGACGACGTTGCCGTCGAGATCGAAGCTCGGGCCACCCGAGTTGCCGCGGTTCACCGCCGCGTCGATCTGCAGATAGTCGTAAGGCCCTGAGCCGATGTCGCGGTTATGCGCCGAGATGATACCGGCGGTGACCGTGCCGCCGAGGCCAAACGGATTGCCCACAGCCAGCACCCAATCGCCGACGCGCGGGTCCTTGGTCGAGAAGTTCACGAACGGGAAGGATGTCTTCGTCTTGTCGGTGACCTTGAGCAAAGCCACATCGGTGCGCGGATCGGTGCCGACGAGCTTGGCCGAGAATTTCTCGCCGTCTTCCATCGTCACCGTGATGTCGTCGGCGTCTTCAACCACATGGTTGTTGGTCACCACATAGCCGTCCTCGGAGATGAAGAAGCCGGAGCCTTGCGCCAGGCTCGGGGTCGGCTTGGACGGACCCTGCGGCATGCCCTTCTTGAACTGCTTAAAGAAGTCGTAGAGCGGATTGTCCTCCGGCAAGTCAGGCATGCCAGGAATCGGCGAATCGTTCTCGGCGACCTTCGCCTCGCCCTTGACGTTGATGCTGACCACAGCGGGGCTGACCTTGGCGACAAGGTCGGCAAAGGTGAGCGGTGCATGGCCGAAAGGAGTCTCGATTGTCTGCGCCGGCTGGGCTGTCTCGGCAGCCGCGAACGGCACACCGTTCCCGAGCGTCAATCCCAACGCGCCGGTCGCGATCAGGGCAGCAGCGGCGAGGAGCGCGGGCTTGCGGGTCAGCTTCCGCACTCGCGGGCTCTCATTCGCGGCAGGGCTCTGGTCAGTGTTCATTAGTCGTCACCTCTCTCCTGAGAAGGAAAAATCCCGTTGATCGTGCCTAGCCCCGATCTCTCCAGGGGCAGACGCTTACATATAGGCCTTCGCCAATTACGCCGCGGTTTCGGCGGGATTAAATTTCGGTAAGGTTGAGGCCGGCGAACACACTGGCTTTCAGGGCGTTCACGGGGCTTCGTAGCGGCTGTCCTCGCGGCTTGTCAGCCCTCGCCCATGATCCGCTTCAAGCGGCGCTTTTCGTTGGCGGTCAGTGGCTTGGGCTTCTCCGCCACCGCGCGCCGGCGATAGGCGATGACGATGCCGGCAAATGCCATGAGAAGCGCGAGCGGCGTGGCGAACCACAGCAGCCAATTATGCGGGGTGAAGCGCGGCTTCAGCAACACGAACTCGCCATAGCGCGCCACCACGAAATCGATGATCTCCGCGTCCGAATCGCCCGCCTTCAGCCGTTCGCGGACGAGCACCCGCAAGTCCTTGGCCAAAGGCGCGTCCGAATCGTCGATCGACTGGTTCTGGCAGACCAGGCAACGCAAGCCCGCCGACAGCGCCCGGGCCCGCGCCTCGAGCGCCTGATCTTGCAAAATCTCGTCGGGCTGAACCGCGCCGGCGGGACCGACCGCCACCAGGCCGATCGCGCAAGACAACAGCACGGCGACAAAAGACCGGCGCAAGGACATCGTCACGGCGCCGCCCTCACTTGGCCGCCGTGGCGGTCGCCAACTTGGGCCGCGCCCGTTTCGGCGCGCCGACCCGCAAGCGGCGGTCGGACAGCGACACCCCGCCGCCGAAGAACATGATCATTGCGCCAATCCAGATCAGCCGCACCATCGGGTTGAAATAGACCCTGACGCTGTAGGCGCCGTCCTTCAGCTGATCGCCGAGCACCACATAGAGGTCGCCGCGCCAGCTATTGTGGATGCCGGCTTCCGTGGTGGCGCTCTTCTCCACGGCGAAAGCGCGCTTCGACGGGGTGAGCTCGGTAACGGGGCTGCCGCCGCGCGTAACGACGAACTTCCCGACCCGCTCGCTGTAATTGGGGCCTTGGCGCGGTGCCACGCCCGCGAACACGAGATGATAGCCGGCGATGTCCAGCGTACCGCCGGGCGCCAAGGCCTCGATGCGCTCGGAGCGCCACGCCGTGGTGGAAACCAGGCCGATCACCATGACGCCCATGCCCGCATGGGCCAGCGCCCCGCCGAACGCCGCGCGCGGCAGGTTGCGCGCCCGCCGCCATGAGTCCGACCACGAGGCGTCGAACAGCTTGGCGCGATAGGCGATCTCGGTGGCGGCCCCCATGATCAGCCAGATCCCGACACCGATGCCGAGCGGCGCCAGCCAGGGTCCGCGCTGGTTCACGGCGAGCACCACGATCATCACGACGAGCGCGGCAATCGCCGCCACCGTCAAGCGCTGCGCCGCCGCCAAAAGATCGCCGCGCTTCCAGGCCAGCAGCGGCCCGAACGGCATGGCGATCAGCAGCGGCACGATGAGCGGCACGAAGGTGAGGTTGAAGAACGGCGCGCCGACCGAGATCTTTTCGCCGGTAATTGCTTCAAGTGCCAGCGGATAGAGCGTGCCGACCAGCACGGCAGCGCACGCCACCGTCAACAGGAGATTGTTGAGGACCAGACTGCCCTCGCGGCTGATCGGCGCGAACAACCCGCCTTGGCTGAGCAGCGGCGCCCGCCAGGCGAACAGCAAGAGCGCGCCGCCGATGAACACGCCCATGATGGCGAGGATGAAGACGCCGCGCGCCGGATCGACGGCGAAGGCATGCACCGAGGTGAGCACGCCGGAGCGCACGAGGAATGTCCCCATGAGGCTCAGCGAGAAGGTGATGATGGCGAGCAGGATGGTCCAGACTTTGAGCGCGTCGCGCTTCTCCATCACCAGCGCCGAATGGAGCAGCGCCGTGCCCGCAAGCCAGGGCATGAAGGAGGCGTTCTCGACCGGGTCCCAGAACCAGAACCCGCCCCAACCGAGCTCGTAATAGGCCCACCACGAACCCATGGCGATGCCGATGGTGAGGCACATCCAGGCGGCGAGCGTCCACGGCCTGACCCAGCGCGCCCAGGCCGCGTCGATGCGGCCGTCGATCAACGCGGCGACGGCAAATGAGAACGCCATAGAGAAGCCGACATAGCCCGCATAGAGGAAGGGCGGATGGAAGGCGAGCGCCGGGTCCTGGAGCACCGGGTTCAGCCCCTCCCCGTCGAACGGCGCCGGATCGAGGCGTATGAAGGGATTGGACGTGATGATGATGAACAGCAGAAAGGCGACCGCGATGGAGCCTTGCACCGCAAGCACATTGGCCTGGAGCTGACGCGGCAGATTGTTGCCGAAGGTCGCGACCGCTGCGCCGAACAGCGCGAGGATCAGCACCCACAGGACCATGGAACCTTCATGGTTCCCCCACACGCCGGAGATCTTGTAGAGCAGCGGCTTGGCCGAGTGGGAGTTCTGCCAGACATTGGCTACGGAGAAATCCGAGGTGACGTAAGCCGTCATTAGCGCGATGAAGGCAATCGCGATCAGAATGAATTCGGCCTGCGCGGCTGGCACGGCGACGGCGGTCAGCTGCGGGTCGCGGGTGCGCGTACCGATAAGCGGCACCAGCATCTGTACGATGGCGACGCCAAGGGCGAGGATCAGCGCATAGTGGCCGGTCTCGGCAATCATCTCCGCCTATCCTAGTTGGTTGCGCTCGACGCGTCCGCGCCGGCATCGCCTTGCCACACGCCTTGTTCCTTCAGCTTCGCCGCGACCTCGGGCGGCATGTAATTCTCGTCGTGCTTGGCGAGCACGTTGTCGGCATGGAACACGCCGTCGGGCTCGAGCGTGCCTTCGGCGATCACCCCCTGCCCTTCGCGGAACAGATCCGGCAGCACGCCGGTAAAGGTCACGGGCAATGTCTTCGCCCCGTCGGTAATCACGAAGCGGACGGTCGTGCCCTCGCCCCGCTCCACGCTGCTCGTCTCGACGAGACCGCCGAGCCGGAACCGCTGTCCCGGGGACATCTGCATCTCGGCCACATCGCTCGGACCGTAGAAGAACACGATGGAGTCTCGCATCGCGTAGAGCACAAGCCCCACGGCGACACCGAGCACCACCAGGCATGTGCCGATCAAAACGCCTCTACGCTGTTTCCGTGTCATGACTTCAATCCAAGCTCCGCGGCGAGCGCGTCGAGCTGCTCGATGGCTTGCACATTGCCGGCGAACTGGCGCCTAGCGCGGATCAGCGCCTGCCGCGCCTCGTCCTTGCGGTCGAGCACCGTATAGGCCCGGACTAGCCGGAGCCAACCGGCAAGATCGTCGCTGTTCTGCTCAACCCGTGTGGCCAGCCGTTGCACCATGGTCTCGACCATCGCCTGACGGTCGGCCGGGCTCATATTCTGCGCCGCGGCGACATCCGCCGCACTCGGGCCGGCCATACCGTCTTGGGGCGCCAATTCGTGGGCCGCGGGCGGCTTGCCGGAAAGATGCGCCTCGGCATCGGCGATGCGCGTCTGCACCATCGCCCGCCAGGCCTCATCGGCGCCTTCCTTCTTCAGCAACCCGCGCCAGCCTTCGATGGCGGCCGTATAGTCGCCGTCCTGCTCCTTGGCGATGGCGATGAGAATACGCGGCTCGACAAGAGTTTCATCGAGCGCCAGCGCGCGCTCGAGCGACCCCCGTGCCTCTTCTGTCACGAGGCCGCCCTTCTCCAGGACCAGCGCCTGGCCAAAGCCGGAAAGACGGTTCGCCGTGGCCCCGAGCAGCCGGATCGACTGTGCATAGGCCTCCGCCGCATCGCTATAGCGGCGCACGCTCAAATAGACGGGCGCGATCGCATCCCAGCCTTCGCCCTCTTCCGGGTGAGCGCGTAAGCGCGCCTCGACCCGTGCGACCAGTGCCGAGATATTCTGCTCGGATGCGGGATCTGTCAGGCGCGCGGCAAGCGGTTGATCGGGAAGGCGGGGAGAACCGTAAAAGAGATAGAGGCTGAGCGCGGCGAGCGGAAGCGCCAAGGCTACGGCAATCAGCGCCGCGCGGGCCGGTCCGCCGCGGCTGCCTGCGCCGAGCCCTTTCGGCGTCTGGGCGTCGGCGGCGAGCAGCCGGCGCGCCACCTCGACGCGGGCGGATTCAGCTTCCGCCTCGCCGATCAGCCCGCGGGCGCGGTCGCTGTTGATCTCCTCGAGCTGATCGCGATAGACGGCGGCGTCAAACGCCTCGCGCGCGGGCTCCCGCCCGTCGCCGCCCACAAGCGGGCGCAACAGGAAGAACAACACGATGGCCGTAAGGCCGGCGAGAATGACCCAAAGCAGCACGAGCGGCGCGAGCCTCCAAAAGCCAAAGCAGGGCTAGGCATAGGGAAAGGCGCTTGGCGGGGCAAGGTCCGGCCGGCGCACGCGGATTAATTCGCCGCAATGTCCGGCGAAAGCCAAGCCCACGCGGACGATAGACCGACTAGCCGACCGGGTTCCAGGTGCCGTCCGGCCCCCGGCAGGCTGTGCCACGAGCCGTCTGCGGCTGGCCGCTAATATAGATCGTATGGGTGTAGGGACGGCAGAATGAACTGCCCTGCTTGTACGGCTTGCCCGGCACGATCTGGCCGCGATGCTGGTTGGATGGGTTGTTCCACGGCGTCGCCTGGCCCGCCTGACCATATTCGAGCGCCTGATATTCCGCCTGAGCCGCGAGTTTACGGTCGCGTTCGTCCATGTCCGCGCCGATCAGGTTGCCGAGAATACCGCCCGCCATCGCGCCGATCGCTACGCCGCCGATACGGTTCTTCTTACCGCCAATGGCAGCGCCGGCCGCACCGCCGGCGACGGCGCCAAGAATGGTGCCCGTGCC
>Ga0307380_10004507_pt1 | contig 18792 bp, 15 predicted proteins | sample UN3MG_FD_202239 | JGI IMG/M metagenome (GOLD analysis project Ga0307380, IMG submission 202239) | Soil microbial communities from Risofladan, Vaasa, Finland - UN-3 | ecosystem: Environmental > Terrestrial > Soil > Coastal area > Acid sulfate soil | place: Finland: Risofladan, Vaasa | collected...
TCTGGTCCAGTAACCCAAGAGTCTTTGGAGAGGGGTGCGGGGAGCAACCTTTGTACAGAAAGGTTCTCCCCGCTCTTCTCTCTTTCCGAGCTTCTTCAAGTCTTCCTCAAGGTTTGCGACGGCGTGGCCTTTGCCCACTCGCGGGGCGTGATTCACCGCGACCTGAAGCCTGCGAACATCATGGTCGGCGACTACGGCGAAGTCCTCGTCATGGACTGGGGGCTGGCCAAGATCGTGCGCCGTAACGATGTGGGCGGGGCCTCCGTGCCCCGCGACATTGTGGGGGGGGCGCCCCCGGCCCGCGAAGAACGCGGGGCAGAGACGCCCCGCCCACAAGACCGCATCGTCTCCGACCGCCAGGAGACGGACGACCTTCGCACGGTCGCCGGCTCGATGATGGGCACGCCCGCCTACATGTCGCCCGAGCAGGCCAAGGGCGAGCTCCACCACATTGACGCCCGGTCCGACCTCTGGTCGCTGGGCGCCATCCTCTACGAAATACTCACCCTCGAGCGCGCCGTGCAGGGCGACACCACCTACGCCATCCTCGCCAACGTCCTCAAGGGCCACATCGTCCCGCCCGAAGAGCGCGCCCCTGGCCGCAACGTCCCCCGCGAACTCTCCGCCATCGCCATGAAATGCCTCCACAAGGCGCGCGGCCATCGTTACCGCAGCGTCCTCGACCTCAAGCGCGACCTCGGCCTGTACCTGGAGGGCCGAAGCGTCTCTGCCGCCCCCGACACCTTCTCTCAGGCGGTCGTGAAGCTCATCAAGCGCAACAAGGGCATCAGCGCCGCCATCGCCGCCGCCGCGGTCCTTCTCATCGCAATCACCATGGTTTTCGTCATTCGCCTTGCCGGCGAGCGCGACCGCGCCGTCGCAGGCGAGGCCGCCGCGGACAAGGCCCGGAACGAGCAGCGCGCCACGGCCTTGGCGGCCTCGAAACGCCAGGCCGAGAGCGCCGTCCGCGCCGCGAGCGAGGGCCGGCTCGACGAAGCGAAAGTCCGTGCCGACGCCGCCGTCGAGGTCATGCCCGACGGTTCCTGGGGCCACTACGCCCTCGGCGTCCTCGCCCACGAGAACAAGGACTTCGCCGCCGCCCGCAAGCACCTTGACGAAGCCCTCCGCCTCGACTCTGCCCACGGCCCCTCCAAGCTCCTGCACACCACCGTCCTCGCCGCCACGGGCGACCTCGCGCACTGGGAGCAACTCGCCGCCGAAGCCGACAAGTGCACCGACTGGAAGGCGCTGCTTGCCGCGGCAGACGCGCTCTTCGCAGCCGACCGCTACGTGCAGGCCGTCAAGGCCTGCGAGCGCGCAGCGGCCCTCGCCGAGCGCGACCGCGCCCTACCCGTCGCGACGAAGGCCCAGGTCAAGGACAAGCTGGCCAGGGCCATCGCTTGTCGCGATATGGCGGAACTCCGCAAGTCCAGCCGCGCGCTGCCGCCTGACCAGCGCAGCCGCCGCGTTTTTGCGAAGATCCAGGCAATATACCAGGGGACCTTCTCGTACCGGGTCGAGCAGGGCGAGATCGTGGCTTTGAGCCTCGGCAATGCACGTGACAGAGTGCGGTGGCTAGACCCGTTGAAGGGCATGGCACTGAGGGAGCTAGTCTGCGATTATACGAGTGTTGCGGACCTCGGCCCGCTTCGGGGGATGCCATTGATCCGGCTTAGCTGCCACGCGACGAAGCTCAGTGGTCTGGGCCCACTGAAAGGCATGCCACTCGAGTACCTGAGTTGCTCAGCTCCCGGGTTGAGCGACTTGGGCCCGCTATCGGGCATGCCGCTCAAGACCCTCTACTGTGCAGGGACGCTCGTCGATGATCTGAGTCCCTTGAAGGGCATGCCACTTGAGTTCCTGAAGTGCGACGGTACCCGCGTCCGCGACCTCAGTCCCTTAGCCGGCATGCCACTGAAGACGCTCGGGTGCGGCCTTACTCTTGTGGTGGACCTCACACCGCTGCGAGGACTGCCGCTGGAATCTCTTAACCTTTATCGACTTGGTGTTGTGGACCTGAGTCCGCTGAAGGGCATGCCCCTCCACGATCTAGGGCTCGCCGAGTGCCATGCGCTCCGAGACATCAGCCCCTTGCGTGGCGCGCCGCTCACAAAGCTCCTCCTGCATGATTCGGGCGTCACGGACCTCACTCCGCTCGAGGGGATGGAGCTCGAGGAAATTAGCCTCTCGCCTCGCCGGATCACGCGGGGCCTGGAGGTGGTGCGCAGGATGAAAAGCATCAAGCGACTGACTACCTACCACCAATGGATGTCACCGGAGGACTTCTGGCCGAAGTACGATGCGGGGGAGTTCAAGTAAGAGGGGCGGAAGAAGAAGGGTCGTCGGTGTTGGGTGTTCGGTGTTGGGGGTAAGGGGGCAGAGCACAGACGGCAGAGGGCAGGTGGACGGGGTGGACAATGTGGACACGGTGGACATGGTGGACGAGGCCATCAGGTACCCCCGATATGCCAGGGTGGCATGTGCACAACGTCCACAATGTCCACCAGGTCCACGGGGCCCACTGGCTTTTCTGCTGCCTCTGCTCCTCTGCGTGAGGATAGCCGTTCCGAGCCGGACGTGCCCCCCGAGCTTGCCGGTCACATGCGCAGGAGGGCAGAGGCCCAGACAAACCCGGAGCCGAAGGCGACGAGGAGGACCAGGGCACCCTCGGGCGCTCGGCCCTGCCGCCGCGCCTGGTCGAGGGCAATGGGGAGGCACGCCGAGGCCATGTTGCCATATTCCTCGACGTTGACGAAGACCTTGTCCTGGGGCGCGCCGACCCTGCGGACGATTTCCTCGAGCATCCGCAGGTTCGCCTGGTGCGGGATGAGGAGGGCCAGGTCGTCGAACGTCAGGCCGGTCGTCTCCAGCGATTCGATGATGGCCTCGGACATTCGCAGGGATGGGGGTCAGACCTCAATTTTCAATTTTCTGTGTGCCGGGCCATGGTTGGGTGTCGGCGGCCGGGTTCAGGTTCCCTCGTCTCCACGCTCCTGCGCGGAGAGGCAGTGTGCCCTCGGCTGCGCTCGGGCCAGGCCTGGACGCTCCGGCGTCGCTTCCTTCTCGGCCGGGCACACAGGATGCGGGTCAAGACGGAATGGCGTGAAGACAAGGGCATCCGAACTACCAACAGGTTGCGACTTGGTTCGTAGTTCGGCCTTCAGGCGGAAGTGCCTTGTCTTCACGCCATTCGGTCGAGACGGACGCGGGAGCGCGCAAGACATGACATCTCGACGGAAGACCAGTGCGCCGCGCTGGGTTCTTGACTCGCGCCCCTACAGGGGGGGAAAGGGCGCGAGTCAAGTCAATCGGCAGGGTCAGGGCGGACGCAAGAGTGGTCGACTCTGGCGACTCTGGGCGACTCTGAGCCGGAAGGCCGAGAACGGGCGAATTGGCGCGTCGGGACGGGCCTTGTCAGAGGGAGAGGAGGTAGGCGACCAGGTCGTCGAGCTCGTCCTTGCTCAGGTGCGACGTGCGGCCGTGCCGGTCGCCCTGGTTGAACTTGGTGAGGACTTCGTGAAGGGTGACGGCGCGGCCGTCGTGGAGGTAGGGGCCGGTGCGGTAGAGCTCGAGCAGCGAGGGGTTGTCGAAGCCCTTGACCTCGCCGTCGAGGGGGGCGGTGGTGCCGACCTCGTGGACCTTGCAGTCGGTGAACAGCTCGCCGGTGTGGCAGGCGGCGCAGCCTGTCTTAGGGCTGCGGAAGAGGGCCTCGCCGCGCCGGGCCGCCGCGGTGAGCGAGCCGTCGCGGTTGCGATAGGGGCTGGGGCGCGGGGTGAGGGACTTGAGGTAGGCGTCTATGGCCCCGGCCTCGTCCTCGACGACGGCGCGGTAGAGGATGAACTGGAGGCCGGCTCGGACGGCGTGCCCCATGTCCTCCCGGATGCCGAGGGCCATCATGGGCGGGGTGCGATAGGCGTTGAGCATGCTCTTGTTGTTCTTGGGGTTGCCCATGCCGTCGTTGAGGAGGTCCCAGTTCAGGCCGTCCACGCGGGCGTCGGGGTGGCAGGTGGCGCAGCTCATCCAGCGTTGGTAGCAGATCGTGGCGTCGTGGAAGAGCATCTCGCCGCGGCGGGCCAGGTCGGGCTGCGCGGCCGGGCCGAGGGGGATCGTGCCCTCGAGGCGCGGCCTCTCGACGCCGACGACGCCGAGGGTGTCGGAGTAGTAGTTGGCGACGTAGAGGGTCTTGCCCCCCGGCTCGAAGGCCACGCCCATCGGCCCCTCGCCGCCCGAGGGGCAGCGGCGGATGGCCTCGTAGCGGCGCAGGAGCGACAGCTCGTTGGCCAGCTCGGGCAGCCGCGCCGCAGGCTCCTTCGCCAGGCACTCGTGGAGGCGCGCCAGGTCAATGAAGGCGACCTCGTGCGAGCAGGGGAAGCTCACGGCCAGCGTCGTGGCGTCGGGCGAGAGCACGGCGGCGAAGGGGTCGGCCGAGCCGTGGCTCGCCTCGTCCATCAGCACGGTCGCGTGCCACTTGCGGGCCTTGGCGTCGAGGATGCTCAGGCCGCTGTTGTTCACCCAGCCGCGCTCGAGTTGGGTGGGCGGCAGGTTGAAGCGGGCGACGACGTGGACGACGTAGACCCACGCGCCATCGGGCGAGCAGGCGATCTGGCGGACGCCGATGGCGCCCGAGGGGAGCTTGATCGTGGCCAGGGGCTTGAGCGTCTTCGCGTCGAACACGTTCACCACGGACGCATTGTCGGGGTCGGTCGCGGGGCCGAGGGGCAGGAGGTTGGAGACCCAGAGCGTCGCGCCGTCGGGCGACAGTGCGCAGGAGACCGGCTCGCGCGTGGCGGGGAGGCTCTGGAGGAGCTTCTTCGCCGCCACGTCCACCACGCCCACCTGGTTGAGGAAGCGGTCGCAGGCGTAGAGGCGGGCGCCGTCGGGGGCCAGCGCGAGGCCGAAGGCCGAGCGGCCGGCTTCGATCTTGCCGCCAACGTTGCCGCTCTTCGCGTCCACTGCGGCAACCATTCCTGCATCGGCGTCGGCCACGAAGAGCGTGCCGCCGTCGCGCGAGAGCGCCAGGCCGGCAGGCGACCCGCCCACGGCGGCCCGCCACGCCGGCTTCCGCGCCGCGAGGTCCACCGCCGCCACGGCGCCGGCCGTGTGAAGCGACACGAACAGCCGGGCGCCGTCGGCGGCCATCACGACGCCCCAGGGAGACTGCCAGGCCGGCCGCTGCTCCGCCCCCAGGGCGGCGACTGGCAGGAAAAGGGCAACCACCACTCCCCGTCGAAGCATTCCCATCTCTCGGTAGACCTCTCCGTGAGTGCGAGGGACATCATGGAGGGAGCGAACAAATGGCAGAAGGGGGACTGGCTTCAGATGCCGACAGCCATCCACCCTTCCATTCATCCACCCATCCAACCCCTACAATTCTAGCGATTCGCGTCCCCTGCGGCAAGTGCGACAAAGCGCTTGCGTTTTGCGCGAAATCCGATACACTATGGGGTAATCGAAGGGTCCTCTCCAGACGCCCGACGCCCGTTTGGATGGTTTAACCTCCCCCACTGCATCCTGTCCGATCGGCCTCATCCCGGCCCGAGGCTGACGGAGAGGATCGTGGGGGAGGTTTCCCCCCACTGGCGTCGGGGCCATCCCTGTTCGGGGGGGGCAACGGCGGGGCGATCCATGGCGGTCGAAGAGAAGTTGGCGGCCGAGCTGCGGCGACGCGCGAAGGACGGCCCACTGCCGTGCGCGGCAGCGTTTGCCATCGCCGAGGAGCTGGGCATCCCCCGCATCCGGGTGGGCCAGGCGGCCGACGAGCTGGGCATCAAGATCACCGCCTGCCAGCTCGGCTGCTTCGGCGGCACAAAGCAGAAGCACTGAATGCCCCACGCCCTCTGCATCGTCGGCCAGAGACACGTCGGCAAGACCACGCTCATCGAGCGCCTCATCCCCGAGCTGCGCCGCCGTGGCTACCGCGTGGCCACGGTGAAGCGCCCGGCCCACCACTTCGACTTCGACCTGCCGGGCAAGGACAGCCGCCGCCACTTCGAGGCGGGGGCCGAGGCCAGCGTGGTGTACGCCGACGACAAGGTGGCCCTCGTCCGCCGCACGGCGCGGCCCCCGCGGCTCGAGCAGATCCTGGCCGAATGCCTGCCCGACGCCGATCTCGTGCTCGTCGAAGGGCACAAGACCTCGGCCCTGCCCAAGATCGAGGTCTTCCGCACGGGCACCCATCCCCTGCCCCTCTACGACGGCCAGCCCGCCTGGCTGGCCATCGCGAGCGATGCGCCGCTCGACCTGGGCATCCCCTGGCTGAACCTGAGCGATGCGGCGTCCATCGCCGACTTCATCGCCGCCCGCTTCCCCCGCACGACCGCCTGAGGGCCCGCCCGGCCGAGCATGGCCCCGAGTTCTGACAGACTCCGCATTGCAGGGCGAAAAGACACCCGCTGTCTTTTGTGCGAAGCACCCGGAGGGCCGTTCCGGCAAAAGACAGCGGGTGTCTTTTCCCCGCGGCAGCCTTCCGCCAGAACTGGGGGCCATACTCCGCCCGGCCGGGCGGGTTGCGCCGGCCGCCGCCTCCACGATATAATCATGGCGGTTTGAGGGAGCTACAGCAGTCGCCCCCATGCGGCCCGGGCGCCGCGGGGCACCGGATGTCAGCGCCATGGCAACATCCCCCACAGCGACCATGGCCCGCGTGCGCCGGGTGACGACGGTGGCGCTTCGGGTGCTGGACGTGACGATCGTGGCGGCCATCGGGGGCGTGGCGCTGGCCTGCGACTTCGGCAGGCTCGTGGCGTCGTGGGGGCCGTTGTTCCGGCAGCTCGACCGTGCGCTGCTGGTGGTCTTCCTGGCGGAAGGGGTGGTGCGGATCGCGGTGGCGGAGCGACGGCTCCGCTTCGCGGCCTCGCGGTGGTTCGACGCGCTGGCCCTGGCGGCGCTGCTGGACGCGCTGGCCGGCGGGCAGGCCACGTGGTCGTGGTTCCTCGTGCGCGGGGGGGCTGCATCGCTGGCGGCCCTGGCGCGGGTGGGCTGGGTGCGGCGGCTGGTGGGCCGGCTATGGCGGCATCCCGCGCCGCTGCTGGTGGGGAGCTTCGCCGGGGCGATCCTCGTCGGCGCCGCGCTCCTGGCCCTGCCGATCGCCAGCGCCAGCGCGCAGAGCATCGGGGTGGTGGACGCGCTGTTCACCTCCACGTCGGCCGTGTGCGTCACGGGCCTGGTCGTGCTGGACACGGGGACGGATTTCACGCTCTTCGGCCAGGCGGTGATCCTGGTGCTGATTCAGCTCGGCGGGCTGGGCATCATGACCTTCTCCGCCGGGATGTTCGTGATGGCCGGGCGCGCGATCTCGGCCTCCCAGGGCGTCGCACTCCAGTCCATGCTCGACCAGGAGTCGGCGCGGGAGGCCCGGACGCTGGTGCGCTTCATCGCGCTGACCACCCTGGCCGTCGAGGCGGTGGGCGCGGTCGTCCTCTTCTTCTGCCTCGCCGGCCATGAAGGCTACACTGTGCAGACCGTGTATTCCTCGATCTTCCACTCTGTGTCCTCTTTCTGCAACGCGGGCTTCTCGCTGTATGGCAAGAGCTTCGAGGGGTATCGCGCACACGTGGGGCTGAACCTCACGATCACCACGCTCATCATCGTCGGCGGGCTGGGCTTCCCCGTGCTGCGCGACCTGCTGGTCGTGGGCCGGCGGCGGCGCCTGGGCGAGGGCCGCTCGCCCCGGCTCCACACCCAGACCAAGGTGGTGCTTGTCACGTCGGCCGTGCTCATCGTGGCCGGCGCCGTCGTGTTCTACCTCCTCGAAGCCCCCGCCACCCTCGGGCCGCTGCCGCCAGGCGAGCGGGTGCTCGCCAGCTACTTCCAGTCCGTCACCGCGCGCACGGCCGGCTTCAACACGGTGAACATCGCCGCGGTGCGCACCCCGGCGCTCGTGGTGCTGATGTTCCTGATGTTCATCGGCGCCTCGCCCGGCTCCACGGGGGGCGGCATCAAGACCACGACGGCGGCGATTCTCTTCCAGGCCATGCGCTCCGCGTTCCGCCGCCGGCCCGAGGTCGAGCTGTTCGACCGCACCGTGCCGCGCTCGACCATTCGCCGCACCATCGCCCTGGTCACGTTCTCCATCCTTCTGCTCGTTGTGGCGACGGTCGCGCTCACCAGCGTGGAGCCCAAGCAGCCGTTCGACAAGCTGCTCTTCGAGCAGGTGTCGGCCTTCGGCACCGTGGGGCTCTCGACTGGCATCACCGCGGCCCTGTCGGACGCGGGCAAGCTGGTCATCCTCGTGCTCATGTTCGCCGGGCGCCTCGGCCCGCTCACGCTCATGTTCTCCCTGCTGGGCGACGGCCGCCCGGCGCGCTACAAGTACCCGAACACCCACATCATGGTGGGGTAGGGCTGGAGGAGCAGACCAATGCCACGCGTCGCCGTGTTCGGCCTGGGACAGTTTGGGACCACGCTCGCCGAGGCGCTCGTGCAGCAGGGGGCCGAGGTGCTGGCGTTCGACACCAACCCCGAGCGGGTCGAGGCGGTGAAGGAGCACGTGTCCATGGCCGTGCAGCTCGACTCGACGGACGAGCGGGCGCTGCGCGCCGTGGGCCTCGAGCAGGTGCAGACGGCCATCGTGACGATGGGCTCGAACATCGAGGCCAACATCCTCACCACCGCCCTCCTCAAACAGCTCGGCGTGCCCCGCGTGTTCGCCCGGGCCACCACCGCCACCCAGGAGCGCATCCTGCGCGCCATCGGCGCCAACAAGATCATCAACGTCGAGCGCGAGATGGGCGAGGCCATCGCCACCACGCTCGCCATCGGCGAGGTCCACCGCTTCTTCACCCTCGCCACCGGCCACAGCATCGTGGAGATTGACGTGCCCGAGAAGCTCGTCGGCCAGACCGTCGAGCAGGCCCAGCTCCGCCAACGCCACAACGTGAACATCGTGGCCATCAAGAAGCGGCGGCCCGACGTGGACGAGCGGGGCCGCCGCGCGCTCCGCGAGGAGATCAGCATGGTGCCGAAGCCGTCCGACAAGCTCGAGGAGGGCGACCTGCTGGTCCTGGCGGGCGAGAACGACGACATTCAGGCCCTCTTGAGGGGATGACCCGTGGCGCTCTTGGACCTTCGACGCCGCCTGCTCTCGGTGCCGCGGCTGTGGCTGGTGCTCATCGTCTGGCCCCTCGCCGCCCTCCTCCTCATCCTCGCCCCCCTCGGCATCGTGCAGTCCGACACCACGGCCCTCGGGGCCATGCTCACCGTGGTCATCGTCCTGGCCGTTGCCAGCCTCGTCCTGCTCCTCCTCATCGCCCGGCGAATCTACCAGGGCGTCCGCGAGCTGCGCGGCAAGCTGTTCCAGGGCGACTACGAGGGCGCGCTCGACGTCGCCCGCCGCCATCCCGCCGTGGGCCAGGCCCTCGGGTTCGAGAGCGCCCTGGTCCGCATGATCGAGTTCGACGCCCGCCGGGCCGAGAAGATCGCCGCCGGCACACGCCTCTTCAGCAGCGTGCTCCAGGAGGCAGGCGTCTCCTTCTTCATGGCCGACCTCGAGGACAACCTGCTCCACCTCAGCCGCGCCGCACGCCAGCTCTTCGGGGTCAAGGTGGACCGCTTCTCCCTCCTCTCCGTCCTCGTGCTGCCGGCCAACCGTGAGTTCGCGCAGCTCTACAACTCCGTGGCCAAGGGCGAGCGCACCCGGGCCGACGCCGCGCTCACCCTTCACCTGCCCGTCCGCCAGGCCGCCAGGGAGGTCAGCGTGCGCGTGTTCGGTGTCCAGAGCGACGAAGGGACCGTTCTCTACGTCCTCGGGTTCCTGTTCCCCCCCCTCCCCCGCGACGCCGCGCCGACGCCTCCGCCGCTCCCCCCCGCCGCGGGCGGAGCCGCCGGCACGAGTTGAGCCAGCAGGAGCAGACATGCCGCTTCCCCAAATCGACTTCTGTGGCGCCCGCGTCAGCCGCATCGCCGTCGGCGGAAACCCCTTCAGCGGCATCGGACACCAGGACGCCGCCCTCGACCGCGCGATGAAGGACTACTACACCGCCGCCCACATCAAGGAGACCCTGTTCCAGTGCGAGGAGCTGGGCATCAACACCGCCTTCCTGCGCGCCGACGCCCACATCATCCGCCTGCTCCGCGAGTACTGGAACGAGGGCGGCAAAATCCAGTGGTTCGCCCAGCACGCCCCCGAGCACCGCAACATGCTCGAGAACATCAAGAGCGCCAAGGGCGGCGGAGCCACCGGCATCTACGTCCAGGGCGGCGTCACCGACTCCCTCCAGGAGGCCGGCAAGCTCGAGGACCTCCGCGACGCCCTCGCCCTCCTCCGCACCCTCGGCGGCCCCAGCGGCCTCGCGGGCCACCAGCCCAAGACCCACCGCGACGTGCAGGCACTCGGCCTCGACTTCGACTTCCACATGGCCTGCTTCTACAACCTCACCGGCCGCCGCGGCAAGGTGGACGTGGCCGACCCCAACGAGCGCTACCGAGCCGACGACCGCAAGGCGGCCGCCAACCTCCTCCGCGAGCTCAAGCGGCCCTGCGTCGCCTACAAGATCATGGGCGCAGGCCGCAACGACCCGGCCGAGGCCATCCCCTACGCCGTCCGCCACCTCAAGCCCACCGACATCGTCTGCATCGGCTTCTTCCCCAAGAACCGCCCCAACGAGATCCGCGACGACATCGAGATCTTCTGCGAAGCCCTCGACAAGCAGGGCAAGTGACCGTTCGCCAACAAGCCGTGGTTGCCGCCCCCAAGATGCTCAAGATGGCCAAGATGGCCACCGCGCAACACACGGGGTGGCCATCTTGAAACCACACTAGGCAGGCGGGCGGGTGGACGCCGCAAAGTCAGTGGCCATCGCTACTTATGGCACCCACTTCGCGCTTGCCATCCGCCGTCCCGGCCCCGTCAAGATGGCCACCTTAACCCGGGGCGGCTCACGGGCTTGACAACGGGGCCGCGGCCCTGCCATGCTGTGCGTAACCTCCCGCGGGTTTGGAACCCGCGGGAGGTTCAGGAAGGAGGATGCGGACATGAAGGCACTTGTGCACGGGCGGGCGGCGTGGGACGGCGGACGGACGGCCTGTTGCGCGGTGTTGGCCTTGCTCGCGGCGCTCGCAGGGTGCTCCGGCAGCAGCGAGCAACCGCCCAAAGGCACGAACGCCACATCCACCGGGGGCGGAAAGCGGCCTGAGCAGCGGGTGTTGGACCTCGGGGGCGGCGTGAAGATGTCCTTCGTCCTCATCCCCGCAGGCACGTTCACGATGGGGAGCACGGAGGCCGAGATCAAGGCCGTCCTCGCCAAGTGGCCAGAGGCCGAGGAGACGTGGCACATAGCCGTGGCGCTTCCCAACTGGCGAGAGGCCAGGGAGGAGTGGTTCAGGGATGAGAAGCCGGCCCACAAGGTGTCGATCTCGAGGGCATTCTGGATGGGCAAGCACGAGGTCACGGTCGGCCAGTTCCGCCGCTTCGTCGAGGCAACGGGCTACAAGACCGATGCCGAGAAGGGCCCGGAGTTCAAGCAGACCGACGAGCATCCGGTGGTCTGCGTGAGCTGGAACGACGCGCACGCCTTTGTGGATTGGCTGAATGCGACCGACAAGGCGAAGCCAGCCGGCTCCAGCTATCGCCTACCCACCGAGGCGGAGTGGGAGTACGCCTGCCGGGCCGGCACCAGCACCTGGTATCAGTGGGGCGACGACCCCGACAAGGGGAAGGGCTGGTGCAACGCCGCCGACCTGACGACGAAGAGAAAACTCCCCAAGTTGACCGTGTTCAACTGGGACGACGGGTTCCTCTACACGGCGCCCGTCGGCTCCTTCAAGGCCAATGCCCTCGGCCTTCACGACATGCACGGCAACGTCTCCGAGTGGTGCCAGGACTGGTACGGGGATTACAAGGAGGGGCACCAGACGGATCCGACGGGTCCGGCGAGCGGCGAGCACCGCGTGCTGCGCGGGGGTTCGTGGCAGTACTATCCGTGTCCGGGGGCTGTCCGCTCGGCGTATCGGACGGGGCTCCTTCCCGAGCTCCGGCTCGTCATTGCCGGTTTCCGGTTGGTGCTTTCCGCAGGACCCTGATTTCGGTTTGCTCTTTTACCCTCTTACCCTTTGCTTTTCTTAGGGTTTCCGGGCTTCGGGTCTCTGGCTCCATGTGGCGGCCCCAGCGGCCCCTGGCTTCTGATTCTCGATTCTCTTGACTCGCGTCGTTCCGAGGGCATCTTCTGGAATCTGGAATTTGGAATCTGGAATCCGGAATACCGAAGGCAGCCTCCTCCGCGACCTCGTGGCGCTGAACATGACCCTGCGCCTGAGCGTCGAGGACTACGAGCGCCTCGCCGCCGCTCTCGGCGGCCACGAGGCCCTCCGAAAGGCATCGGCCGGCGACATCGAGCGCGCGGCACACGTCGGCTCCAAGCTCGCCGCCGACATCCCTCGTCTCCTCCGCGGGGGCGACGCCGACGAGGAGCTGCGCCAGGCCGAAGAACGCTCCGTCGCCATCCTCCCCTTCAACTCCCCGGCCTATCCCGCCCTCCTGCGCCGCATCCCCGACGCGCCGCTCGTCCTCTACGTCCAGGGCGCCATCGAGCCTGCCGACGCGGTGGCGCTGGCCGTCGTCGGCTCCCGCTTCCCCACCCACTACGGCACCACCCAGGCCGGCCGCCTGGCCTCGGAGCTGGCCGCGCGGGGGATGACCATCGTCAGCGGCCTCGCCCAGGGCATTGACACCGCCGCCCACCGCGCCGCCCTCGACGCCGGAGGCCGCACCCTCGCCGTCCTCGGCGGCGGCATCGCAAAGCTCTATCCCGCCGAGAACGCTGCCTTGGCCGACGAAATCGTCGCCCACGGCGCCGTCGTGAGCGACTTCCCCCTCCACACGAAGCCCAGGGACTTCTACTTCCCCAAGCGCAACCGCATCGTGAGCGGACTCGCCCTCGGCGTCCTCGTCGTCGAGGCCGCCTTCAAGAGCGGCGCGCTCATCACCGCCGACTGGGCGCTCGCCCAGGGCCGCGAGGTCTTCGCCCTCCCCGGCCGCGTCACCGACAAGCGCAGCCGCGGCTGCCACCTCCTCATCAAGCAGGGCGCCAAACTCGTCGAGACCAGCGGCGACATCCTCGAAGAGCTGGGCGACGTCGCCCGCGCCCTCGCCCCGCCGCGGTCCAAGCCACAGGAGGAAGCCCTCCCCCTCGCCGCCGAGCAGCTCGCCGTCTACAAGGCCATTGGCGACGACCCGACCCACATAGACGCCATCGCCGACGCCAGCGGCCTCCCCGCCCAGCAGGTCGCCAGCACCCTCATGCTCCTCGAGCTAAAGCGCCTCGTCACCCAGCTCCCCGGCAAACACTTCGTCCGCAAGGCCGACCAGCCCGAATGAAGCCGCCTCCTGATGGTGCTCGGCGTGCGTGACCTCGACGCCAGGCAGCCGTCTTGACACAGGTGCGCCCCGGGGCTAGCATGACACCACGACCCAACAACTGTCCGCAAGCCAATCGCTCTCCAAAGGATGCTCGCCGTGAAGGAGAGAGCGCGATGAGGAAGATGATCGTGGCATTCTGTTCGGCATGGGCCGCGTGCGGCGTGTGTGCGGAAGACAGGGATGGCTCGATCGCCAAGCCCGGCTGGCGACTGACCTTCCGCGACGAGTTCGACGGGGCGACCCTGAACGACATGTACTGGTACGCCGCGTACCGTTCGGGGCGCAAGGAGTACTTCAAGCGGATCGGCCACGCCAGCCGCTGGCACGACCACAACGCGAATTGGGTGTTGGAGAACGGGATGCTCAAGCTGCGGATCTCCGAGACCCTGCCTGCGCGTCCCAACAAGAGCACCCGGTGCGTCACCTCGGTGCAGACCTCAGACCATCGCTTCGGCGCGACGACCCGGGAGTTCCAGGTGATGGACAAGTTTGCGCAGAAGTACGGCTGGTTCGAGATCCGCTGCCGGATGCCCAAAGGCTCGGGGCTGCACAGCGCGTTCTGGCTGTTGCAGACCGACCCCACGAAGCAGGAGTACGCCGAGGACGGACGGCGCCGCCGCGTGGGCGAGGGCGTGGTGGAGATTGATATCTTCGAGCAGCTCGGGAAGAACGTGGCGGCGAAGGTCATTGATTTCAACGTTCACTTCACCACAAACGGTGCGTACCAGTACAGGATGGATTTCGACCCGTCGGAGGAGTTCCACGTTTGGGCGCTGGAGTGGAAGGAGGGCGAGCTGGTCTGGTATCTGGATGGGCGTCCGGTCCGAACGTACAGGGGAGAGACGCCGCAGGGGAAGATGTTCATCCTGCTGGGGCTGTATCAGGGCGCGGTGCCCGGATGGGTCGGCCCCACGGACCCGGACATGCCGTATCCACGGGATTTCGAGATTGACTACGTGCGCGTGTATGCGCGCGAGGCACAGTGAGTTCGGACGGTCGAGCCGACCGCGGCGCATCGTCAGGCCGATGCAGGGGTCGGGGCATGGGCCCGACGCGTCACTTCCCCCTCGTGAAGCCGTGGTAGCCGAGGTGCTTGCCCGTGCTCCAGTACTGGCCCAGGATGTAGCAGAGGGGGTTGAGGCTGGTGATGGCGATGTTGCCCTCGGCGTCGAGGCACTTCTCGTCCACGTGCTGCGCCACCACCTCGCCGCGGAAGAGGTCGTGGTCGCCCGCGGGAATGATGTCAATGAGCTTGCACTCGAGGTTGACGGGGCACTCGACGATGAGCGGGGCCTTGATCTTCGTGGCGGGGAACGGGGTGAGGCCGACGTAGGCGAACTTGTCGCCCACCTTGCGCCCGGTCACGCAGCCCACGCGGTCCACCACCTCGACGAGGTCGGCGGTGGGGAAGTTGACGGCGAACTCGCCCGACTCCTGGATGAGCTTGTAGGAGTAGCGCGAGGGCACGATGGCCAGGCCCACGACGACGGGCTTGCTGATCGAGATGTTGAAGCACTCGCCCAGCACGATGATGTTCGGCGTCCCGTCCTCGGCCACGCTCGTCACGAGCGCCGCGGGCGTGGGATACACGGGGCGGAACACGCTCTTCAGCAGCACTTTGGCCATCCTGGTGTCCCTTTGCGGTTAGCCCCTATGGGGGCGGGGGTTACTTCTTCCTGGTCTCGACCGCCTTCCGGTCGAGTTCCTCAAGTTTGAAGCGGACGCCGGCGATCCAGGGCGCCTCGCCAGGCGTCCAGTGGCCATAGGTCGTGCAGACGAACGTGCCGTCGGGCAGGCGCTCGACGGCGGGATACGCGCAGTCGGCGCCCTTATGGTTGTCCATCAGTCGCACGCGGTACTGCCCCTCGCGCCCCTGGGCGATGTCGTCATAGGTGCCGACCCATCCGACCCAGTCGCCCTTCGTGGGGCTTTCGCGAGTGGTGTCGCGGAAGGAGAGGAAGAGGCGGCCGTCGGGGGCGTAGCGGCCCTGGTGGCGGTCGCCGGTGAGTGCGGCGGGGAGCTCGCGCGGCTCGGCCCAGGTCGCCCCCTCGTCGTCGCTGAAGATGACGAAGGAGTTGAACTGGCGGCTGTTCTCGCGCAGGAGCGCGGCGAGCTGCCTGCCGTCGGGCGAGCGGACGACCCCCGGCTCGCACAGGTGGGCGGCGGGATGCTCGGTGACCGCCTCGGGCGCGCTCCACGTCAGCCCGCCGTCGGCCGAGAGCGTCTTGTAGACAACGAAGCGACTCGTGCGCTTGCCGCCCTTTTTGAGGAAGCGGCCGTCGTCGTGGAACATCGCCATGTAGCGACCGTCCTTCAGGCGGACGCACGAGGCCATGGCCACGATGCCGCCGAAGTCGCCGATGGGCTCGAGCGGCGTCCACGTTGCCCCGTCGTCCTCCGAGCGAGCCATGCGGATCGGGTAGAGGCCGGAAAACATAATGAGGCGCTTGACGCCCTTCCGGTCAACGGAGCGGCAGAGGGTGGGCACTTCGAGCGAGCTGGCCCAGTTCGCCGGCGTGGGGAGGCGTTCGCTCCAGGTGAGGCCGGCGTCGGCGCTGCGCTTCATCACGATGGCCCCACGGCCGTGCCCCTTCGGGTAAACGGCGATCATCGTCTTGCGGTCTTCGAGGAGCACGGTGGTCGGGTGGCCGAGGTACTGGCCCTTCTCGCGGTCTACAACCACCTGTCGGTGCTTCTCGGCGGCCAGGTCAACAGTAGGGATGGTGTAGGCCTTGGGCTGAGTCGACACGGGCCGTTCCCCTGACTTCGCCGGCTGGGCGGCCTCCGCGCCGGCCAGGAGTGCGGCAGCGAGCAGGAGGGATGTCAAGGCGATCCGCTCGCTCATTTCGCCCAGGGCACCTCGAAGGTCTGCTCGCCGTCAATCTTGAGCCGGCGGCCATTGATTTCGGCCTCGCCCTTCCCGTGCGCCACCAGGCGCCAGGGGCTCGGGGCGGGCCATTGGCCTTGAGGGGCAATGCGGAAGCGGCCGTCGCCGTCCCGCAGAATCACGCCCTCGCTGAGCAGCCAGTAGTCTTTCGTGGCGGCGAGCGAGGTGAGGCCGCGGTAGCGGTCGGCCTCGCGTTCCATCTCCTCGATGGAATCGAAGTAGCCGATCAGATAGGCGGCGGCGAAGCTGTCGCCGGGCTTCATCGGCAGGCGGCCAATCTCCTGAATGAAGCAGATGTAGCCGCGCTGATGGCACCAGGCTTCGCAGACAATGGCCGGGTCGAGGGTGATGCCGGCGAGCCAGGGCTTGCCCTCGCCCTTGATCTTCCGCGCGCGGATCATGCGGCTCGGCAGCGGATGGGTGCCCCGCTGGTAGAGGTGCCGCCCGTCGGGGGGGAAATCCTCAAGGAAGTCCGAGGCGGGAATCCGCCCCTCGTAGCTGAGGTAGACCTCCTCGAAGTTGTCGCCCCGCTTGTGCTGGAGGTGGCCGGGGAGGTCGGTGCGGAGGAAGACGTCCTTGAAGTCGTTCACGCTCTCCACGCGGTCGCAGGAGATGAAGTATCGGCGGCCCATCGGGAAGACGAGCGTCTGCTCCCACAGCGAGCCGGGCTTGTAGCCGGGCGCGGCCTTTCTCCAGCGCCACCACTGGCGCACGACCACGAAGTCGCCGCCCACGACGAAGTCGCTCTCGACGTGTTTGGCCTGGGTGCAGACCTGGGGCAGCTCGAGGTAGTGCTTGGCGATCTTGCCGTGATAGAGGTTGTTGAACTCGTAGGCCACGCCACCCTCGGTGCCCGGCCCCATCAGGAAGTCAATGATGTCGAGGCCGAAGCTCGCGTCGCGGGCGCTGGACTTCTTGTCCACGAGCGTGTTGGCCTTCACGCCGCTCACGTAGCCGTTGGGCCACACCTCGGCGGCGAGGCAGTCGGTCTCGATGACGATGCGCTCGTCCTGGCCGCGCGTCGCCCTGGGTGGTTGAGCTTGCGGCATTCGGGTGGTCCTCCGGCGGGGCGCTCCTCTGGCCGTGGACGCGAAGGGCGCGCGCCTCGGCGCATCTCCCAGCGCATGCCTGGCCCTCACGTCACCACGCCGACGTCCTCGACCGAAACATTCTTCTCATAGATGTGCCCATCGCGGCGGTCGGGCGTGCCACGGACCAGGGCCCAGATCGTCCTGCTCTTGTCGTCCAGGTCCACATTCCGGCGGTGGTTGTTGATCTTCTTGATGAGTTCCGGCCTGGTGGCGGCAAGGCAGGCGGCCCCGGTACCGATCGAGCGCGCGCCGGCCATGACCAGGACATGTCTTCCGTCGTGAAGGGGATGAGGCCCCCGGAGCACGAGCCCGTAGTCCTCTCGCGGCCGCGGGTCGTGGTGATCCCCAGTCCACTCCCACCGGCCGTCCAGGGTCCATCCCACGAGGCGGGTCTTGCCTTGCTCCTCGTCGGGGATGAACTGCCAGGGCCTCTGGGCATCCTTCTGGAGAGCGGCCATGGCCTCGGCGGTGACGCTGTTGGAGCGCGACGAGCCGATCAGGTAGAAATTGGCGTCGTGCTCGAAGAGCCCAGGCACGACATGCTGGGCGCCGAGGAGCTCGGGAAGCCTGTCCTTGCCCAGCAACGCGCCCAGGGCATACAGGATGCCCACCACCCCGAGGTAGTCCCCGAACGTGCGTTCCTCGGGCTGCGTGCCGGGGGGCCGCTCGTTCGAGATCGAGCGCCACCGGGGGCTGCTGAGGATGAAGGAGGGGCTGCCCTTGGGCGCGACGAGCATCATCCGAAGCACCAGGAGGTCCGAATCAATCAGGAGCACCAGGCGCTTCGACAGAGCGGCCTCGAACCGGTCCAACTCCCCACGCTCATAGTCCTTGTACTCGAGGCGTTCGAGGCCCTGAAGGTCGGTCGGGACCTGGGTTTCCTTCTTGCAGATGACCAGGATGACCTTGTGCAAGGCCCTGGCGTAGCCGACCTCGTAGCAGACGTTTGGGCTCGGCTTCGAGATCTCCACGACGATCAGCTCGGCCCGCTCGATCAGCGCGTGCATCTTCATGAGGAGCGTCTCGCCTGTGCCCGGCACATCATCGGCGCGAATGCAGCGCAGCCCCGTGGTGCCCTCGATCACCCCCTTGAGACGATAGTAGAGGAGATCGATCTCCGAGCATTCGTAGGGCGTGATGACGAAGCAGAACCGCCGGCTCCCGACGAGGTCGTAGATGTTGTCGAGGTCCGTGCTGCCCATGCCAGGTTCCTCCTGTCCGGATCAATGGCCCGAAGCGGTCACCCGCGCCTGTGCCCTTGCGCCCATGCGGCCACCCATCGCCACAGAGTATAGGAGTGTGCGGCGTGCAGGTCAAGGGCGGACGCTGCCCGGCGCCGGGTGCGTGTAATCTCCTTCGAGACAGGTGGCCGCGTTCTGAGCCTCCGAAGGAGGCGGAGGAATAAAGCCCACGGCGATGCTTTGGGAGCCGTGGGATGGTAGGCGCAAGAGGGCCCAGCC
>Ga0307380_10004510_pt1 | contig 18787 bp, 18 predicted proteins | sample UN3MG_FD_202239 | JGI IMG/M metagenome (GOLD analysis project Ga0307380, IMG submission 202239) | Soil microbial communities from Risofladan, Vaasa, Finland - UN-3 | ecosystem: Environmental > Terrestrial > Soil > Coastal area > Acid sulfate soil | place: Finland: Risofladan, Vaasa | collected...
TACAGGATCTTATCTTCGATCAAAAAATAAAGAAGACTTTCAAGACTAGTATCTATATAAGATTATTTAATAATAAAATCGTTTATAATTTACAAAGCAATTCAAAGGATGATTAAATTGAAAAAAGGACATACCGCTCTTGGAGCATTTCTTGGTTCATTAGTAGCAGCTGGACTATTTGTTCTGGTTATTTGGTTAGGGTCAGCACTCTCACTTGGTTTCTTTATTCCCTTAATGGTAGTAGCTTGGCTTATTGGTGGTTTAGTTGCAGGATTAATAGCAACTTCTCCTGGGAAAGGTGCACTCTCTGGGTTTCTAGCATCAATATTTATGTTTCTTGTTAATGCTGTAGTATTAGTTTTATTAACAGTAATTGTTGGTGAAGGATTATTTACTGTAATATTTGAAATTATTACATTAGGTTTATACGATCCAGTCCTGCTACCTTCAGGTGCTATCGTAATATTAGCATTAATAGGACTTCTAGTTTCATTTATTTTATCTGCAATATCAGCTATATTTATGGTCACAGGCGGAGCAATCGGTGGAGCTATAAGAAATCCAAAGAAATCTCAGAAAGATGCTTATCAAGAGTATCCATCAGATAATTTACGTTAAATAAGAATTTAAATAGCTAATATTTTATGAGCAAATAAAGTTCAAAAAAATATTAGTCATTTTTTTTAAAAAAAATGAAACACAAGTTTATTATGTATAATTCGTTATTGATAACTCGAAATTCGTCAAGAAAACAAGCAGTTGAAAATAAAAAATGTTAGATTCCATAGATAAAAAAATCATTGAAATTCTCAAGGAAGATTCAAGAACAACTAATGTCGAAATTGCTAAAAAAATTAAACGCAGTGAATCAACTGTTCGTCAAAGAGTAATGAAACTTATTGAGAACGGAATTATAAAACGATTTTCTATAGAAGTAAATCCTTCAGCTTTTGGCTATAACACTATTTCTTATATCGGAATAAATACTCATCCAAGTAAATTGCTTAAAGTTATAAAATCCTTAAAGAAAATTAGTGATATAGTTACAATAGCTACTTCTACTGGTGACTATATGATCATATGCAAAATATGGGCTGAAGATGGCGTTCATTTATCGGATATAGTCGATAAAGTTGAAGATATAGATGGTGTAATTGAAGTACTGCCTTCAATAATTCAAGAAAAACATAAAGAATAATCCACTTTTATTCTGTAAAAATATCAAGTGGATAATTGTCTTCTATAAGCGTTTTAAAGCAGAATTTTTCTTCATTAGATAGTTTTCGTGAGATGGTACTATTCAATCTTTTAGTTATTTGAACTGCTCGTGCTGCTGGTTCATTTTCTCCTATAATTACTCCCAAAATGAGATTATTATCTTTAGTCACGAATAATTGATTTTCTCCTACTTGTAAAAGCGTTTCAGCTCGAGGATAATTCTTCATCTGTCTGATAAATCTATCTATTTCATATCGTCCTTTCTTAATCATCTCAGCATGTTTAAACTGTGTTCTTGGCTTGCCTAAAACAACTGTTTCAATTTCAGAACCATCATTATACAGAAGATAACCACCTATTATTTTAACATTTAAAGTAGGTAATGCCATATTTTCCGAAAGTTGTAGAGTTAACCAATCCCAGCTTTCAAATAACAATTCTCCTGTTAAAGCTGAACACCGAGCAAAGTTATTCTTTCGCTGAATTCGATTAAGTTTGCTAAAATCAATTATTTTCATTACTTCCTCAGCATTAGCAGCATCATCTGAATCAATTTTATTTGATAGAAAAAGAACTGGAGCATTTTTATTATAATTTAATGCATTTCCAAATTCTTCAGCAGCTAAATTGAATCTTGTTTTATCTATAGAATCCAAAACAAAAACCAACCCGTCTGCACTCGAAACGAATTTCTCCCAAAGAGTTTCCCTTAAAGGAGTTTGTCCACCTAAATCATACACAATGAATTCTAATGATCTATATTTGTAAATTTCAATATTAATACCAAAAGTCGGTCTTACAAGATTAAATTCAGATTTCAACAGTCTATTTACAATAGTTGTTTTCCCAGCTCCATCTAATCCTACTATTGCAACACTCTTTTTATCCTCTAGAGAACTTTCCCCTTTAATATCTCGAGTTTTCGATAATCTTCTAAATAACGACATTGTGAAATATATCCATCGATTGTTTTTTCTAAAGTATTTTTTTTTGTAGATATGAATTAGCATTTAAGTAAGTTCTTTCTTATTATATACCGAAATAGAATAACAGTCTTAAAAAAGCTTACTTAAGAGGAAAGTAGAAAAATTCTTGAATGTTATTGTGAAAATATAGCAGTTTATCATAGTAAAAAAGATAATTTATAGGTGTAATTTCTTGAACCAAGAAGAAGTGATTGTAGTCTCAAATTTACAAAAATCGATTAACTCAGAGGAAATACTTTCAAGCATTTCCTTTAAAGTACATAAAGGAGAATTCTTCTGCTTTTTAGGTCCAGATGGTTCAGGTAAATCAACCATTATTGACATCTTAGTAGGTTTAAGGAAACCTACAGAGGGCAAGATCACTATTTTGGGATATGATAGATATAATCCTTTAGAAATGAGAGAAATAAAGAAAGTTATCGGTGTTTTACCACAAGAATTTCGTACTCATGATAATTTAAGTGTTAAAGAAAATATTCTCTTTTGGGGGAAGATGTATGATAAGATGTTTGATATTAATGAAATGTTAGATAAATTCAAGCTTGTAGATAAAGCTAATACACGATATCGCAAGCTTCCCGGGAATTTAAAAAGAAGAGTTGGTTTAGCTATAGCCTTTGTAAATAAACCTGAGATAGTTTTCTTAGATGAACCAACTACTGGATTAGATCAATTTGCTAAAAAAGAGGTTTGGGAGATTCTCTTGGATTTTAAAAGACAAGGAACAACAATTTTTATGACGACAAATCAAGCAATTGAACCACAAGTTCTTGCTGATAGAGTTGCTATTATTCATAAAGGTTTAATTAAAGATGTTGGGTCTCCTGTCGAATTAATTGATCGATACAGTAGTAGTGGTAAAATAATCATTAGGTTTACTAGCAGTGATGAACGTTCATCTGCAATTCAAAAACTTCAAAGTGATTGCCCCATAGAAATAATTGATGATAATATAGAAATTTCAAGTGATGAAATCACTCTCCTTGAAATTTTGGCTAAATTGGATAAAGCAAATATCCGGTATAGCGATTTGATCACTCAAAAACCAACATTAAATGATGTTTTCATAACATTAACTGGTGAGAAATTAAATAACACTTAATGGATAGGTGGAATAAGTCTTGAGCAATAAGCCAGATTCTGAAAAAAATAAAGAAATTAAAGAAAATAATTTTAAAAATAGAATAAAGACTTTTCTGCATTCTATACTAGCGAGTATACGAAGAATATCTAATCAAATAGGTGTTATTAGTCTCAGATATTTTAGATCCCCCAGCACAATCTTTTGGTCTGTTGTTTATCCAGTAATTTTGGTTCTTCTATTTGGTGCACTTTTTAGTCGATCAGTTAATCCTAATTATGAATTATCTGTTGCTGATTTAGATGAAAGTGACCAATCAAGAGATTTTATTGAACGTCTAGATAATTCATCATCTCTATCTGTCGAAGTAATTGATGAGCTAGTTATTTCCGAGGAAAATTGGTTAAAAGAAAATAATAAAGATATATTATTGGTTATCCCTACTGATTGGGGTATAATATTATCTCTGAATACTTCAAGTAATATAACTGTTTTTCATGATCCCGCTTCACCGCAATCTCGTGATATAATTGAAATTATCGAGGAAGTCACCTCTGAATTGAATATTGAAATTTTACAAATAGAGGTCAAATTTGGGTTAATAATTGATAATTATCAAATTGAAGGACTTTCATTTATTGATTCATTTGTACCAGGATTGATTATGATCGCTGTTTCCACTATAGCATTGTTTACTGGATTAAATTACGATTTGGAAGAAAAACAAAGTGGGATATTGTATAAATTATCTTTAACACCAAGTTATCGGTATGAATGGATTTTATCTAAACAAATATGGCAAATTTGCTTAGCCCTTATAGCTAGCACTTTAGCGATTTTATTTGCTTTAATTTTTGATTTTAATGCTGCAAATATTCGCCCAATGATGATTTTATTTATTATTTATGGAACAATGACTTTTTCAGGTATTGCAATGATTCTGAATAGGATAATATCAAATCCCGATGGTGTTATGTTTGCATCTATACTAATAATAATCCCACAAATATTACTAAGCGGGTCATTAATTCAATTAGATACATTTCCTACGTTCCTCTTATATATTGCAAGAATTTTTCCATTATTCTATCTCAGTGAAAGCATGCGATTCTTAATGCTTGAAAATGTTAGCCAACAATTTTGGTTATATTATGCAATATCAACTGTGTTAGCATTTGTGTTATTTATAATAGGGATTTTTGTAACAAATTGGAGAAAAGAATAAAGAATGGTGATGAAAAGTGACAAAACGAAGTAATCAAAAATTCAAGAATTTCTTTATTCATATAGGTCATAGTTTTAGACGTATTGGAAATCAAATCAAATTTTCATCAATATTATTTTATCGATCAAAATTAACTATATTTTTGTTCATTATTTTCCCAATTATCCTTCTCCTCCTATTTGGCTCTATTTTTGTAGATCGTCGATCGATGATTTATGATCTAGAGTTACAAGATAATGATTCTTCACCATTATCAATAGAATTAATCAATGATTTAGAAAATACTGGTTTCTTAAATCTCAACTTTATAGATAGTACTGAAAATCCAAAAGAATATATGCAGCAAAATAACAAATATGCCTGTTTAATAATACCTAGTAATTGGCATCAAAATTCACTAATTTATCCCATGTCCAATGTAACTCTGATTGTTACTCCTTATTCCTCTAGTGCTGAGAGGGTTATACATATAGTCGAAAAAACTATTAATGAATTTAATATCAAGAAAAATAACACTATTTCACTTGTTAATGTTGAAACAGAAGTATTTCACTCAGAGACTATAAGCTATATCGACTTTTTTTTACCGGGGATTATTGGTGTAATCATTATGAATACGGGGATAATTGGTACAATAACAAGACATTTACATTTCAAGAAAATTGGTGTTTTAAGGAAATTTTCCACTACACCAATGACAAGAATAGAATATGTATCAGCTGAATTAATATGGCAATTTATTATAGCGTTCTTTGTTACATTACTTTCAATTTTTACATCATGGATAGTATTTGATTTTAGTTGGTATAGTGTTAATGCTATGCTCCTGCCTATAGTAATGATAGGTGTAATATTATTTACTGGACTGGGATTATTGATTAGTCAACTTATCAGGAATCCAAATAATTCTTTATTATTTGGGATGATAGTGACTGTTCCAATGCTATTTTTGAGCGGTATATTCTTTGATGTAACAAATAATACTTCTCTTAGAATTCTATCGAAATTCTCACCATTAACATTCATTGTCGAGGCATTACGTTCAAGTATGATTACAAGAAATTATGCAAATGCTGGCATTAATATTGGGATTGCCTTAGCTATAGGAGCAGTAGCAATTACTTTAGGAGTCATTTTAACTAAGTGGGAAAAGAATTAAAAGAGAAAACCATGTGATTTTTATAAAAATATCATCGGATTTAGGAGTCGCTTTATAGAATGCTTGAAATGAAAACAATAACCTTTGTAACAGCTAATCAGGAAAAAATATCTGATATTAAATCAAAATTAGGTAAAAAATTTAATTTAAAATTTAAATCCGACATTGAATTACTTGAAATTCAAACATTGTCTGTTGAAGAGGTAGTCACGTTTAAAGTTAAACAAGCATTTGAAATTATAAAAGAACCAGTAGTTGTAACAGATAGTGGTCTCGAGATAGTTGCCTTGAAAAATTTTCCTGGTGCCTTAGTTAAATTTGCTAATGAATATTTAGGTCAGGAAGGGATTGTTAAGCTATTAGAGGGAAAAGAAAATAGAAAAGCATTCTTTATTACTGCGATGGCTTATTGTGACAATCCAGATAATGTTCAATTATTTATTGCTCGAGATGAAGGAACAATAGCTATTGAACCCAGAGGAGAAGGTTGGCATTTTGACAGAATTTTCGTACCTATTGGAGAAAGTAAAACCTGGGCAGAATTGGGTAGAAGTAGAAAAAATGAAACTTGGGCATTTGGCCGAGTACTAGATCAGCTATCAAATTATTTAGAAAAAAATAAAAGCTAGATTTCAAGGCAATTATCTTCTTTCATTCTAGCAATTGGTCGTTTTGTAAAAATAACAAAAGAATAAATTAGAAATGAGCCATAAATCAATTTTATTATAATGGTTATTATAGGATGTATGCTAATTTTCAAGAATCTCGAGAAGAATGTGAAATAGGTTGGTACTATTAGAATAATTAATCCAATTGCAATAATAATTTGGATTATAAATTCATATACTTCCATTCGTTTCCTTCGAATTGATGTTTTAACACCTAAGACAATGGACATACCACCTATAGGTGCTAAAATTAACATTGAAAGTCCTATTGGAATAAATAATGCTTTCCGAATTATTTGCTTAATATCCCAATAATATTTCCGCAAATCCTCAAACTGCCGATTAATTAGCGTTCTCGGATCTACAACCTCCTTTTCTTTACGACGGAAGAGGAAAAACCGTTGCTTTTTTTTCTCTTCATAGGTTTTCATCCTTGGTATATATTCCTTTGAAGGATCTTTGTAAATTCGAATTGAAGGAACTATATAAAACATAACTATACCATAAGCAGCAATAATTCCTTTATACCATTCATTTATGATATCAAGTTTATTCAAAGATGGTATTTCAATGCCATTCGCCCAACGAATTATAGGATTAATTAAAGCAATTAAAGTTAGAACAAGACCTACTATTAACATCACATATAAAGGTAATAGCATAATTAACTTGAATTTCCTTGGCGCTAGTTTTTCTTGTTTGTTTATCACCAAATCTGTAAGTTTTCCACGATATTCCTTTAATAATGATTTAATCGTTTTCTTTTCCTTCTCATAGATCTCTGCTAATTTCACCTTATTTTTTTCCAATTCTTTTTGTCTTTTATTGATATATCTTTGTTCCCTTGAATTTAACCACGAAAACCCTTTCTTTGAAGCTAATTTTTCATCAAGTGTAAGTTGTCTTTTATCTAGAACTAAAGTTTCTTTGTCTATTTTTTCTATAGCGTTTTTATCGTCACTCTCTAAATCAGCTAATTTTTTCTCTAAATCTTTAATATCGTTAACATTGTAAGCTCTTTTCTTAGCTGTTTTTGATAACCAATTAATTATATCCATAGCTACTGGAACATAACCTGTGATAAAACCAAATCCACTTAACACTTGTTGAAAAGTAAAATAAATTAATAATGGATAAGCAAAAATCTCTAACCAAGGTGTAGTGCTTCCTTTAAAGAAATGGATTAAAATAATAGTAGTTATTAGAACAACTAAACCAACACAAGCACTGATTAGATATTTGTAATCAAAGTTATCAAACAGCTTACCTTCAGCCTTATTGATTTCTTTGTCGGACCTAGTATCATTCATAGTTAAAAAATTGGCACTAGTTAAATCATAAAGATTTCGATATTAGTAAGCTATTATTATTTAATAAAAGTATAATAAATAGATATAATAGATAATTGTATACATGGTAGAGATATTTGATGACAATACAAATAAGATATGCAACAATCCATGATATGGATGCAATCTATTCAATAGAGAAAAAGTGTTTTGATGAAAATTTAAGATATGATAAAAGTCTCTTTTTCTATTTTTTATTAGGTCGAAAGGAGGAAATTTTCCTAGTAGCAGAAGACATAACTGATCCTGAAAGAAAATTCATCTTAGGATTTATTGTTGCTTTCTTAAATGATGAATCAAATTATGAAATTGCAACCTTAAATGTGCATCCAAAGTATCAGAATAAAGGTATTGGGACTAAATTAATGCTTGAATTAGAGAATATTCTCATCCCGAATTTGAAGAAGATAAAGAATTTGGATGAATTTGTGATAGAGTTAATGGTATATGAGAATAATTTATCAGCAGTACATCTCTATAAAAGGTTAGGTTATAAAGAAATAGGTCAAAAAAAGAATTATTACTCAAATAATCGCACAGGAATTCATATGTTAAGGAAAATTGACTTGAAAGATTAATTTTCTAATTGAAAAAGATAAAATTCTTTATGGGTAATCGTCTATACACATACATTTTTATCTGAGAGCTTGAAATTAGATTCATAGGGTAAAATACGGAGAAATGTAAAAGAATGAATCCTGAAGTTGAACAGGAAGACGATGATAAAGAAATAGCTGAAAAAGATCGAAGCTATCTTTTATCATATACTCGTCACTTAGAACGTAAAATTCGTACTCTAGAAACAGAGAAACAATTAATTGATAATGAACGTATGCGAATGGAACGCGAAATTGCTTCTATGCGAAATGATTTAGAACAAATGAAGCGAAGTCCATTAATTACTGGAACAATCTCTGATATGTTAGATGATGGCAGAGCTGTAGTAAGAAGCTCTAGTGGTCCGAGTTTTGTTGTCAATGTTGTAAAATCAATCGAACAAGATCTATTAAAACCAAATTCAAGAGTTGCCTTAAATCAAAGGAATTTTGCCATAGTAGAAGTTTTACCACAGCAAAAAGATCCAATGGTTTCAGCTATGGAAGTTGAAACAGCACCTGATGTTTCCTATGAGGAAATAGGTGGACTTGAAGATCAAATTCTTGAGCTTAGGGAAACTGTAGAATTACCATTAACTAAACCAGAACTTTTTGAAAGAATAGGTATTACTCCACCCAAAGGAGTTATGCTTTTTGGTCCACCCGGTACTGGTAAAACACTACTTGCTCGAGCAGTAGCCCATGAAACCAACGCAACTTTTATACGAGTGATTGGTAGTGAGCTAGTCCAAAAATTCATTGGAGAAGGAGCTCGACTAGTAAGAGAAATTTTTGAATTTGCAGAAGAACGTTCTCCATCAATCTTATTTATCGATGAACTAGATGCTATAGGTTCACGAAGACTTGATATTGCTACTAGTGGTGATAGAGAAGTGCAAAGAACTTTAATGCAGCTTTTAAGTAATCTTGATGGTTTTGATGTTAGAGGTGACGTTCGTGTTATCGCTGCAACAAATAGACCTGATATTTTAGATCCCGCATTGTTACGTCCTGGAAGGTTTGATAGAGTTATCGAAATTAGTATGCCAAATAGTGTAGCAAGAAAAGCTATTTTCAAAATACATACAAGAAAGATGGCTGTGAACGAAATTATCGATATAGATATTCTTGTTAGTTTAACTGAAGGTGCATCAGGCGCAGACATTAGAAATATCTGTACAGAATCGGGTATGTTTGCTGTAAGAGCTAATCGTGATCATATAACTTTTGAAGATTTCAGAAAAGCTGTTACAAAAGTTATGGGTAAAATAAAACAAGATACTGGAATGAAAGGACAATTCTATTCATAGAATTAATTTCATTCTAAAATTCTTTTTTTATATAGAAATCAGTTATCTACTTAGTTGCTCAGTTTTTGCTTTGGCTTTTTTCTCAAGTTTTTCCTTTATCTTCTTTAATTGAGCAAATTGTTCTCTTTCTTGTTCTTCAAGAGTAGTTTCAATAAAAGTTATTTGATTTTTTAATCTTGGAAGAAGGATAAATCGCAAAGCATTTACACGCCTTTTTGTCTCAGTTATTGCTTGACCAAGAATTTGAAGCATAGCAAGAGTTTCAGCTAAAACAACAATCTTTTCAATCGCTGCTCTAAAAGCATCCACAGTTTTATCAATTTCTGAACTTGAACTAGCAAAACCATAAAAAAGCTTAGATTCGGAATCATCTCGAATTTTATTGAGATCTAATTTTGGAACAATTACCCCTGCGACATTATTCTCATAAGTTTCAATTTGCCAAATTTCAGGAGCAGCAAAGGATATTTCACGCAAACGAAGAGGTCCAACAACCATTTCAGCGTCTATCAATGCTTTTTGAGCTTTTTTAGTTACTTTTGTAGTTTCTTCACGCAAACCACGAATAGTATCAACAACTTCAAAAAATCTAATCACTAAAGAATCTAATTTTTCTTGTAATAGGTCATGTCCTTTTTCAGCTAGTTTCTTCCTTTCTCGAAGTTTCAATAAATTCATTCGTGTTGCTTGAACGCCTTCACTCAATGTTTCAACCTGCCTATGAGATAATCTATATTATATTAATAAGATTTTATCAAATCTAAAGATAATAGCTGCCATAAAAAACTTTTTACATATTTCATCAAAAACGATTCTGTGTTGAATTAATAGTTATGTGATAAAAATGTCAACGAATGAAAATAAACCAGAAGCTAAACAAAAATTTACCTTAAAGAAATTTTCACTAATAAGTATCTTTACCTTAATAATAATATTAATTCCATTGCTTGTATTGACATCCCTTGCAATTGGTGGTGAAGCAATTTTCATTACATTTATTACAATTATAGGAATCACTGCTACAACAATCATAATTTACATTATAGTTGATATAATACAGATTATAAAAAGGAGAAAAAATTAAGCGAAATAGAATTTTTATTCTCTAATTATAAAATAAGTTTAAAAATAACTACAGTTTTCATACAAATGTTCCTTATTTAGTGAATTTATTTAAAAAAACGGGATGGATATTACTTTGACAAAATTATTGGAAAATCTTGACAAAATTCTTGGTAAACACAAAGAAGTAATTGTTAATCCAAAGCGGGAAAAACTTATAGAAGATTCTGTTAGATATAGAGAAGCTATTCTAAGTGCAAATGGAGCATTAGCAACTTGGACACCTGTTGAATCGACAGGTAGAAGCCCAAAAGACACAGTTTTAGTTAAAAGAGCTGAAAGTGAGGCGAACATTGATTGGACATCTCCTAATTGTATTTCTATAACAGAAGAAACGTTCAATATGGCTTGGGAAGATGCCTTGAATTTTTTAACTGAAAAAGAGCGCATCTATATTTCTGAAAGAACACTCATTGCTGATCCAACTTATGCATTAAAAATACGTACAATAAGCGATAAAGCTGTTTCCATACTATTTACATATAACATGTTTAGACCAATGATTAAAGAAATTGAAAATAGTATTCTTAATGGAGCAGGATTTACAATTCTTGCTTTACCTTATAATAAATTAGATAGTAAGCGGTATGAGGGATTGTTAAGAAAATTACCTGATGGTAAAACAAGCAATATGATTGTTGCAATGGATATGGACCGCCGTTTAGGTTTATTAATAGGTTCTGCTTATTGTGGGTCCATTAAGAAATTAATGTTCACTGTTTTGAATTATATGTTACCAGAAGTGGGGATTTTACCCTTACATTGTTCTGCTAATGAAGGACCTAATGGTGATATTGCACTACTTTTAGGATTATCAGGTACTGGAAAAACCACTTTATCAGCTGATCCATCACGTGCATTACTCGGAGATGATGAACATGGTTGGAGCGATAATGGTATTGCAAATTTTGAGTATGGTTGTTATGCAAAATTAATTAATTTGCGCGAAGACAAAGAACCAGAAATTTATCATGCAATGTTACACAAAGATGATTATCAAAAACATGGTGCAATATTTGAGAATACAATGATGTATCCAGATGGTATCTTTGATCTTTTTGACGACCGATTAACACCAAATTCAAGAGGTTCTTACCCATTGTCTTTCTTATCAAATATTAAAGAACCTCCTGTAGGTGATCACCCAAAAACAATTTTATTCTTAACTGCTGATGCAAATGGTGTATTACCTCCAGTTGCAAAGTTAACACCTGAACAAGCTATGCTTTGGTTTTTAATGGGATATACAAGCAAATTAGCTGGAACTGAAACCGGTATAGTTGATCCTGTTTCAACATTCTCGAGATTCTTTGGAGAACCATTCATGCCAAGAAATCCCAATGAATATGCAAAATTACTTGGTGAGAAAATGAAGAAGCATGGAACCAAAGTCTATTTAATTAATACTGGTTGGAGTGGTGGTCCACACGGTATAGGCGAAAGAATGGATATCAATCTTACAAGGAGACTTGTGGATGCTGCTTTGATTGGTGAACTTGAAGATGTTGAATATCAACAAGATGAGATTTTTCATCTATTTGTTCCAAAAACTTGTAAAGGAGTTTCCTCAGACATTTTGTGGCCAAAAAACACTTGGACTGATAAAGCTGCTTTTGACATTCGTGCGAAAAAACTTGCAGAAGATTTCAGCAAACATTTCGATAAAGCATATGTCGGGAAAGTAGATGCTAAAATTGCTAAAACATGTCCTGGAAAGTAATCAGTAAAGGTACCAGTTTTATTGGTAACCTTTTTTCTATATTTTTATCATGAAATTATTTAAAATAACAATAAATGATAATTTTGTGTTAATAATTTATCAAAACGCTTAATATAGTAGAAAGAAATTAAAATAGAAGGGAAGCATACTCAAAATAATAAGGGTGCATTTTCATTGTCCTACAAAGAAATTCAAGAAACAATAGAACAACTGAAAGATTCAGATGAGAAAATTCGCAGTCAAGCAGCATTATCATTAGGTTGGATTGGTGATAAAGAGGTTATTCCTCATCTTATTGAATCTATGCAAAAAGACTATTCAGCTAGAGTGCGCGCAAATGCTGCTTTATCTTTGGGACAATTGAATGACAAAAAAGCTGTATCTCCATTAATTATTTCTTTAGCTGATGAAGATGCTTTTGTTCGTGGTATGGTGATATATTCACTTGGATTAATGAAAGCTAAAGAAGCTCTTGATGCACTTATCAATGTCCTTGAAAACGATAGCGATAGAGAAGCGAGAATGGCTGCAGCAGAAGCATTAGCTCAAGTTGGTGTTGAAAAAGTTATTCCTGTATTAGTAAGATCTTTTGTTCATGATCCAGAGGAAACAGTAAGAAATGAAGCAAAGCATTCCTTAGATAATTTGGGGAAAAAATTACACATTTCTGATATTGATGAATTAATTGAAGAAGAAAAAAGTAAAGAAAAATTTCCTCAGCAATTAGAGGCAAATAGAGAAGAAATACATAAACCTATTATTGTTGATGATTTAGAGCGTAAAAAATTCTTAGATTCAATGCATCAACAAGAAATTAGTCATAAAAGGGATGAATTAATAGAATATATGTCTGATGAGCTACCAAAATTACTTGATTATGCAATTCATAATGAAGTAATATCATTTGATAAATTATGTGAACGTTTCAATTGTGATGATTTTACATTAGAATTGGCTTTAACAAAATTAGCTGAAAACAATATTATTGATGTATCAGTAAATCCAACGGAACGGAATTTTACTGTTTATAAATCTCATGCTAATTTAAGTGAAGAAGCAATAATTAAACTAAAATTAATTAGAAAGAAATTTGGAATTGATTTTTAATTTTTATATTAATCACTTTTATTCAGTTTTATTAGAAAAAAAGATAAGCAATAATGATTTTATTGAATAACTATCTGATTAAAAATATATAATTACTATTTCCAACTATGAGGATTTATTACATGAGAAAAGTAGCAATTGTAACTGATGGTAGTTGTGATCTACCAGAAGATCTTATAAAAGAATTTAATATTTTTGTGATACCATTTCAAGTAATTTTTGATACTGAGAGTTTTTATTTGTATGGTGATGAAGGAACCATATCAAAGAAAGAATTTTATCGTCGTTTAACAACAGAACCAATATATCCAACAACTGCAATACCAACACCAAAATTAATTCTAGAAGTACTACAAAAAGCCATAAAATCAGCTGATTCAGTTTTAACAATAGTCATATCAGAAAAATTATCAGGAACTCTTAACAGCATAAGAAATGTTCTTAAATTGATGGATGGAGCAGATATAACTGTTTATGATTCTAAAGTTTCTGCTTCATGTCTTGGTTTGCTTGTATTAGAAGCAGCAAAACTAGCCAATCAAGGAGCAACTAAAGATGAAATTGTTTTGAGGTTAAATGAAATAGTTGACCATAATCGTTTAATTGTAATAGTCGATACGCTGGAATACCTACACCGAGGCGGAAGAATAGGACATCTAAAGAAATTATTTGGCCAAGCACTAAATATGAAACCGATATTACATTTCGAAGATGGTTCAATTGTCTCAGGTGGCACTATAAAGGGAAGGAATGAAGTGATTAAGCGATTAAAGTATATGGCTCAATTCATTTCTAAAAATACAATAACTGATTTTATATTCATATGGCAAACTCAAGATTATGAAGTAGCTGAAGAATTAGAACAAATAATACATGAACATAATGGCAATAATAAAAAAATCCGTATAATAGAAGCAGGTCCAGTTATAGGCACACATGTAGGACCAAAATCACTTGGATTTGTTTATATAGGAAATTATAATAAAAATTGGTTAACAAAAATGAATGATAAGTTAATTTACCAATTAACTTAATTTTTTCTTTTTTTATTGAAAATACTAGTTAATACTGCTATAGTAAAAATACCACCAATAGTTATAACATATGTATAACCTGGAATAAAACCTGGTATAAATTTATAATTAGGCATATCATAACCACTTATACGACAAATAACATAAATTTCTTCGTAAACATTTTGGCCTAGATATTTACCAGTTAAGTAAGATGAAATTCTATATCCTAATAAAACACCAGTAGTTTCATTCCAAATAAATTTGAACAAATGATCAAATTGAATATTTGACTCATCTGATTCATTAGTATATGTTCCTTTAATATCATAGTCAAAGATTATTTCCCCCTCAAATCTTTCCAAGCTTGCTTGAAAGCTTCCTTCTATATATTGATTCAAAGGAATATTTGCATAGTAATCTTCTGTGGTAAAATTATCAAGGAAATTCCAATTTGCTTCAATTGGTTGAATAAAAAACCAGTGAGTAATTTCAGGGCCAATTTTTATTTTATCAATGTCAAATTCCTCAACGATTCTCTCACTTTCAAAAATTGGATAATAAATAAAATTACTAAATTCATACTTAAATTGATCATTTGTGAGGTAATCAGAGGTTGAATGTGTTGAATTTGATATTTCAAAATCTACACCCCATTCTTCATCAATATCAAGAACTTCTACGGTAAAACTACTTCTACTAGAAATGCTAATATCATTATATCTCCCATCTGTTCCTACCTGGGATAAATCTTCAAATTCTACATACAAGTCAGAACGTTCTAAAATATAATCGTGAGTCTCACCCGGTATTACTGAATATATTGCATTTAAATTTTGGAATTTTATTAAACAAATTCCACCTAAAATAATTACTAATAGAAGCATAGTACTGGTAAATTTATTCTTTAAGTTAATATTCAATTATTTCACCAAATTGGAAGATTAATAAATTACTATATTACTCAAATAGAATAGTACAGTTTAAAATATTCCTTTAGGTTAGAAACATTATTAATGAAAAATCGATTTGTTGAAATAGCATTTATTAGAATATTTGTTTTAGAAGGAGTAAAAATTATGAAAGAAATCAATGTTGGTGAGATAAAAGGGCAGCCTGGAAAGATTATTTATGAGTTTTTAAATGTATTAGAGCATCCAACTGGCACAATAGAACGTTTACCTATAATCATTGCTCAAGGAAAAATCGATGGTCCCATTCTTTGGCTTACTGCAAACATACATGGTGATGAATATACCGGTATACCTGTTATTCACAATATAATTAATAATTTAGATTTAAATCAATTAAAAGGAGCTATTATTGCTATACCAACACTTAATCCAGCAGGATCAAGAACAACTTCAAGATATCCTTATTATGATAAAAAAGATCCGAATAGATTATTTCCAGATGGAAATCCATTCAAAGAGAAGATAGAGAAGGAAATATTTGAAACAAATAAGCTAATTGTTGATGAAGATAAAAGGTTTGAAGATGATGTTTCAATCTTATCAGAGAAATCTGTTAAAATATCAGTTGAAGGAATGAAACAAAATGATGTTCTTGATATATTAGCTAAGTTTGAGTCTGATGAATTATATCCATCTATTCAAGAACTTATTTGGAAGAAGCTTTTTGGGTATATGAAAGATTCCGCTGATTTCCTGATTGACCTACACAATGCTTTCATAAAATCGATACCATTTATTTTCCTAGATAGAGTGCTATATGATCCAGATAAAGGGGAGGAAGCTATACATGAAGCCCAAGAGCTCTATAATAGAACAGACGTGTTAGTTAACGCCTTTGGTTTTACTATTGTTAGAGAAACCGTTCCTAAGAAATACATCCAGAAAAAATTGCACAGATCAACATCAGGTGCAGCGTTAAATTATCTTCGAATTCCCTCTTTTACAGTGGAATTAGGAATGTACCGTGATGTAGAGGAAGACGTGGTTAAAGCAGCTACTATTGGTGTAACTAATGTAATGAAAATAACAGGTATGATAAATGGTGAAATTGAACCAATAACTAATATTCCTGTTATAGCTCAAGGTAAAGCTGTAAGACATATTGGTCATCCTCGAGTAAACACACCTGCAATAATAGAACTTAAAGTTCAAAAAGGCGATTTTGTAAAAAAAGGCGACCTAATTGCAATTGCTCGTGATATTTTTGGTAGACCACTACCAGAAGGTTCAGAAATTCGTACAGAAATTGATGGATATGTTTTCATGATAAATGAAGGTATTTTACGTTATCCTAATGAAGAATTAATGTGGCTAGCTACAGAAGATAGTAAACCTATGGTTGATAAATGGCCAAAGAAATGAATTAAAAAGAAGAAAGATGCGTAGAATTTTTCTACGCTAATTTATACAATTTATTTTCGTTTTTTGATTATTACTGCAACTCCACCTAGAAGAGCTAGAGCAGGGACAGCAATGAACCATTCAAAACCGGGGATAAAACCACCAGCACCGAAATAGAAATTACCAATATCGTAGCCAACTTGTTCAACAGTTTGAGACATAGTAATTTCAGTTACTTCACCACTAACTGTACCAGAATAATCTACAGCCATTTTCCAACCTTTTACAACACCAGTGTTTTTGTCGAAGGCTAATTTCCAGCGATAGGTACCACCAAAATCTGTGTTTGATGTTGTATTAGTAATTTGAGTATCATAAGCCCAATCGAAAACTGCAATACTAGTAGTATTATCAAAATGACCTCCAACCTTATTAAATTGGATTTCACCTGAATTAACAAAGCTTTCATCTAAAGCAGTCTGATTTGATAATGAAGCAAAAGCATCGCTAACTATTGTATCAATGAAGTAGACTCCCCATAAACCTGGACCTGAATCAGCAGCTGTTTGATTCCAAACACTGAATCCGAGTGTGAACAACATTGGGTAAACTAATGTAAAAACGACAAAGAATATATCTCCAAATCCACTTGAGGATGTGGAATCTGTAATTGTTCCAACAGTAACGTCATAGTTTACAGATGAACTAGATGATGCTGTTACTTCAACTAATATTTGTTGTCCTACTGGAAAAGCATGATCTTCAAAGAGAAAACCATCTCCAGAACCAGAATTTGAGCCCATGTTAACGGTTTGAGATGCTTCTATAACCTCAAATGTGAAAGTAGCTCCTACTGTTACTGAATAATCAGCTTGAACTATTGTTGTACTCAATAACATTACAATTGCTAGTATTGGTAAACTAAATTTCAATAATTGTTTCAATTTTTTTCACCCTATGAATAAAATTTATTAATTCATAAATGAATACTCTAAAATGGTATGATTTTCTATAATAACTTTTCTTATCTTACATAAAGATAGTCAATGACAATTCAATTGAATCTAAATTTATCCTAAAAACTAATTTTTCATAACAAAATGTAAATTATTAAATGGTAAAATAGTAATAAATGTAAAGCACAAGAGTTGATCATCTTTGGGAAAACTAAAAAGAAATATTAAATCATTATTTTCTCTAACTATTTTATTTATTCTAAATTTATCTTATTTTACATCCTCAAATTTTTTCTTAGCTAATAATAATTATTCTAGTGCTAATTTAGCAATTCCATTAGAATTAAATCCTTCAATAAATGTGGTCGAAGAACCATCATTTGTTTCATCATTTTCCTTTAGCTTTGATTCTATAAATAATCTTTATTTAATTTATAACGAACAACAAGTTAATCACAATAAATTAATCTATAAAGAAGCTGATTCTGATTATCAGTGGAATTTAACTGAACAAATAATTGTTGAAGATAATAACTCTTTAAGTATTTTTGGAACTCCTTCTATAGAAGTAACAGCAGATAAATTATGGTTTGTAATACCATATGAAAATAGTAGCTCTCAAGGAGTTATTCTTTATTCAAAAGGGCTTTCATCAAATAAATGGCATTCTAACATTATACTTTCAAAAGAAGCAACTTCAATCAGTAGCCCGTTAATACAAAAGATTCCGGAAAAAGATGCCTTACTCTTTACTTGGAAAGACAATCATGAAGGTAATTTTAATATTTACACAATGTACTATAATATCACAACACAACTATTGAATAATCTAAGCCGAATAACTAGCAATTCTGGATTTTATATTTCAAACATAAAATTCACTTTTGATTCAAATAATGATATTCATTTTGTTTGGTCAGAAGGAGAAACTAATTATGAACAAATTTTATATCGTAAAATCT
>Ga0307380_10004515_pt1 | contig 18771 bp, 17 predicted proteins | sample UN3MG_FD_202239 | JGI IMG/M metagenome (GOLD analysis project Ga0307380, IMG submission 202239) | Soil microbial communities from Risofladan, Vaasa, Finland - UN-3 | ecosystem: Environmental > Terrestrial > Soil > Coastal area > Acid sulfate soil | place: Finland: Risofladan, Vaasa | collected...
AATTGGAGCCACGTCCATGGAAAACGCCCGCCCGCAAGTTGTTTACGGACAGGCGTTTACATTAGCGGGGGCAGGACTCGAACCTGCGACCTCCGGGTTATGAGCCCGACGAGCTACCAACTGCTCTACCCCGCAGCATTGTCTGAATTCTAGCACATCCCCACGCCGCTGCCAAGTCGCCCAAACCAAGAATCGCCGGAGATTGTATCCTCTCGTGCGCGACCTGATTGAGGGCAAGTACGGGGGGGCGGGGAGGGCCGTTGCCTGGTCGAGACCCTGGCACGCCTGCCGGGCCGGAATCGCAGGATTAGCCATGCCGGGGGTTGGCGTGCCGGTCTTGGGAAAAGGGCCGGTGCGGATGGGCGGGCCGCAGGTCTCGCCATTGCAGCTCAGATACGGTTCATGCTGCCCATCGGGAGCGATCCCCAGCTCGTGCGGGCGCTGCGCTTCGCACCGCTTTTGTTCGGTAAGCGAGGGTTAGTCCACGCGGACCCCGCGCCGCTGGAGCCACTCCTTCAGATCCCCCATCTGTGTGTCGAAGACCTCGTTGTCGTAGTCCTCTTCCAGCTTGCGGATGTGCGTGGCCAGCTCCGACTCTCGCTCGAGAGCGTCGTTCAGCCGTTTCTCCCACGCGTCACTCGTCGCTCGCAGGCGATCGAGATTGACTTGCAGACCGAGCATCCCGGCCAGCTTCCTGATGACGGCCTCAATGCTCTTGGGGTTCGTGCCCTGAATGTATGCCGGAATCTCCGCTACCAGACTCACCATGCGGAAGCCGCGGCCGCTCGCCAGGGTCATCAGATACGTGGAGAAGCTTGCCGGCCCCTCGTAATCGGTGAAGGTCACGCCGTACGGCTCCAAGGCGGGTTTGAGGCTCTCGTCGGATACCGTGCTCATGAGGCGCGGCTCACGCGTATGCGGGACGGTCCCGGCCACGCTTCCGATGAAGTACACGGCCGAGATACCGGCTTGTGACGCGAAAGAAAACAGGCAATCCGCGAAATCGCTCCAGTTGAGATTCGGCTCTCTGCCGCTGAACAGAAGCAGATCATTCCCCTTGTCGCAGAAGAACGTGTTTGTGGGAGGCTGGTAGGCCTCGATCAAGCCGTCTTCGATCTTGGTGTGTGGGCGGAAGAGCGAGGAGATTTCCATCGACCCGGGGAAGTTGTAGATGTAAAAGCCCTCGGGGGCGATATCGGCAGCCTTCTGTGCACCGAGCGCCTCGACCAGCCACTCCACTGTGCCGGTCGAGACGTTACCCCCGTCCATCCAGCCGGAGAAAGCCAGGATCAGCCGGCCGTCATTCAGCTCCGGTCGGGTATGGATCTTCAGCCGCTCAGGCGACATCCCCTTGCCTCCCATCTGGTCAGCAACGGCGTCGGGCCAACACGATGATAATCTGCCGGCGGCAAATCCAACAATGCCGTGTGCAGCCGGCGGTCGTCCCATTCCTGTGTGGGCTCCTCGACGGTGACTCGGGCGGCCTGGGCATCCTGCCCGAGTCTCAGGGGCGGGGGCGCCCGTGCCACGCTGGCGTAGAATGGCGACCTAGCGGACGGGCACGCAGCCGAACGCCGCAGGTGGCGACGACATGGGCGAATGCACGATCTGTCACCGCCAATCACCCCGGATCAGCCGAGCCCTGGGCTTGTGTGCTGGATGTATCCTGGCCGACACGCCGCAAGCCCATGCCCAGGCGGCGGCCGCCCACGCCCGCGCGCGGCGACGATTCCACCTGCCCACAGATCCACCCAACGCGCGGGAGGGCGCCGGCTGCCGGCAATGCATCAACGCCTGCAAGATCAACACCGGGCAGGTCGGCTACTGCGGCGTCCGACGCAATGACGACGGGCAGGTCAGCGGCGGCGATGCCCAGGCCGCGGCCGTCCAGTGGTACCACGACCCCCTGCCGACCAACTGCGTGGCCGATTGGGTTTGCCCGGCCTCGGGTCCGGCCGGATATCCGGATTTCACCGACACAAACGGACCCGAGCACCGATACGCGAACCTAGCCGTGTTCTACGAAGCCTGCTCGTTCGACTGCTTGTTCTGCCAAAACTGGCACTTCAAGCAGCACAGCGTGGCCGGACCCAGGCACAGTGCCGCCGAACTGGCCGCGACCGCCGACTCCGGAACCCGCTGCATCTGCTTCTTCGGGGGCGATCCGTCCTGCCAGATCGAACACGCCCTGGCTGCGACAAGGCGGGCCCGACAGGAACGCCAAGACCGCATCCTGCGAATCTGCTGGGAAACCAACGGCTCGATGGCCCGCTCCGCGCTGAAGCAGATGGGCGAGCTGTCGCTCAAGAGCGGCGGGTGCATCAAGTTCGACCTCAAGGCCTGGGACGAGCCTCTCCATCGTGCGTTGTGCGGCGTGACGAACCGCCGCACGCTGCGGAACTTCGCGTATCTCAGCGGCTGGATCAGCCGGCGGCCGGACCCGCCGTTTCTGATAGCCTCCACGTTGCTGGTGCCGGGCTACGTCGAGGCGGAACAGGTGGGCCAACTCGCACGCTTCATCGCCCAGCTCGATCCGAGTATCCCTTACGCCCTACTGGGGTTCCATCCGGCGTTCGAGATGTGCGACCTGCCGACGACTTCACGGCAGCACGCCGTGGAGTGCCTGGAGGCCGCTCAGGCCGCGGGCCTGCAACGCGTACGGATCGGAAACGTGCACTTGCTGACCTGAAGAGGAGAGCACCGGATCGCGTGACCGCAATGGCAGGCCTCGAAGACTCGCCCTGCCCTACTTGGCCGAGCGCGAGAGCGTTCGATCGCATTGCAATGGAGGACTTCAGACATGGGTGCTTCGAGATTACTGCTTCTCACCGTGCTGCTATTCGCGTTTTCGGCGCAGGGCTTCGAAGCGTACGCCGTAGACAGCGCCCCGTCCGCGTCCGAGCAGCCCGAGCAGCGCCCGCGGGCGCGTGACATCGGGATCGTGGCCGGCGTCCTGTCACCCGGCCCGTTGAATGCCATCGCCGACGTCGCCGGCGTGCGCGTCGGCCACCGGACCATCGTTGAGGGCAAAGACATCCGAACCGGCGTGACGGCCGTGCTTCCCCACCCGGGCAACGTCTTCCAGCAAAAGGTGCCCGCCGCAATCGTCGTGGGTAATGGTTTCGGAAAGCTGGTCGGCTCGACGCAGGTCGAGGAGCTTGGCACGCTCGAAACGCCGGTGGTCCTGACAAACACGCTGTCCACCTTTGCCGCAGCCGACGCGCTGGTGACCTATACGTTGAATCTGGAAGGCAACGAAGACGTCCGGTCGGTCAACCCGGTGGTCGGGGAGACCAACGACGGTTATCTCAACGACATCCGCGCTCAACGTGTCCGTCGGGAGGACGTCTTGGCGGCGATTGCCGCGGCCGACGAAGGGCCCGTCGCAGAAGGCTCGGTCGGTGCCGGCACGGGGACGCGCTGCCTGGGCTGGAAGGTCGGCATCGGGACTGCTTCGCGCCGTCTGCCCGCTTCCCACGGCGGCTACACCGTCGGCGTTCTCGCCCAGACCAACTTCGGCGGCATCCTCACCGTGAATGGAGCGCCGGTCGGGAAGGAACTCGGGCGCTACTATCTTCAAGATCTGGTAGATCAGCGCGAGCCCGAGGGCGGCTCCTGCATACTGGTGGTAGCGACCGACGCACCGCTCGATGCACGCCAACTCAAGCGGCTGGCCAAGCGTGCCGTGCTCGGCCTTGCCGCGGTCGGGTCTCCCATGACGAACGGCAGCGGCGACTACGTGATCGCGTTCTCGACCGCCGAGACGGTGCGCGTTCCACACGGAGCCCCACACGAAACCCGGACACCCACGCTGCTCCGCGACGAACGCCTCTCGCCCCTGTTCCAGGCCACGCGTGAGGCGACCGAGGAGGCCATCCTGAACAGTCTCTTGAAGGCGACCACCGTGACCGGTTTCCAGGGCCACACGTCCGAGGCCATCCCCCTGGACCGCCTCATCGAAATCTGCAAGCGCTACGGCGCCATCCGCCGATAGCATCCAGCCGCATCGGGGGGCTGCCCGGGTGGTACGTAGATTGGGCGCGGCGCGGCATAATACACGTCATGCCTGGCGGGAAGTGCTACATCGGGACCAGCGGCTGGAGCTATGCCCACTGGGCGAAGGGGCGTTTCTATCCGCAGGGGCTCAAGCAGGGCGATTGGCTGCGCTTCTTCTCTCAGCAGTTCGGGACGGTCGAGCTGAACTCCTCCTTCTACCGCCTGCCCAAGCCGGAGTTCGTCGCCCGCTGGCGGACCGTGACCGGCAGGCGCTTCCGCTTCGCCGTCAAGCTGTGGCGGCGCATCACGCACGTCAAGCGGCTGGTGGACTGCGGACGAGAACTGGGTGATTTCCTGGCCATCGCGAATGAATTCGGGCCGAAGCGCGGCCCGCTGCTGGTGCAGTTGCCGCCCTCGCTGCGGAAGGACGTGGCCCGGCTGGACGAGTTCCTGACAGTGTTGAAGAAAGCCGCCGGGCGGACACGCCGGAAGGTAACGGCCGCTGGTGCGAGAATCCCTTCGGCCGCTGGTGCGAGAATCCCTTCTCGCACCCAGCGTTGGCGAGTGGCGGTCGAGTTCCGCAACCCGGATTGGCTATGCGACGAGGTGTACAATCTGCTCAGCCGACACAAGGCTGCCCTCTGCCTGGCCGACCTGCCGCGCTGCCCGATTACCGAGCCGAACGAGGCACCCTTTGTCTACGTCCGCCGGCACGGTCCGGGCGGCGGCTATCGCGGCTGTTATACGTCCAAGCACGTCGCCGCCGACGCCGCTCAAGTTCGCGCCTGGCTCGCCGACGACAAGGACGTGTACGTGTATTACAACAACGACATCGGCGGCCACGCCGTGGACAACGCCCGCCAATTGATGGAGGCAGTCGGTTCGTGAGGTATCGGGGCGGCAGTTGAAAGGCCTGGCGGAGTATTGCTATGGACGTCTACTTGGTTCAGCACGGACAGGCACTCTCAGAGGAACAAGACCCACGACGACCGCTGAGTGAGGCAGGTCGAGCGGCGGCGACGAAGATGGCCGACCATTTGGCGGCGCTCGGCACGCAGCTCATCGACCCGCCGATCGCGGAGGTTCGCCACAGCGGCAAGCTCCGAGCGCAACAGACCGCCGAGATCTTCGCACAGGCGCTCTGTCCGCACGTCAGGCCGACCGCCCGTGAGGGTATGAGTCCCAAAGACGACCCGCGCGCGGTCTATGAGGAGCTAGCCACGAAGCGCGAGCAGAGTGGAGCCCTTCTGTTGATAGGTCACTTGCCGCATCTGGCGCGCCTGGCCGGGCTGTTGCTGACCGAAGACGCGGAGAAGACGCCGGTCCGGTTCGTCAACGCGGCGGTGCTCAAGATTTGCCCAGCGGACGACGGCTGGGCGGTCGAATGGTACCTCACACCGGCGTGCGTGCGATGAGCAACGGAGCCGACAAAGCAAAGACCGCGGTGACAAACATCCTGCTCACCGGCCGTCCCGGCATCGGCAAGACCACGGTGATCACGCGGCTGGCCGACCTGCTGTCGAACAAGGCGACCGCCGGGTTCTACACCGGGGAGATCCGTGAAGGCGGGCAGCGTCAGGGCTTCGGCGCTACGACGTTTTCCGGCGGGTCCGGTGTGTTGGCCCATGTGGGGCTCCAAAGTCGCCGCCGCGTCGGAAGGTACGGCGTGGACGTTGCCGCCTTCGAGCAGCTTGTGCTTCCGGAGCTAGGCCGCGGCTGCGACGTGATGCTCATCGACGAGATCGGCAAGATGGAGTGTTTCTCGACCCGGTTCGTCAACGCCGTGCGCGGACTGCTCGATGGTCCCACGCCCATCGTTGCCACGGTGGGCGTTTCCGGCGGGGGATTCATCGCCGAGGTGAAGGCCCGGTTCGACGCGGAGGTCTGGCAGGTGACACGTGAGAGCCGTGACGGACTGCCCCAACGACTGGCCGAGCGCGTCGCGGCCACGTTGAGACAGTGAGCCAAAGCCGGCCCGGGCGCACGCACGCGCCTGCGCTACGCCGGGAGACGGGGACTTCGAGGCGTAATCGGCGTTGTGGTACAATAATCGCATTGGGCGTTACGGAGTTACGAGCCATGAGTACACGACAGCCTCTACGACTGGCAATGATGGCGAGCGTTGTCTGGCCGGTTTTACTCGGCCAGGTTGTCGCCGCCCAGGATGACGCGAAGGTGCGCCCCGCCTACTGCGCGGGCGGCTGGTACCCGGGCGAAGCGGCGGCACTGACGAAGACGGTTGACGATCTGCTCGCGCGGGCCTCCCCGCCGAAGGTCTCCGAAAAGCCCCTCGCGGTGATCAGTCCCCATGCGGGGTACCGCTATAGCGCGCCCGCGGCGGTGGCCGGGTATGCGTGCCTGCGCGGCCACACGTACAAGCGGGTCATCGTGCTGGCATTCAGCCATCGCAACGCCGATCGATACGACGGGGTCGATGTGCCGAAGGGGCTGACGGCCTACGCCACGCCGCTCGGGCAGGTGCCGATCGACCGCGAGGTCTGCGACCGGCTCCTGAGCAATCCGTTGTTCAGCTCAGACCCCGGTCGAGATGGTGGCGAGCACTCACTGGAGCTGCAACTGCCGTTCTTGCGGCGGGTCCTCAAGGACTTTTCGCTGGTGCCCTTGTTGGTGGGGCGGATGTCGGACCGCGATTTCGCCGCGGCTGCCCAGGCGATCGTCCCCTGGGTTGACGACGATACCGTGCTCGTGGCCAGCAGCGACTTCACCCACTTCGGGCCGAGGTTCGGCTACCAGCCGTTCAAGGAGAACGTGCCGAACGGAATCCGTGAGCTGGCCGAACAGGCTGCGGTGCCACTCCTGCGTTGCGACTACGACGGCTTCGAAGCTCACCTCGCCAAGACGCACGACACGATCTGCGGCCGCGGGCCGATCAAGCTCCTGCTGCGTGTGCTGTCAATGAAAGGTGGAGCCCGCGGCGTGCGCACGGCGTACGACACCTCGGGTAAGATAACCGGCGATTGGAGCAACCCCGTCACATACCAGTCGTTCGTGTTCACGCAGCGATCCGGCACGCTGGGCGAGCGGGAACACGCCGAACTCCTTCGCATCGCCCGTGCCACCGTCGCGGGGTTCCTGAAGGGCGAACAGCCGCCGAAGGTTGAGGCCGACAAGCTTCCGGCAGGACTACGCGCCGACGGCGCGTGTTTCGTGACGCTGGAAAACAAGGGTCAGCTACGCGGGTGCATTGGCAACATGGAGGCTACCGGGCCGCTCTATGAAGCCGTCATTCGCAACGGCGTGTCCGCTTGCCAGGACCGCCGTTTCTTCAAGAATCCCGTCACCGCAAACGAGTTGGACCAGCTCCACATCGAGATCAGTTACCTGACGCCGATGAAGCGGGTGGTCAATACCGACGAGATCGTCGTCGGCCAGCACGGGTTGCTGATCTCGCTCGGCCCACGGCAGCGGGGCGTGCTGCTGCCGCAGGTGGCCTACGAACGCGGCTGGACGCGCACGGAATTCCTGGCCCAGACGTGCCGCAAAGCCGGCCTCCCGCCCGACGCCTGGAAGCGGCCCGAAGCGGAGATATACTCCTTTGAGGCGGAAGTATTCGGCGAGCCGGAGTAGCTCGCCAACCACGGGTTGATGAATGACGGAACCACCGATTAGGGAAATCGTTCGGAGAATCGCGGAGGCGTTCCGCCCACGGCGGATCGTCATGTTCGGCAGTCGCGCGCGGGGCGCGACTCCACCAGACAGCGATCTGGATCTGATGGTGGAAATGGAAACTGCGGATCCGCCGGCCGAACGTGCGCGCGCGATCGATGGGCTGTTCGGCCTACGCCGGTGGGCGATGGACCTGGTCGTGTACACGCCGCTGGAGGTGCAACAGCAGCGTCAACAGCGCAACTCACTCATCCGGGTGATCGAATCGGAAGGCAAGGTGCTCTATGAGCAACCCGGATGATCCCCAGACCTGGATCGCCAAGGCGGACAACGACCTGCTCAACATCCGTAACAACCTCGGCGCCGAGCAGGTTCCGTGGGATACGGTGTGTTTTCATGCCCAGCAGGCAGCCGAGAAGACGCTCAAGGCTTTCCTGGTCGCCCGGGGACAGGTGGTCACACGGACGCATGACCTTGTGGCGTTGCTCAGCGAGGCCGTCGCGACCGGAGGCTCCTTCGAGCAATTGGAGCATGATTGCCGACTCTTGGCCCCTCACGCGGTGCTGCTGAGATATCCGGGCGTGGCAGGGGACCCATCGGAGCAGGAAGGACGCGCGGCCGTGGGGGCGGCAGAGCGGGTTTGTGAACGGGTGCGCGCAGCTCTGGAACCGCCCCGCGGTGGCAGCAATCAAGCACAACCGAGTTTGCCACCGTCACCGTGAGGCCTCGAGGCGGCGTCGGACACCTGGAGACACGCGGCGGCGGAGATATGGTCACTTGAGGCGGAAGTATTCGGCGAGCCGGAGTAGGGTCCGCCGTGCGGACAATCTGGCTGAAGAGGCGGGCGACCCCGCGTTGCTGCCGCATCCCTAACCGGAGGTGCCACTTATGGCGCGCGAACGTTCGCGGCGCGATTTCTTGACGCAGATAGGCGCGGCCGCGGCCGGCGTCGTGTTTACCGGCGTCACCACGCCCGGATGTCACGCTGAACCACAGGCGACTGACGCGCAACCGCCCAAGTCAGCGCCCCGCGTAGTCATCGCGCGCGACGAGAAGCTGACGCGCGGGAAGGTGAGCGAGCACGGCGAGCTGCTGGGCAAGCTGCTCGATGCGTCGATGCAGAAGCTCACGAACGCCGCGGATGCGGCCGCTGCCTGGCGCCAGTTGTTCACGCCGAAGGACCGCGTCGGCATCAAGGTCAATACGCTGGGGCTTTCGACGCAACCGGCCGTGGTTGAGGCGCTCGTCGCCGGCCTGCGCCAAGCGGGTGTGCCGGCCGAGAACATCATCATCTGGGACCGCCTGGATTACGAGCTGGGCGAAGCCGGCTTCAAGCTCAACAAGTCGAGCCGCGGCGTGCAGTGTCGCGGCACGGACGCCGACCGGACCGATCGCGGCGGAGGCTACCAGCAGCGGATCGAAAGCAGCGGGCAGATCGGCTCGTGGTTCTCGCGCATCGTGGCCGAGCAGGTGGACACGTTGATCTCTGTGCCGGTGCTTAAGGATCACAATTTGCCCGGCGTCAGCCTGGGCATGAAGAACTTTTACGGTGCGATCCATAACCCCAACAAGTACCATGACAACAACTGCGATCCGTATATCGTGGACGTTGTGTCGCACCGGTATATCCGCCCAAAATGGCGGCTGACGGTATGTGACGGCACGCGCGCCCAGTACAACGCCGGGCCGGGTGTCCACCCTGGTTTTGCCTGGGCGTTCGGTGGGCTGATCGTCAGCACCGACTTCGTAGCCGCCGACGCCGTCGCCGCCGATCTGCTTGAGGCACAGCGGAAGCGGAAGGGGCTCAAGTCCCTCGCGGAGGAAGGCCGGCCGCCCAAGCACATTGCCACCGCCGCCGCCCGCGGGCTGGGCGTGGCCGACCTGAGCAAGATCGAACGGGTCGAGGTGTAACATGGACAACCTCGACAACATCTTTGCTGGGAGAAGCAAGAAAAGGAAGAAAAGGGGTCAGGAACCTTTCTGGCAGCGTCGGGTGGCACGGCTGTGTCAGCCGTGTCTCGATCGTCCCTCGCACCGCTGGTGCGAGAATCCCTTCTCGCACCCGTCCGATCGGGAATCCGTTCCCGTGTCGCGTCGCGATCTGCTTCGTTGGGGGATCGCGTGCGGAGCTGCTTGTGCGCTTGGCGGGAACCGGTTTGCCCGGGCTCAGCAGGACACGGCCGGCACCGGGGCGCTGGCCGGGCCGAAGCTCAAGGGCGTTGCCCGCCACCCAGCCATGTTCTGGGAAAAGCTCGAGCAGAATCGGGTCAAGTGTACGCTCTGCCCGCGTGAGTGCGCGGTGGCCGACGTGGAGCGCGGCTACTGCGGCGTCCGCGAAAACCAGGGCGGTGAGTATCAGACACTCGTATACGGCGCGCTGCGCTCGGGCAACGTTGACCGGATTGAGAAGAAACCCCTGTTCCATTACCTCCCGGGCACGACCGCGTTCTCGATCGCGACGGCCGGCTGCAACATGGAGTGCAAGTTTTGCCAGAACTGGGAGATCAGCCAGTTCCGTCCGGAGCAAGTCGAGAGCGTCCTGGTCGAACCCGATCGACTGGTGACGACCTGCAAGTCGCGCGGGTGCCCCACGATCGCATACACCTATTCCGAGCCGGTCGTCTTCTACGAGTACATGCACGACACCGCCGCCTTGGGCCGACAGCATGGCGTCGGCAGCGTGGCCATCTCCAACGGCTACATCCAGGAGAAGCCACTGCGCCAACTCTGCCAGCACCTGACCGGCGTCAAAGTCGATTTCAAGGCCTTCAGCGAGAAGTTCTACGCGGAGTGGTGTGCAGGCCATCTCAAGCCCGTGCTGGACGCGTTGGAAGTCCTCAAGGACATCGGCATCTGGCTCGAGCTCGTCGTTCTGATCATTCCCACGCTCAACGACTCGCCGGACGAGATCAAGCAGATGAGCGCGTGGGTGGTCAAGCACCTCGGGCCGGACGTGCCCATGCACTTTACACGCTTTCATCCGACGTACCGCGTCACCAACCTCCCGCGCACGCCGATCCCCACACTCGAGCGCTGCCGGCAGATTGCGCTCGACGCCGGCGTGCGCTATGTCTACGCCGGCAACGTGCCCATGCACCCCGGCGAGAACACCTATTGCCACAGTTGCGGCGAAGAATTGATCCGCCGCGTCGGCTTCCGCGTCGCGTCCAACAAGATCAAGGACGGCAAGTGCCCCAAATGCTCTACCACCATCCCCGGCGTGTGGTCACAGCAGCAGGCATTGGCCTTCAAGCCGCGTAACTGAACCGTCGGCCAAGCGCCAGCAGCGCGCCGGAGGCGAGTTTCATTCCTGCCAGGAGGAAGGCGGCGGTGGCGGTGCCGAAGACCGGTACGAGTAGGATGCCACACAGCAGGGCGCCGAGGCAGGCGCCGGCGTGGTCGGCACTGACCACGCTGCCGGCGGCCTCGCCGACGCGTCCGCTGAAACCGAGCTGCAAGCGACCCGCAAGCGGGAAAGCTGCTCCGCCTAGCAAGCCCGTCAGGACAACCCCGGTCGAGACGCACCACTCCACGAGCGTGAAGGTACGCGGGCCGGTTTGCAGCGCTGCCAGCATCGGCAGCAGGAATGGAATCGCCAGCGCCAATATCGCCAGCAACACGTCCACGCCGATGAGGTAACGCCACGGTTTCGCCGAAGACGCCCCCACGCGTTGAGCCAGCATACAGTCTGCGTAGGGTGGGCACTGCCCACCGTCTTCCCGCGGCGCCGGCGTTGAGCCGTCCAACCGAGAAGTGGGCGGTGTCCGCCCTACACGTTGAGCCAGGATGCACCCCAGCACGAGGCCGCCCATGAAGAGCGCGATAATCCAGCCAATGCGCTGATAGACGTAACCGTACAGGTTCTGAAACGCGAAGAGCCAGACGACACTCAGCGCCATGGTCGCGAAGCCGGTCGTTCCCACCGAAAGCGTGATCGCACCGGTTGCCCAGCCGTCGCGTGCCCGGCGTCGCAGCCGGCAGGCGAGCAGCGTGAGCCCGCCCACTGCCGCCAGGGCTGCCACGAGACCGGCTAGGCTGACGTTGCGCAGCGATTCGATCATTCCGCCGCCGCTTCTACCCGGCCCTACGCCTCCGGCGGTCATGGCTTCCCACAGCAGCAGGCGTTGCATGTAGACCGAAGGGCGCAGGTCGGTGCTGATTTGAACGTCTTGCGCCTCGTCGAGGTCGGCCGCCCGCCGGGCCAGCTTCCCCGGCTCGAGCCAGTCAGTGGAGCCGAACCATTCCGGAATGAACAGTTCCGACTTCACGCCGCGCTGCGTGTAGCGCTGTGCCAGCTCGGCGGGATCGATCGCAATCAGCCCGGGCTCGGTAGCCGCCAGCAACTGGGCCGGGTCGCCCCAGGCGACGACCAGATGAGGGAAACGGCGTCGCAACGTGGCCCGGATCGATGCCAGGTACTCGCGCGAAGCCGGGGATAGCTCCCCGGGTGCCGCCGTCACCGTCATGCACAGGACCGATCGGGCCGTCATCGCCCGGCGGAGCTCGCTATAGAACTCGTCGGTGTAGAAGCGAGCGCGCAGGGCAGAGATAGGCTCGGGCAAGCGGGCGATGACCAGGTCGAACCGCGCGCGCTGCGTCTTGACGTAGTAGCGGGCATCGACATGGTGCACGGTGACGCGCGGGTCACTCAGCGCCTGCCGGTCCACCTCGGCCAGGTATGGTTCCACCAGCTCGATCTGGCGCGGGTCCGGCTCGACATAGTCAATGTGCTCGATCGGGTGGCGGAGGATTTCGGCCAATAGCCCTTCCGCCCCGCCGCCCAGGACAAGCACCCGCTGCGGCTCGGGGTGCTGGCACAACCAGAAGTGGGCCAGCGGCACGAACGTGTACGGGTCAGGGAAGTCGGCTGAGATCTGCCCGTCGCAGTAGAGCGTGAACTGCCCCGCCCGGCGACCGACGACCAGGTTCTGATACTTCGACTCCGTCTCGGCAACCAGCTCGTAGCCCGGGGCGACGTTCCGCCAGCGACGGTCAACGAGCCGACGGTTCAGCGCATCACCCGCGAGCACCGCGACCAGCACCGCCGCCGCGGCGATCACGGCCAACGCAGCGGGTGCCACGGGCAGACGTCTTCGCTTGCCCGTGCTCGTGGGCGGAGACGCACGGGCAGATGGGACTGTGCGTACCTGACCCAACGGCGGCGGTGTGGCGAGTAATCCGGCCGCGGCCGCCGCCATCACGGCCGCACAGGTCAAGGCGGTTTGAATGGGCGTCAGATGCTCGACCGCCCAGAAGCTGAACGCCGCCCCGCCGATCAGGCTCCCGACCGATTCCAGGGCATAGACGTGACCGAACTGCAAGAGACCGCGAGCGGCGGGTATCGACCCGCGCGGCGTTCCCACGCGGGCTGAAGCCTGCGGCTCTTCAGCACAGACTACGCAGCACGCGAGGGGGAATGCCATTCCGACCAGGGCGCTGGCCGGGGAGACGAACAACATCGCCGCCAAGGCCGTCTTCGGCAGCGGCAGGAGCTCCCCCGGTTCGACGCCGAGCCACGCGCGTGCCCCGCGAAAGACCCAGAGCTCCACGCAGGCCGCGACGCTCAGGGCCAACAGCACCGCCACGAGCGCCACGTCCGCGCGTGCCAGACGCTCGGCCAGCCACCCGCCGAAGGCCGCTCCCACGGCCACCCCGAGCAACCACGCAAACAGGACGACGCCCCAGGCAAACTCGCTGCCGAACATCAACACGAGCGCCTCGCGCAGCAGAAGCGATTGGGTCACGATCGCCTGTGCGCCCCAGGCCATCACGAGCACGCTCAGCCACACGCGGCGCCGGCGGTCGGACGAATGCAGCATGCGGCCCGTATCGGCGATGCCCATCGGCGTGTTCCTCTATCGAAGCCGATCTCCGGCATGATATGCTATGGTGGTTAGCTGTGGAGACGAGCGATGCGCACGTTTTTCGCCCGGCGTTACATGCGAAGGATCGAGCTGGTCGGCAGTACCGAGAAGGGGTTGGGCATCTTCGTCCTTCTGCTGGTTGCGGCAGTAGTGGTGGCGTTCGTGCTCCAGGTAGCCACCGACCGGCACTACCTCTTCGGCGTCGATGAGCAGGCCTACGAACCAGGCGCACCGGAAGCGGCCGACACGGAGGCTGAAACTGCCCGCCGCTCCGCGGGCCAGGAGGAGAATCCGTTTCCGGATCCCGGGCTGGCGGACTGGCGGCCACCGTCGCGGGTGGACCGGTTCACCGCCGACAATCTGTACGTCAAGATCGACGGGCGGGCTGAGGTGTACCTACAGTTTCACGTCGTGGGGCTGACGTTCGGCGTGTATCGCCACGAGGGTGACGGCGAGCGGACGGTCGATGTCTACTGGTACGACATGGGCACGCCCGCCAATGCGCTGGGCATGTATCGCGCTGAAGAACCACCCGATGCAACACCCGTCGCGATCGGGCATGCGGCGTACCAGGTCGGCGGCGCCGTATTCTTCTGCAAAGGCGCGAGCTACGTGCAGGTGTTTCCGCGTCGAACTGACCGGGCCGACGCGCAGGTTTCCCTGACGATCGCTGAGCGTCTGGCCGCGCAGATCGAAAAGACAACGGATGATCCTTGAGCAACTGTGAGCAGGCCAAACGAGCCGCGGGCTTGGAGCCCGCGCGGCGCCGCGCAGGCTGAAGCCAGCGGCTCGACGGACGGCAACCGACGTATCATGGGTGACGAACGACTGACTCGACGCGAGTACTTGGCCCGCGGCACCGGCGCGGTCGTGGCCGCCGGCGCTGCGGCGGTTGGGGGGTACCTTCTCTACGACCCGCGCGGCGACCGGGGATTACCAAAGCCATCCACCACGCCCGTCCGACTCAAGAACTATTTTGCCGACGTGGACTTCCCGGCCTCGAATCCACGCATCAGCATCGCGACGGTGAGTTCGCCGGTGCGAGACGCCGCTGGCGAATCGCTGGTGCGAGAATCCCCCGGTTCGCTGGTGCGAGAACCCCTTCTCGCACCCACCATCGAGAAGCTCGTGCGCGCCGCCGTAGACGGCCTCGATCCCGCCCGCGGGATGACACGCTTCATCTCTCCCGGCGACGCGGTCTTGATCAAGCCCAACGTCGGCTTCGATCGCCCGCCGCACTTGGGGGCGACCACACACCCCGAGGTCCTGCGATGCGTGATTCGGCTATGCCTGGAGGCCGGCGCGCGCAAGGTCGTCATCACTGACAACCCGATCGAATCGCCGGCCGCGTGCTTCACCAAATCGGGGATCCAAAAGGTCGCTGACGAAGAAGGCGTACAAGTCGTGCTGCCCGCCCGAAACCGCTTTGAGGTGCTGACGATCCGCGACCGCGAGCCAAATTGGACCGACGGGGAAGCCCTGGGCCGCTGGCCGATTTTCTACGAGCCGCTCGCCGAGGCAACGAAGCTGATCGGCGTCGCCCCGATCAAGGATCACAACCTGGCCAGCGCTTCGATGATCCTCAAAAACTGGTATGGTCTACTCGGCGGCCGGCGAAATCAGTTTCACCAGGCCATCCACAACATCATCAGTGATCTGGCGCTGGTGTTCAGCCCGACGCTGGTCATCGCCGACGCTACCCGCGTCATGATGACGAACGGCCCCACCGGCGGCCGCCTGAGCGACGTAAAACCCGGCGGCCTGCTCGGCCGCCCCGCCATCATCGCCTCCGTTGACCCCGTCGCCTGCGACGCCTGGTGCTACCAGAACCTCCTCGGCCGCGACCCCGCCCAACTGCCGTATCTCGACCTGGCCCAAAAGAAGATCCAAGCCCAGATCACCGCCGGCCACCACCGCTTCGCCGAACGCGACTGGCGAAAGTATGACCACCAGGACAAGATCGTGACCACAAGCGTGTAGCGAGATGGGCCCAACAGACCCCCAAAAGGAAACGGTGCAATCCACCCGCTTTCGGGATTCGTGGCGGAACTGGACGCGGATCACGACGGTCCGGATCGTCGTGCAGACCGTGATGTTCGGCCTGTTCCTGGCGTTCGTCTTCCTGACCACGTTTGCGAACCTCGACCGCTTTCCCGGCTTGCGGCACTGGCTCGGCAAGTTCCTGGAGATCGACCCGCTGGTCTCCATCGCGACGGCCATCACGACCCACACGGTCTACAAGGGGCTGCTCTGGTCGCTAATCATCCTGATCCCCACGCTCTTTCTGGGGCGGTTTTTCTGTAACTGGATCTGTCCGTACGGATCGTTGCACCAGTTCGTCGGCTGGCTGTTCTGGAACCGCGGCGAGAGAGAGACGATCGAGGCCAATCGCTATCGCCGCAGCCAGCACGTCAAGTACTACGTCCTGGTGGCCATGCTCGTCGCCGCGGTGTTCGGCACGCTGCAAATCGGCCTGCTCGATCCGCTCTGTCTGCTCTATCGCTCCATGACGGGAGCCGTGGTGCCGGCGCTGAACATGGCGGTGCCGGACCTGTTCGGCGACTACCGGTTTCATCAAGGCGCGTGGCTGATCGGCTTCATCCTGTTCGGCCTGGTCGCGATGAATCTGGTCTATCCGCGGTTCTTCTGCCGGGTGCTATGCCCGCTCGGGGCACTGCTGGGCATTCTGAGCCGCTTTGCCTGGTGGCGGATCGAACGCGATCCAGTCAAATGCCAGGGCTGCGACCGCTGCCGGCTGCATTGCGAAGCCGCCTGCGACCCGCATACGCAGCTCCGCAAGGCCGAGTGCTTCGTCTGCTTCAACTGCATCGAGGATTGCCCGGAAGGCGCCCTGAGCTTCTGCCTGTTCCCACCGAAGGAGCACGAGGTAACTGGGCCGGATGCGTCACGCCGGAAATTCGTCTTCGCGGGCATCACCGGCCTGCTCTTCTTCCCCTTCGTCCGAGGCTCGGGACGATCGACGCGCGACTTCGCGAGCAGCGGTATCCGCCCGCCGGGGGCCGTCGAAGAGCTGGAGTTCCTCAAGCGCTGCCTCAAATGCGACCAGTGCAGCCGCGTTTGTCCGACGAACGTGATTCAGCCGGCGTGGTTTGAGAGCGGCCTGGAGGGGCTGTGGAGCCCGATCCTGAACTTCCGCATGGGCCACTGCCAACTGCATTGCACCGCGTGCGGCCACGTGTGTCCGAGCGGGGCGATCCAGCGGATTTCAGTTGCAGAGAAGTTAGGCCTGGGCGAGTTCGCCGGGGCGGGACCGATCAAGCTCGGCACCGCCCACATCGACCCCGGCCGCTGCCTGCCGCACAGCAAGAACATCCCCTGCGTAGTCTGTGAGGAAGTCTGCCCGACCAGCCCGAAGGCTATCTGTGGCGAGCGCGTGGTCCGAACGCTTCGAGATGGGCGCCAGATCGAACTCAAGCTACCCAGGGTGGACATCGACCTTTGCATCGGCTGCGGCATCTGTGAGCGCGAGTGTCCGGTGGTCGGCGACCGCCGGGCGGTCTACGTAACGGCGGAGGGCGAAACACGCTCCCAACACCATCCACACCCCAACCGCAACCGCTCCGTCCGCCCACCGAACGCGACATCGCTCGGCGACAGTACTGACGGCCCCAACCGGTGAGTGCATCAAGCTTCCGACGAAAACCGCCCCAAGAACATGTCCGCTCAAAAGCGGAAATACCACGCCCTCCACCGCTCCTTCTACTTCAGCGCCTTCACCGCCGCGTCGCCGATGGTGGCGGGGCTGTCGGAGACGGTGATGCCGGCGTCGCGCAGGGCCTTGATTTTCGAGACGGCCGTGCCTTCGCCGCCGGAGATGATCGCGCCGGCATGACCCATGCGTTTGCCCGGCGGGGCGGTCTGACCCGCAATGAACGCGACAACTGGTTTCTTGATGCTCTCGCGGATATGGGCGGCGGCCAGTTCCTCGTCGGTGCCGCCGATCTCGCCGATCAGCACCATCCCGTGCGTGGCGGGATCGGCCTCGAACATGTCCAGCAGCTCATTGAAGTTGAGCCCCTTGACCGGGTCGCCGCCGATGCCGATGCAGGTCGTTTGGGCGATGTTGCGCTCGGAGCATTGCCAGACGACCTCGTAGGTCAGCGTCCCGCTGCGCGAGATGATGCCGACGTTTCTGGAGCCGTTGGTCGGCGGCTTGTGGATGTAGCCGGGCATGATGCCCATCTTGCACTCGGCGGGCGTGATGATGCCGGGGCAGTTGGGGCCGATCAGGTAGGTCCCGAGGTCGTCTAGGTACTTTCGAGCACGCACCATGTCGAGCGTGGGGATGCCCTCGGTGATCAGAACGACGAGCTTGAGGCCGGCGTCGGCCGCCTCCATGATGGCCGCGGCGGCAAACGCGGCGGGCACGAACACCATCGACGCGGTCGCCCCGGTCTCGGCCACGGCCTGTTGACACGTGTCGAAGACGGGCACCTTGTGCTGGTTGTGCTCGAAGACGGTGCCGCCTTTGCCCGGCACGCAGCCGGCGACCACCTTCGTACCGTAATCCAGGCATTGGCCGGTGTGAAACGCCCCGTGCCGCCCGGTGATGCCCTGACAAACCACGCGTGTGTTCTTGTCGACCAGAATGCTCATCGCTGTTTGACCCCTTGTTTTCGCCCAGGTTATTCAGCCGGCGTGGCACGCGCCCGGCCGGGCCGTCGCCACGCGGTGGACGCACTTTATATCGCGCCGCGGGCGGCAGGGAAAGCGGAAGCGGCTACGGTTGCAGTTTCGCCACGTTGGGCTTATCAGAGCCCTTGGAAGTGGCAGGAACCAGGCCGATGTCCAAGAAAACCGAAGCCAAGTACGGGCTGGAAACGTTCCCCAACCCCAAGCCCGGCCGCGACTATTCTGTACGCCACGTCGCGCCCGAGTTCACCAGCCGCTGTCCGCTTACGGGTCAGCCGGACTTCGGGACGGTGATCATCGAATACGTGCCGGACCAGCTCTGCGTGGAGCTGAAGAGTCTCAAGCTCTATTTACAGTCGTTTCGCGAAGTGGGCGTTTTCTACGAAGCGCTCACCAATCGCATCCTCGACGAGCTGGTCGCGGTGCTGGCCCCACGAAGCATGCGCGTGGAAACGCGCTGGCGACCGCGGGGCGGGCTGACGTCCACGATTCTGGCCGAATACGAAAAGCGGCGCCGCCGGCGTGCCAAACGCTAGCGACGCTGCTTCCTCTATTCCAGCGAATTGGGGACTAGTGTTTCATCAGCCATCGATAAACGGGTAGTGCGGGCGTCTCGCCCGCAGTGAGGAAA